>Ga0187783_10003343_pt1 | contig 11811 bp, 4 predicted proteins | sample 1015_SJ02_MP02_2_FD_132471 | JGI IMG/M metagenome (GOLD analysis project Ga0187783, IMG submission 132471) | Tropical peat soil microbial communities from peatlands in Department of Meta, Colombia - 1015_SJ02_MP02_20_MG | ecosystem: Environmental > Terrestrial > Soil > Wetlands > Peat | place... | reverse complement strand
GATTACACGCGTGAGCACGCAGCCTGATCCATCCAAAATGCGCGAGTTTGCCGATGACGTTCGCGATGGCAAGTTCGTTCTGCCTATTGGTCGCCGGATGCCGTTGCGCGATGCAGCCGAAGCACATGTGCTAGGGGAGAAAGGCGGCATTGGGAAGATCCTCCTGCTGGCGCCGGATTCACAAGACTGATTTCTTCACGGCGACCTCAGTGGACGGAATACGGCGCACCCCGGGGACCTATGCCCATTCAGTCCGGCACCCACGTGGGCCCCTATGAAATCATCTCCGCTATTCGTGCGGGCGGAATGGGTGAAGTCTACCGTGCCCATGATCCCAAGCTTGGCCGCGACGTAGCTATCAAAGTTCTGCCCTCGTCTTTCTCCAGCGACCCAGACCGTCTACGGCGCTTCGAGCAGGAAGCCCGGGCGGCGGCCGCCCTAAATCATCCCAACATTCTGGCGGTGCATCAGATGGGGACTTACGAAGGAGCGCCCTACCTGGTGTCGGAGCTGCTGGAAGGCAGCACGCTGCGGGAGCAGTTAGGACGCGGTCCCATGCCATTGCGCAAGGTGATTGACTACGGAGTTCAAATCGCACGCGGCCTAGCGGCGGCGCACGACAAAGGAATCGTGCACCGCGATTTGAAACCGGAGAACCTGTTCGTCACGAAAGACGGCCGATTGAAAATTCTCGATTTTGGCTTGGCGAAACTTACCGAACCTAATTGGCCTCTCGACAGTAAGGCAGCTACGGTCAGTCGCGGGACCGAGCCAGGCGTGGTGATGGGCACGGTGGGCTACATGGCACCGGAACAAGTGAGCGGAAAACCAGTCGACCATCGTGCCGATATTTTCGCGTTCGGGGCGGTACTGTACGAGATGCTGACGGGAAAGCGCGCATTCCAGAAGGCGACTTCGGTGGAAACGCTGAGTGCGATCCTGAACGAGGACCCTCCTGGTGTTTCCCAGGTCGTGCCCGCGATTCCTCCCGCACTGCAGCGAGTGGTGGGACGCTGCCTGGAAAAGGACCCGGAGCAACGCTTCCGCTCGGCCTCGGATTTGGCGTTTGCGCTCGAGGCGCTATCGGAATCGAGCAGCGTCTCGGCAGCGGGCATTGCTCGGCCAGCATCACGTCGCATTCGCCCATGGGTTGCTGTGCTTGCGGCGCTTACCGTGCTGGCGCTGTTGGCCGGAGGCGGACTGATTCTGTTTCGATCTCAAGAGCCCACCGGTCCCGCGCGCCTCGAATATTCGCAGCTCACCGACTTCGCCGACTCTGCGGTTTCACCGGCACTTTCCCCGGATGGGCGCATGCTCACATTCATTCGCGGCGCAGACACCTTCTATGGCACGGGCGAAATTTACGTCAAGATCCTGCCGAACGGCGAGGCCGTGCAGTTGACTCACGATCGTTCCATGAAAATGAGCCCAGTATTCTCGCCTGACGGTTCGACGATCGCATATACGGTTCGAGAGAAGGCGTGGGAAACATGGGTGGTTCCGGTGCTGGGCGGCGAGGCCCGCATAATGCTGCCCAACGCCGAGGGTCTGACGTGGATCGATGCCGGCCACTTCCTATTCTCCGAGATCAAGACTGGCATCCACATGGCCGTGGTGAACTCCACTGAGATGCGCAGCGGCAGCCGCGACGTCTATGTGCCCCCGCGGGAACGGGGCATGGCACATCGCTCGGCCATTTCCCCAGACCACAAGTGGGTGCTGGTCGCTGAGATGGACAACGGCGGATGGCTTCCTTGCCGCGTAGTGCCGTTCGACGGCAGTTCCCCGGGCCGCTCGGTGGGGCCGCAAGGGGCCGGGTGCACCTACGTCGCCTGGTCTCCGGACGGAGCGTGGATGTATTTCAGCTCCGATGCGGGCGGCCGTTTCCACATCTGGCGCCAGCGTTTTCCCGACGGCCCGCCCCAGCAAGTGACTTCGGGAGCCGCGGAGGAAGAAGGCATTGCCGTTGCGCCCGACGGAGGGTCGTTGATCACTTCGAGCGGATTACGCGAAAGCACACTCTGGGTCCACGACGGCCGGGGTGAGCGAGAGATTTCATCCGAGGGATACGTTCAATACCCTCAATTCTCCGCGGACGGCAAGAAACTTTATTACCTCGTTCGCCGCTTCGGGATCTCGGCCCAATTTGTCAGCGGAGAATTGTGGGTGGCAGACTTGGAGACCGCCCGCAGTGAAAGGTTACTTCCCAGTTTCTTGGTGACCGGCTATGGCATTTCTCAGGACGGCGAGGATGTCGTTTTTTCAGCGACGGATGCGGAAGGCCGCTCGCGTCTGTGGCTCGCTTCGCTCGACCTGCGTTCCGCTCCTCGGCAATTTCCATCATCCGTGAATGAAGACGAGCCATACTGGGATGCTGCGGGACATATCTATTTCCGCGCGGCCGAGGGGAGTTTGAACTTTGTGTATCGCATGAATCGAGATGGCAGCGACCGCACGAAGCTGCACCCTGATCCCATGCTCGAGCTCAGGGCTGTCTCCCCAGACGGACAATGGGCTGTGGTTGGCCGCCCGCAGATAGGTGAGGGAGCACATGGGATCGTAGCGATTCCGACCAGTGTGGGTCCGGAGGTCACACTTTGCGCTAGGTATTGCGAATTACAGTGGAACTCGAGCGGAACCGTCCTCTCGATCTTTGCGGACTGGATGGAGGGAACCAGGACTTTCCAAGTGCCCGTCGTGCCGGGTCGGAACCTGCCTGCGTTTCCACCGGCTGGCATCGAAACCAACGCAGACATGGAGAAGATCAAGGGAGCGACTCTCCTCGACGGTTCGGTCATTGCGGGGCCAACAAAAGGGCTGTCTGCCAGGATGCAGGGCAACGTCCACCGCAATCTGTACCGAGTCGCTTTGCGCTGAGAGGTCCCCGTGAATGACCCGGACTGAACACATGATGCTGGAACGATGGTAAGAAGTGAAGTATGGGCCCATTTCCCACGATTCCGGATGGTCGAGGATTTTCTGTATTCAGCAGCTGCATCTGCACACTCGTCTGCGGGGAGTTGTCTCGGAAAAATAGCAGGCCGTTATTACTCTTCCCTATATACTATGCGCACTCCAAATAGCAGGTCCGGGGACCTATGCCCATTCAGTCCGGCACCCACTTGGGCCCCTATGAAATCATCTCCGCTATCGGTGCGGGCGGCATGGGAGAAGTTTATCGTGCGCACGATGCAAAACTCGGACGTGATGTAGCCATCAAGGTTTTGCCAGAAGCATTTGCCCGTGACGCTGAACGAATGGCCCGATTCCAACGCGAGGCCAAAGTTCTCGCCTCACTCGATCATCCCAACATAGCCACGATCCACGGTCTCGAGGAGTCAGGCGGTACACGCGCGCTGGTGATGCAGTTGGTGGAAGGGCCGACGCTCGCTGACCGCATCAAGGCTGGTCCGATTCCCGTCGATGAAGCGGTTCGCATCGCCAAACAAATCGCTGACGCGCTCGAATACGCCCACGAGCGCGGGATCATCCACCGCGACCTGAAACCCGCAAACGTGAAAGTCACGCCGGATGACGCCGTGAAGGTGTTGGATTTTGGATTGGCCAAAGCGCTTGAGGGCGATCCGTCCTCAATCGACATCTCCACTTCTCCTACGATTAGCCGCATGGCAACTCAGGCAGGAGTCCTGCTCGGGACAGCGGCGTACATGGCCCCTGAGCAAGCCAAAGCCAAAACCGTGGACCGCCGCGCAGACATCTGGGCATTTGGTTGTGTGCTGTATGAAATGTTGACTGGGAAGCAAGCGTTTACAGGCGAGACCGTCACGGACACGCTAGCGTCCGTCATCAAGGAAGAACCTGACTGGAAGCTACTTCCCGCAGCGACGCCGATGCGTGTGCGCGTGCTCTTGCAGCGGTGCTTACAGAAAGATCCGAAGCAACGATTGCGTGATATTGGCGATGCCCGTATCTCGCTTGATGAAGTCCTCTCCGGCGCGCCCGATGCAACTTCTCCTGCCCCCGTTTCTGCCCCTGTGCCGTTCTGGCGTCATGCGATCCCGTGGGCGGCAGGCCTTCTCGCGGTTGCTGTCGCGAGTGTGGCTGTCTGGAATCTGAAGCCAGCCCCATCATCTCCCCCACGACCAGTCACGCGCACGGTAATTAACCTGCCTCCAGGGGATCAGCTTGCTGCGCTGGATCATCTGGCGATTGCTATTTCGGCTGACGGAACTCAGCTGGTTTACGTGGCGATTCATTCCGGTGTGAGGCAGCTTTACCTACGCCCGCTTGATAGCCTTGAAGCGAAACCCCTCGCAGGCACCGAGGGAGCAAATACCCCTTTTTTTTCTCCCGATGGACAGTCGCTCGGCTTTTTTGCCGATGGAAAACTGAAGAAGATTTCTATCAACGGCGGAGCGGTGATGACGCTCGCCGACGCTCCGCGTCCATATGGAGCTAGCTGGGGCAGCCAGGGGACGATCATTTTCATGCCGACTCCGGGTCCTCTCCAACAGGTGCCTGATGCAGGAGGCCCTTTACAGCCTCTAACTCGACCTGCCGTCGAAAAGGGGGAAATCGTCAATCAGTTCCCAGAGTTGCTTCCCGGTGGCCAAGCCATCCTGTTTGCAACGGGTCCCGACATACACTCCCAACCGATCGCTGTGCAGTCGCTCCGTTCCGGTGAGCGCCGAAATTTGGTTCAGGGTGGGACGGTGCCGCGCTACGCATCTTCGGGTCACCTTCTTTACGTACAAGGAGGCAACTTGATGGCTGCTCCTTTTGATGTGCAGAAGCTTCAGCTTACGGGCGCGCCAGCGCCGGTGCTGGCGGGCGTCCTAGAGGCTACAGGTAACGGAGTTACCCAATACAGTATTTCGGCGACAGGGTCGCTGGTTTACGTCCCCGGGGGCACTCAGGCTGCCACGGGCAGACTGGTGTGGGTCAGCCGAAATGGAAGAGAACAGATGCTGCCCGCTCCGCCGCACATTTACTTTCAGGTGCGCCTTTCTCCCGACAGTAGCCGACTAGCTACTGTGATCCAGGAACCAGAGTCGCAGATTTGGCTCTACGATCTTGGCCGCGATACGCTGACGCGGTTTAGCTTTACTGGGAGTTTGAACGGCACACCAGTTTGGACGCCAGATGGCAAGCGCATAGCATTCGTATCGAACACCGAGGGACCATCAAACGTTTTCTGGGAAGCGGCGGATGGCAATGGCGGGTTGGAAAGGCTGACGACGAGCAAGTATTTCGACTCCCCCAACTCCTTCTCCCCAGATGGCCAACTGCTGGCCTACGACGAATACAATCCTTCAACCTCCAGTGAGGTTTGGGTGCTGCGACTCACCGACCGCAAGACGACGCCTTTCCTCCAAACGTCCTTCGATGAGGGCGGGGCCATCTTTTCCCCTGATGGGCATTGGCTGGCATATGTTTCGGACGAATCTGGGCAAAGCGAGGTGTACGCACAGCCCTACCCTGGTCCTGGCGGGAAACACCAAATTTCGACGGAGGGTGGCACCGAGCCTGTATGGAATCCGAGGGGCAAGGAGTTGTTCTACCGTAACGGAGACAAGATGATGGCGGTTGATGTTGCCACCGAGCCTACCTTTTCCGTAGGCAAGCCTAGGATGTTATTCCAGGGAGCGTACGAGACGTCGTTGGTCAAGCGTCTTTGCTACGACGTCTCTCCCGATGGCCAACGTTTCCTGATGGTCAAGCCCACCGTACAGACCGCAGCGCCGACGCAAATCGTTGTCGTACAGAATTGGTTTGACGAGTTGAAGCGTCTTGTGCCGACGGGGACAAAATGATGAGCATTGTGGCGGGCACAAAACTCGGCCCGTACGAAATTACTGGCGCTATTGGTGCGGGCGGCATGGGAGAAGTTTACCGCGCCCATGATCCTAAGCTCGGTCGTGATGTAGCAATCAAGGTCTTGCCCGAAGCCTTCGCCCGTGATGCCGATCGAATGGCCAGGTTCCAGCGCGAAGCGAAGGTCCTCGCCTCCCTCGATCATCCCAACATCGCTTCCATCTATGGACTCGAAGATTCCGGGGGCACACGCGCCCTCGTGATGCAGTTGGTTGAGGGTCCCACTCTCGCCGATCGCATCAAAGCTGGTCCAATTCCGGTTGACGAGGCAGTCCGCATCGCCCGGCAGATTGCAGATGCATTGGAGTACGCCCATGAGCGTGGAATCATTCACCGCGATCTGAAACCGGCGAACGTGAAAGTGACAAATGACGACGCAGTGAAGGTCCTCGACTTCGGTTTGGCAAAAGCATTAGAAGGTGATCCGTCCTCGATTGACATCTCCACGTCCCCCACGATCAGCCGCATGGCAACTCAGGCGGGCGTCCTCTTAGGAACTGCCGCATACATGTCGCCCGAGCAAGCGAAAGCTAAACCTGTCGATCGTCGGGCGGACATTTGGGCGTTCGGGTGTGTGCTTTACGAGATGTTGACGGGCAAGGTGGCGTTTCCGGGTGAATCAGTGACGGACACGCTGGCAGCGGTGATTCGTGCAGAACCAGATTGGTCACCGCTTCCGGCAGCGACACCCGTGCGAGTGCGCGTGCTATTGCAGCGCTGTTTGCAGAAGGATCCGAAGCAACGCCTGCGGGACATTGGCGACGCACGCATCTCCCTCGACGAAGTTCTGTCCGGGGCGCCGGAACCGGTCGGCAGTGCTGGCGTCTCGCCTGCGAAGAGCGCTTTCGGTCCGAGGATGGTCCTCTTCAGCCTAGCCGCACTGATAATCGCCGCCCTCGCGAGTCTAGCCACATGGACTCTGAAGCCTTCACCTTCGCCGCCTGCCAAGCCGGTTACGCGCTTCACCATCACGCTCCCGCCTGGGCAGCGGCTTGGAGGGCTAGGGCTGGATCAAGCAGCTTTGGCTCTTTCACCTGATGGGAGCGAACTAGCTTATATCGCGATAAATCAGGCTGGCGGCCCGCAGCAGATTTATGTGCGAGCGATGGACAGCGCGGAGACGACGGCGATTCCAGGCACGGAGGGAGCCGTAAGCCCCTTCTTTTCGCCGGATGCCCAGTGGCTCGGGTTTTTCGCAGATGGAAAGCTGAAGAAGATCTCCGTGCATGGCGGAGTGGCGCAAAGCTTGGCCGACGTAGCGGGTCCCCTCGGAGGTTGTTGGGTCGACTCGGGCACAATCATCTTCGCAATCGCGGCAGGACCTCTTCAGCAGGTGCCGGATGCAGGAGGCTCGCCGCAGCCAGTGACTCGCCTCGACAAAGGAGAATACAACCACGCACAGCCGGAATTTCTGCCCATCAGCAAGGCCGTACTTTTTCGTCATACCCCATCGGGTGCTATTGCAGTTGAGGCCATCGGAACGGGCGAAGGACGAAACCTGATTCGAGGACAACCGGCGGCAACGCCTCGCTACGCGCCCTCCGGGCACTTGATCTATGGGCAAGCGGGGATCCTGATGGCAGCACCTTTCAACCCTGAGCGGCTGGAGCTCAAGGGTGCGGCGGTGCCGGTGGTGCAGGGGGTGCTGGAAACCGGAGCCTATCAATACAGCGTTTCAGCGACGGGATCGCTGGTCTATGTTTCAGGCGGCGTACTGGCGGCACAAAGCAGACTCGTGTGGGTCAATCGCAACGGAGCAGAGCAACCCTTGGCAGCCCCGGCGCGTGACTACGATATGCCGCGGCTCTCGCCCGATGGCCGCCGTATCGGGGTTGACATTGGAAATCAGGTCTGGCTCTACGATCTGGTTCGGGACACGTTGTCCCGGTTTACATTTGAGGGAAGCCTTAATGGATATCCGGTTTGGTCGCCCGATGGGAATCGGATCGCTTTCACGTCAGACATGCAGGGCGCGCTGGGCATTTTCTGGCAACTGGCCGACGGCGGCGGCGGGCTAGAGCGATTAGTGACAACAACCTACTCTAGGGTTTCGTTTTCGTGGTCCCCAGATGGTCAAGTGCTTACCTTCGTTGAGGTCACGCCTACGACGGGAGCTGACATCTGGGTGCTGCGGATGGGCGATCGCAAGGCGCAGCCCTTTCTCCAGACACCAGCCTTTGAGGACGCACCACAGTTTTCCCCCGATGGGCACTGGATCGCCTATGCCTCAGACGAATCGGGCCGCCGGGAGATTTACGTACAGCCCTATCCCGGCCCAGGCGGAAAGTGGCTAATTTCGACCGAAGGCGGCAACGAGCCAACGTGGAACCGAAACGGGCGGGAACTGTTCTACCGAAACGGCGACAAAATGATGGCGGTCGACATCAGCACGCAACCCGGTTTCGTCGCAGGCAAGCCCCGACAACTCTTTGAGAGCCACTATATGATGAATCCGCTAGCGCGTCCTGACTACGACGTGTCTCCGGACGGCCAGCGATTCCTGATGCTGAAGCCCACCGAGCTGGAACAGGCGACGCCGACACAAATCAACGTCGTGCTGAACTGGTCCGAAGAGTTGAAGCGCCTCGTGCCCGCGGGAAACAAATAGTGATCAGCGCCGGAACAAAACTCGGCCCCTACGAAATCACTGGTGCCATCGGCGCTGGCGGGATGGGCGAGGTGTACCGTGCCCGTGATACCCGTCTTGAGCGCATCGTCGCGATCAAAGTTCTTCCTTCAAACGTTGCCGACCGCGACGGCCTCCGTGAACGGTTTGAACGCGAGGCCCGTGCCATTTCCTCGCTGAATCATCCGCACATCTGCACTCTCTATGATGTCGGCCATCAAGAGGGGATCGATTATCTGGTGATGGAATACTTAGACGGTGAGACTCTTGCCCAACGGTTGCTCAAGGGCCCCCTGCAACTCGATGAAGTTTTGCGGTATTCGATCGAGATTGCTGACGCGCTCGACAAAGCCCATCGCAAGGGGATCACACACCGCGATCTAAAGCCCGGCAACATTATGCTGACCAAATCGGGCTCAAAATTGCTCGATTTTGGTTTGGCGAAGTTAACGCAAGATGCGTCTCCCACAGCAGGGCCGATTTCCCAGCTTCCGACGATGAAGGAGGCTATCACCGCGCAAGGCACAATTCTCGGCACGCTGCAATACATGGCCCCGGAACAACTGGATGGCAAAGAAGCCGACGCGCGTACGGACATTTTTGCGTTTGGCGTGGTCGTCTACGAGATGGCCACCGGGAAGAAGGCGTTTGAGGGAAAAAGCCAGGCAAGCTTGATCGCATCAATCCTGGAACGCGATCCTCCACCGATCTCTGCGCTGCAGCCAATGACGCCTCCAACGCTGGACCGCGCCGTTCGGCGCTGTCTTGCGAAGGATCCCGATGAGCGATGGCAAACGGTTCACGACCTGCTATTTGAACTCCGAAGTGTAACCGAGACTACTTCGCGCGTTGTCGAGAGACAACCAAACTCCTTTCGCAATAGCCGCAAAAATCGACTCGCGGTCGTGGCCCCGATAGCAGCAATTGCTTTCGTATTGTTGGGAATTGCATATCTACTTCACCATTTCCAAGTGGCAATCGAAGAGAAGACAGTGACAACTCTTTCCGTGCTGCCTCCCGAAAACGCCACGTTCAGCGTAGGAAACGCCCCGATGGTCTCTCCGAACGGTCGCCTTCTAGCTTTTGTCGCGGGCGGCTCGCTTTGGGTTCGTGGCCTGAGCTCTTTGGCGGCTCGTCCCCTCCCTGGAACTGAGGGGGTTGATGAGGGAGCCGGCGAACCCTTTTGGTCCCCGGACAGTCGCTATCTTGCGTTTTTCGCTAACGGAAAGCTGAAGAAAATCGACGTGACCGGAGGTCCAGTGCTTTCCTTGTGCGATGCGGCACTGGGCCGTGGCGGTTCTTGGAGCCAGAACGACGTCATCGTATTTGCTCCGAACGATAGGAGCGGACTCTTTTGGGTGCCTGCAGCAGGTGGAATGGCGACCGCGATCACCGAATTGGACGGCGCATCGTTGGAGACATCCCATCGTCTTCCCTGGTTTCTGCCGGACGGCCGCCACTTCTTGTATACGGCATGGAGCACGCCAGCAAATACTGCAATCTACGTTGGAGAAATCGGCTCAAGGAAGCGGAAGCGGCTTCTTACGGTGTTTTCGAATGCAGTTTATGCATCGGACCACCTTCTTTTCATGCGCGGAAGGACGCTCATGGCCCAGCCATTTGATGCTGGTAAAGCAGAATTGAGTGCCGAGCCAGTCGCCGTCGCTGAGCAGGTTGACTATTCGGGTAACGTTGGGACCCAAGGACTGTTCTCCTCTTCGCAGAATGGCATTTTGGCCTATGCGTCCAACGTCGGAGGAAGCCTGCAGCTCACTTGGTTCGATCGATCCGGAAAGTCGAGTGGCACCATAGGAGATCCAGGGCTAATCAATTCGCCCCGCATCTCGCCACAAGGAAGTACGGTAGCAGTTAGCCGCCTCGATATGGAAACGGGATTCTACAATCTGTGGCTGTATGACTTAGCTCGTGGGACTGCATCACGATTAACGTTCGGCGCGCAGTCGAACGACGTGGGCCCGGTTTGGTCACCCGAGGGCGACCGCATAGCCTTTAGCTCAAGCCGCGATGGAGCTTACAAGGTGTATCAAAAGAATACGGGGAGTACGGCTGAAGAAACCCCGCTCGACGTATCGGGGTATAACAAGCACGTATCTGACTGGTCCACTGATGGCCGCTACATCGTCGAAACCGTGCATGACCCACAAACGGGGTTTGACATATGGGTGCTGCCACTATTCGGTGACAGGAAGCCTTTCCCTTATTTGCGAACCGTGTTCGATGAAGTGCCCGATAGGATTTCGCCCAACGGCCAGTGGCTAGCCTACGAGTCCGATGAGACAAAACGATGGGAGGTCTACGTTGACAGTTTCCCTACTCCCGGAAGCAAGCACCAAGTTTCCGCAAACGGCGGCTCAACTGCCAGATGGAGTCGGGATGGCAAGGAACTATATTTCTTTGACCTCGACAGCAAGATCATGGCGGTGGCTGTCAGGGCGGACTCCAAATTTGAGGCCGGCGTGCCGATCCCGCTCTTTGAAACCAAACCCAACAGCGACTTAGAAGTCAGCAACACTGGCCGCTTCCTCATTCCGACACAGATCAAAGCGGCTGGAACTCTACCGATAACCGTGATGATGAACTGGCCTGCAGGGCTAAAGAAATGAGCATCGCTACAGGCACAAAACTCGGCCCCTACGAGATCATCTCCTCACTCGGCGCCGGAGGGATGGGCGAAGTTTATCGCGCCCGAGACACGCGGTTGGAACGCATCGTCGCGCTGAAATTGCTTCCGAGTGAAGTCTCGAATGACAAACAAGCACTGGAACGCTTTCTCCGTGAGGCCCGTGCTGCAGCTGCACTCAACCATCCCAATATCTGCACGATCTACGATATCGGGGAGCAGGACGGTCAGCGTTTCATCGCCATGGAGCTGCTCGAAGGGCAAACGCTCAGGCAGAAGATTGGTGGCAAGCCGCTGCCACTGGATGCGTTGCTCGGTCTGGGCACGCAGATGGCGGACGCACTGGTCGCTGCACACGCGAAGGGGATCGTCCATCGGGACATCAAGCCGGAGAACATTTTCATTACCGAGCGAGGACACGCGAAGATTCTGGACTTTGGGCTAGCCAAGCAGGTGTCCGAGACCCGTGCGGCGGCCATGAGGACAGACGCGCCGACCGAGGGTCAAGATCCGCACTTGACGAGTCCAGGAGTAGCGCTCGGCACCGTTGCCTATATGTCACCCGAGCAGGTGCGAGGCGAGGAATTGGATTCACAGACCGATCTGTTCTCACTGGGTGTCGTGCTGTACGAGATGGCCACGGGGAGGCTGGCCTTTTCAGGAAAAACCTCAGCGGTGATCTTCCACGCTATCTTGGCAGAGGAGCCTG
>Ga0187783_10003342_pt1 | contig 11812 bp, 13 predicted proteins | sample 1015_SJ02_MP02_2_FD_132471 | JGI IMG/M metagenome (GOLD analysis project Ga0187783, IMG submission 132471) | Tropical peat soil microbial communities from peatlands in Department of Meta, Colombia - 1015_SJ02_MP02_20_MG | ecosystem: Environmental > Terrestrial > Soil > Wetlands > Peat | place... | reverse complement strand
GGCGATGTAGTTGCGATGGTCGGGGATGGCATCAACGACTCGCCGGCTCTCAGCTTCGCTGATGTGGGTATCGCCATGAAGCACGGAGCTGATGTTGCCCGCGAATCGGCGGACGTGGTGCTGATGGAGGACTCGCTGTGGAAGCTCGTGAAGGCCGTCGAAATCTCCCGCGACTCCGTCAGCCTCATCAAGCAGAACTATGCGATCGTCGCCGGACTGAATACGCTCGCCTTGGCGCTTGCACTTCCGGGGGGTCTGATCAGTCCCCAAGTGACCGCTTTGATCAGCAATGGCTCGGCAATTATCGCGAGCCTTAACGGTATCCGTCCAATCCTGCGATACCAATGAGCGCGACTGAACCAGCAATTATGTTACCACCGCCGCAGCTGCGGGTTCTTCAGCGGGCGGTCGCGCGGCTCGAGCACCGGGGCTTCGCCGCCCAACTCGCAGATCAAGCTGGCAAACCGGTCGCGCGCGTGCTGCGGATGATGCCGAAATTCGCCAGCGATCGCTTCAACCGGGCAGTCGAGACTGCCATTCTCAACTGCCTCAACGTTGCCATCCGTTCGATCGAACCCCGGTCGAAACGTCCTCCAGAGCGTCATGCGTCGTCGGTGCTCGCTGGTATCAGCGGTGGCGTCGGTGGCTTTTTCGGAATCGCGGCGCTGCCCGTGGAACTGCCGCTGACCACAACATTGATGTTGCGGGCGATTGCCGACATCGCGCGCCACTACGGCGAAGACCTGTCAACGCTGGAGGCGAGGCTCGCCTGCATTGAGGTATTTGCGCTGGGTGCGCCGCACGGCGGACGCGCCACGCCTGTTGGATATTACGCGTCGAGGGTCGTCCTGGGCCGCCTGCTTGCCGATGCTTCAGCAATCATGCTGGAACGGGGTGCCGCGAATATTTCGGCTCCGGTCGTCGGCGGCGTGGTGACCGAAGTTGCTAGGCGATTTGGTATCGTGGTTTCGGAGCGTTCGGCCGCCAGCGCCATACCGGTCCTGGGCGCACTCGGCGGCGCCACGGTCAATGTCATCTTCATGAATTACTTTCAAACGATAGCACAGGGACATTTCGCTATACGACGTCTTGAACGCCAGTACGGGCCAAGCGTTATACGCCAGCTCTACGAGGAATTGGCGCTTCGGCGCCGCCGGAGGACACGGGCGTAATCCTCCGGCCGGCCCGATCAAGGAGGGCGGCGCAAGTTGCACGGAGGAGCCCCGAACGGAGCCGCCAAAGAGGGGATCGATCCTCGGCTCGCCGGCCTTCGGCGTATGCGGACGATCGCCACGCTTCTGCTCGCCGTGATGACGCTGATATTCGTTGCCACCACCGCCGCAAAGGTTGACTGGCCGTGGTTGCCCTACGTGCGTGCCTTTGCGGAAGCCGGGATGGTCGGCGCGTGCGCCGATTGGTTTGCCGTCGTCGCCTTGTTCCGCCGCCCATTCGGCCTACCGATCCCCCACACCGGCATCGTTCCGAGCAACAAGGAGCGGATCGGTGGGGCGCTCGGACGATTCATCACAAATAACTTCCTCACTCCCAGGGTAATGAGCGAAAGGTTTGAACGGGTCGACATCATCGGCGTCGTCGCGCGTTGGATGTCAGATCCGATCAACGCGAAGCGATTTTCTCAGTACGTCGCCAATCTTCTGCCGCGGATCATCAGCTCGCTTCCGGGTCCCCAAATTGGCACATTCGTGGGTCAGCTAGCGTATCAGGGAATCGAAGCGGTTCCGGCTGCTCCGTTCGCTTCGAAACTGCTCGCCGTTGTCTGGGCCCACGGCGAGGCGCAGGAACTCATCGCGCACGCCATCGAGCACGGCGAGAGGTCGCTTAGCGGCCACAAAGACTACATCAACCGCAAGATCTCCGAACAGTCGTCTCGCTGGATTCCCAAATGGATCGACAGAATCATCGCCGACAAGGTGATAAACGGCATTTTGAGCACCATGGCCGAGATGCGCAATCCAGACCATCCGTGGCGCATCGAATTACAGAAGGCGGTCGAGAAGCTGATTGACGACCTCGCCACCGATCCGCAAATGTACGCTCGCGGCGAATCCTTCAAGGCCGAATTGCTGGCGAATCCGACGCTTCTCGCCCAGGCGCGAACGTTGTGGGCCGAGGTCGAAGGTGGAATCCGCTCCGGCGCTCCCACTCATTCTGACACCATCGCGCGTACGTGCGAATTAGCACTGCGTCGCGTCGGCGATTGGCTGCAGGAAGATCCGCAACGGCAGACTCAGCTTAACCGTTGGATTCGGGTTGCAGCGCAACGTATTTTGCTGGCCTATCGTTTCGATATCGCCGCCTATATTGAACGCGTAGTCCGAGAATGGGACAGTACGACGCTCGTCGAAAAGCTCGAGCTGCAGGTTGGAAAGGATCTGCAGTATATCCGTATCAACGGAACTCTGGTCGGCGGCCTCGTCGGACTTCTCATTTTCCTTGCATCGAAATGGATAGCGGCCTTTTAGCCTTGCAAATAATCTGAACAGGCGCACACTTTCAAGGTTGCGTCGGAGCCACGACTAACAAGCCCACTCGGCACATCAGCCTCGTATTGATCCCTATTCCGAGATGGGCACGAAGCTTCCGCTGTTGCTGTCGTAGGCCGACAACTGTCCAGTCGCGACGTCAAAATAGGCGCCTTGAAGCTGCAACTCGTCGGTCTGCACGCGGGTCCGAATCCACGGGAAGGTCAACAGATTGGCAACGCCCGTAACGATCGATGCCTGCTCCAGACGCGTGTGATAGTCTGAGGGAGGATGATTATCGTCGCCTTCCAGCGATTTTGCCGCTGGTGCGATCAACGACATCCAATTGTCGATGAAATCGCCGGGATTAGGCCGGCCACGGTGCTCGATGAAGGCCCGCACGCCCCCACAGTGGGAATGACCCATCACGACGATATACTTCACCTTCAGGCCCTCAACCGCGAATTCGAGCGCGGCCGAGACACCGTGCGTGAATCCGGTCCGCGCGTAGGGCGGCACCAGATTGGCGACATTGCGTACGACGAACAGCTCGCCTGGATGCGCGTCGAAAATGACTTCGGGCGAAACGCGGGAGTCACAACACCCGATGATCATAACCTCCGGCTGTTGGCCAGTCGCGGCGAGTTTCTGGAATCGGCTCAGCTCGATAGGCAATCGAGCATCGCGAAACGAGCGGTAGCCGTCGACAAGACGTCTGGGAAATTCGTACATCGAAATCTCTTGCTTCTCTAGCCGAACATTTCCTACAGCTACCGTTGCCGGGAGGGCCACCGCCGCAGAACCATCCAATCGTGATCCACGATCAGCATTACCAAGCGCAGTTCTCACACATGTCTTCAAAACTGATGTGACGAGCTGCCTGCTGGCCGCCGAGTCGGCTTGATCAGCACGGCGCAGCCTCAACATATCATCCCGGCAGCAGGGGCCGGGCGGTGTCCACGGTGGTGATCCCGCGCAGCAGGCGACCCAAGAGATCGGCCCCGGTAATGATCCTCCTCTGCGAGCCCCAGACCAGGATCAGGTCGTTATCGATAACGTCGTCGTCAGGCCGTTGCGGCGCTACCCTCATACGTCCGATGACGTCACCCAGGCGCGTCTGCATGTCACGAACGATTATCGGCCGATGCCAGTACGCGGTTGGATCACTTTCGAGCTGATCAAAGAGAGCATCGCGCAGAAAATGATTGGCATCGAGCACGAATGCTGGCTCGCCGCTGGGGTCTGTTACGATTACCCATTTCATGCCCGACGCGTCGACCTGGCGAAGGAACGGATCGCTTGGTGAGCGTTCGAATTTTGGCAGCACGCATCTTTGGTTTGCCATCGGCAGGCTGATGATGCTTTGCGCATTGACGAGCTCGCCCTCATCGGTAACAGACAGATCGTCGAGATCGAGGAAGTTCTGGGCTCCGGTAGCCTCCAGGCGCCCGAGGTCACCACCGGTGACGACACTGCGGGTGATCAAGGCGCGGATATCACGCTCGTTGAGATATGAAATACCTTCGACGCCGAGCCACCAATCGAGCAACATTGCGGTGGGCTTCGCCAGAGGGAACAGAACGATGCGGTAGAAATCAAGAAAAGGCTGAAATCGAGCGGTCATTCGCAGGGCGTTGCGTGAGAAATAGGCCTGCGGAATGATCTCGCCAAGCAACGTGATGACGAACGCCGAGAACAGGAATGCGCCAACTCCAGTCAAAACCGAACTCGAGAGCAGAGTCAGTAGCACGTTGGTACTAACATTGCCCCAGATCACGGTGGCCAGTACCTGATTAGCATTCTTGCGCAGTTCGAGCACTTTGGCGGCATCAGCGCTGCCCGCATCGGCGTCAATTTGAAGGCGCAGCAAGCTGAGGCTGAATACGGCGAGGTTGAGCCCGGAAAACGCCGCGGATTGCGCTATACAAAGAACGATGGCAAACCAGGTCGACAGGTTCGAAACGGAGGACATCGACTTCACTCTCCCAGAGAGGTTCTTGCACAGGCACGAAGGGCGACGAGTGTTCCCAAAGATCCAGTGCCGATGACCGTGATAAGGCCGTTATCTGGCATCATTGCCCCAGGGCCAGATCCCTACGTCAAGGCAATCCTTCGTGACAGGGACTTCGCCACTCATGTGACGGAGGTCTTGCTCACATATTCTGTACACGACGTCGGTATTGTTGGTTTACTTGGAACCGCTGGCTCCTCGCCACAGTGAGTGCGCGACATTTAGAGCAGCCCGACCAACAGTATTAATGGAGAAAAGACATTTGGGATTGCGTGATTACCGTGACTCGAGTTCGCGTCCGGGCGCGTGCTGCGCCACGCTGACCCGCCGCACGACCCCAAGAACCACACTGCGCTTGCCTCGAGATCAGAGCCTTCTGCCCTACATTTCTCCACGAAAAGCAGGTGCGGTCAATGTTGCAGAATAATCAGCACCCCCTAACCGCAGCGCCGGGCTTGGTTATGATGCACACTAAGGTGAGTAGCCTCTTGGCGTCCCTGTCCGTTTCAAGGCAAGATTTCTGGCCGCAGGAATCCAGTTCGAATCAATGGTCGGAAATATCGGGTGCTACATCCATTACGTCTCGCGACATTGATGCAGGCGCCACAATATCAACCGCAGTGGCCGTGATGCCAGTTGTAATGACCCAAAGATGGGCTGGCCTGTCCACGCCAATGACGCCCGGCTCGCCTTATCTGGCTTATGTGAGCGAAGCAATTATGCCATGGACATTTGTTGGGTCTTCGCTTGCGCCAATATTGATGGATCCGTAAACAAAACCAACATCCATCAAACTCGCCGTTCTGAGTGGCTCATCAACGAGACTTGCCTAGCTGTGCACAATCAAATTTTGTTTTGACTTCAGGAACATAGGAGCTGGGATCAAAATTAGGTGTACGTTGGTAACCGGAGGTCGGTGGCGGTGGTGGCGGAGAACCCACCAACCTGGCTTCTTCGGAACATTTGACCAGTACACCCCGGTCGCTCAAGAAGTAGACTCTTAGTTGTGGCGAGGGCGACATGACTGTGACGACCTGATAACCTTCTTGAAGCAAGTCCACCATTGATTTGTCAGTTGGCTGCCACTCGTCATCACCAGCCATTCCGGGCCGCGCACTTGCACAAAACATAATTCCCAGGCTGACCGCCAGGATCGCGATCCTGTGAAACGCCATGGCCATCACCTCAGCCCTGGTATCACATAGATGTATGCACCCCAGGAACCGCCCAGCCAGTACGCATAAAACGCTGAGCCATTATAGCACCACTGCATGGCGGCGTTGATTGCAGCAGGATCCGTCAGGTTGACCGTGAACGAACTGGTATAGACATACAGATTGCTCACAAGCTGGCCGTTCGTCCCGGAATACGCATATTCGTAGCACGACGTTGGCAGAACCTCGTTCCAACCAACGACCTGAGCGTTAACCGTACTAATTGTCGACGCCAAACCAGCCGCGATGCTGCCGGCGAACGCGATCATCCTGATCGGTGCATTCATGACGCTCTCCATAAGATACCAGGAAACGCAGGGAATTACCGCGATGACGATGCACTCTCGTCATCGCGGGTGCGGACCGAAATGGCTCGGCGCCACCTCTCAGGAGAAAAGATCTCCCTTATCTCAGATAATTGTCTGGTATCCATACCGATCGGCTACCCAGATTTTTACCAACGATCGCAACTGTTTCGAACACAGCCAAATCTCAATCAATCAGATAAAGCACTGAAGCTAATCAACTTTTAGTGCCACGGAGAACTGCAACATGCAGACGCAACAATCACCGCGCAAACTCAGGAGCATCTTCACATCATAGTCTCCCACTATATATTTTTGTCTCACTCGCTAGCGTAACCTAAGCAATGTCATGTGTAAACAATCAAAAAAACGCGAGCGAACTTATCTCATAGTTCATTGCATCGGCAGAAGAGCTGCACTGGAAGGACTGCTTTCAATGTCTGTAAGACACGTTGGGTCGCGAGCGGCTTACCTCGGAATTCGCCGCCGGCGCGCGACAGCGCCGAACCGATCGCGAACAGCGGTTTTTTTTGGCTGGGAGCCAGGAGCCGACGCCAAGATGGTCGACCTTGAGTTTACGTCGTCGATCTTGATCCTTTCGCCAGCATCGTGATTTCACCGAATCGAGATTTTCGTACGCTCGCAGTTGGTCATCCGCAAAACGAGCTGGGCGGCACCCGGCTGGCTTGCGTCACTTGAGCGCCGATTTATTGACTGTCGCGCACCACGCTCCGCCCTCATGACGAATCGCAGCCGGCCTCCGACAACGGATCGACGCCGAAAATACTATTGCGAAAGGTTTGGGCCATATCTTCATGGGCGCTTAGTTGCGGTTATTGCGTTGTTCCCGTACGGTCCCGCGAGCAAGGTAAACATGTCCGCTATTACAGCGACTGGCCGGAAAAGGAGCCATCTTGATGCTGCGCATTGTCCCGGGCGTCCTCGTTGCCGCTGCGCTGGTCTTAGCGCCGACGGCCTTGGTCGCAACCTCGACGGAACATGGCAAACGGCATGCAGGATCTAAGTTTAAGCATGCTTGGCATGGCTATGGCTTTTTGCCAGGATATCGGTCCCCCGAGCAGATCGAACGGGACACGGTTCCAGCGCCGACCGGCGTCTACTTCCCGGGATTTCCCGGATACAACTTCTACGGGGGCCCCGGCTTCTACCGGGGACGCTGGAATGGCGGCGGCTTCGGGCCCTGTTGGACGCAGACGCCGATCGGCCCTCATTGGAATTGCGGATAGACCGCGCAATCTGGTGACGTCGGCGACGGTTACATTGAGGCAGCGGCCGACTTCCACGCGCTCGTCCCAACCGGCTGAGCATCGAGATCAGCAACCTTGGCGATCGCAATCGAGACTTTGCGGATCGTCGAGCCAACTGGTGCCTATCGGCCGTTCTGCGGGAAAGCCCCGCAAGCCACCGCACGGACACTCGCGCAGTCAGGCGATTTAGGAGTGGGTCTGCGTGAGCCCGGTCGGCGACCCGTCGATCGCCGTCCAACCACCGTCAACCATCAGCGCACTTCCTGTGACGTAGCTCGCTGCATCAGAGGCGAGAAAGGCGACCGCCGCGGCAACCTCGCTTGGCTGCGCCCATCGGTTGAATACCGTATGAGAGGCCAACGCGTTCCAAATGTCCGGCCGGGCCCGGAGCGGATCGACCAACGGCGTCTCGACGATGCTCGGGACGATCGCGTTGACTCGCACACCGGACCGACCAAGTTCGGAAGCAAGTCCGCGTACCATTTGGATGATGCCGGCCTTGGTCGCACCGTAGATAGCAAGCCCGGGTTCCAGCGTTGTAGCGCGCACCGACGAGCTGGCGATCATGCTGCCTCCACCCTGATTTGCCATGATGCGCCCGAAAGCGCGGAGGAAATAAAACGTACCGCGTAAGTTGAGGTTTACAACACGGTCATATTCCTCGTCGGTATAGTCCAGCATCAGTTTGCGGACGTGGACCGCCGGGGTGGTTAGCGCGATATCAAGCCGGGCATATTCGTTTGTAATCAACGCCGCCAGCGCGTTGATGTCATCAGGACTTGCGGCATCAACGACATGGCCCTTCGCCTGTAGGTCGGCGGCAACGGCTTCCACGCCCTCCTTGCTGCGGTCCGCGCAGATGACAATGGCACCGAGCGCCTTCATGGCTTCTGCCGAGGCCTTGCCGATGCCAGAAGCCGCGCCGAGCACGAGCGCTGTCTTGCCCTTCAGGCTGAACAGATCGCGTAGCGCGGCGAAGCGATCGCCTATCGTCTCAGTTTTCTGGCTCATGCTTGTCGGCTCTTTTCCACCATGTCGCGGAATTTCTTGACGTTCGCCTCACCCGCATAATCCGCGATCCGCTTGTACGCAGGCTCCATCTTGGCACGAAATGGCACAAGATCGGGCCTCGTTACCTGCACGCCGGCGGCCGCAAGCTTCTTGATCTGATCCGTCTCATCATCGCCAATCAGCTTGCGCATGAGGTCGCCCGCTACGACGCTCTCCTCGCGAAAGATCGCCTGCTGCTCCGGTGTCAGTTTCTTCCAACTGTTCACCCCGACGGTGTGGATCATATTGTTATATACGTGACGGGTGATCGCGAGATGTTTCTGGACCTCGTAGAATTTGTTGAAGTAGATCACCGCGACCGGGTTCTCCTCGCCATCGACGACCTTTTGCGACAGTGCGAGGTAGAGCTCCGGGAAGGCAATCGCTTGCACGACAGCGCCTAGCGCTTCCATCGATGCCTGAATTTGCAGCTCCGGCGGGGTTCGAATCTTCAACCCGCTGACGTCGTCCGGCGCATTTATCGGCCGCACGCTGTTAGTGAGGTTACGGAAGCCATATTCCCAGTTGCGCAGTAGAATGAAACCCTGTTTTTCGGCCAGCGGCGCCAGCCATTGCATAGCCGGCCCGTCGAGCGTGCGGTAGACGTGCATCGAATCGTCGAAGATGAATGGCAACATAACCGCGGCGAACGCCGTGTCGTATTTGTCCAGTTGGCCCTGGGTCGGCAAGCCCATATCGATCGTACCGAGCCTGATCTGTTGCGCCTGTTCGGGCGGCCCGCCGAGCACGTTGTTGGGAAAGATGTTGATCTTAACTGCACTGGCGGTTCGGGCCTCAACCTGGCTGGCAAAGTGCTTGGCGGCAACGTTCGCCGGATGGTCCTCCTGAGCAAAGTGTGCCCAGCGCATGGTGATCGGGCTAGCGCACCGCGCGACGTACGGGCGAGCCAACGCTAGTCCGGTCACGCTAGCTGCAGTTGTAAGGAACGCTCTACGATCCATCAGATCCTCCCTTCTGTCACGGTTGCCGTGGACCCTTTTTAACCGCCTAGCCCCAAGTATCTGGGCAACAATAATGCTAACCCAGGGACGAAGGCGACAATGATGAGGCCGATCAGCACCGTGATCAAATAGGGGATCATAGCGCGCGACGCCTCCTCGATATCGCATTTCATGATCGCACAACAGACATAAAATCCGACGCCAGCCAGCGGCATAAACCCACCAACGCCCATCGCAATGATCAGCACCAGAGCATAGTGCATCTCACTGAGGCCAAGCTTTCCCGCAATTGGAATCAAGAGCGGCGCTAGCACATTGAGCGATGGCAATCCTTCGAGCAGGACGCCTACGATAACAAGCAATACGATTGAGACGATCATGAAGATTTCGGCACTGTTTCCGACCGAATTCAGCAGCGCGACTAGGCGCTGTGGCAGATACGCGACGGTCAGTGTCCACGAGAAACCGGAGGCGGCAGAGAAGATGAACAACAAGACACCCGTGAGCACGGCCGCATCGGTCACCGTGCGCAGGAAAGTCGCCATGTTCATCTCGCGATAGACCGCGATTGCCAGGAAGAGGCCATAGAGGACCGCCAAGGCGGCGACCTCGGTCGGGGTTGCAAGACCAAGCAGGATGCCGGCAAGCAGCATGCCGGGCATCAGCAGCGGCAGGGCAGCCGCGCAACCCGCACGGGCCATCGTTGCTAACGAGACGCGCGGACTGCGTGGCGCTCCGGCGCGCACGGCACGCAAATAGATGAGCCCCATCAGGCACAGTGCCATGACGGCGGCCGGAATGAGGCCACCGACGAACATCGCCGCGACCGACACGCTCGTGATCGATCCTACGATCAGCATTGCGATGCTCGGCGGCACGGTCTCACCCATAACGGCCGAGGCGGCGAGCACAGCGGCCCCCTCGGCGGCGCCGTGACGCTCGCGCAGTTGATCTCGCATCACCGTCCCGACCGCGGCTACGTCCGCGGGCTTAGAACCTGACACGCCCGACACGAGGTACATGCTAAGCACGGTCACCTGCAGCAAGCCGCCGCGCATGTGGCCGACCAAGGCATGGATGAACCGGACGAGGCGAATGCTGATGCCACCCCGCTCCATGATGAGCCCGGCCAGAATGAAAAACGGCACCGCCAGCAAGATGAAGTTGCCGGTTCCGTTCACCATCGTCTGCGGCAGAACAACGAAGGAGGCCGCATCCGCGGCCCACAGGTACGTCGCAGTCGCGAGCAGGAGGACAAAGCCGACCGGAATGCCCGCACAGATTGCAAGACAGAACACGACGAGCGCCGTCACGATGGCCGCATCGCCGCCAAGCAGAGACCGCCAAGTATCAGTCGTGGCAGTGGCCGCGGTGATCATCGCTACCGACACCGTCGCGACAGCGATCATTGTACGACTACCGTCACGCCGCAAATTATCGATGGCGTAAAGCCCAAGGAGCACCATGCCGATCAGCAGTGGCAGGGCAAACAGGCCCGTCGGCGCCTGCAGGATCGGCGTGCGCTCCCCCCAGTTCAATGCGATGAATTCGGCCGATGCGATGCCGACGATGGTAGCGATGAACAACACCACGACATCCGCAAGTGCGAAGAAGGCGGCCTGGATGCTGGGAACGACGAGATTGAGCAAAAGCCGCACGAACGCATGTTCGCGACGGCGGTAGGCGACAGCCCCGCCGATAAAGGCGAGTATTGACAACGTCAGCCGCGCGGTTTCATCGGCCCACAGAAACGAATGATGGAGATAGGTGCGCGCCGCGACGTTGGCCACGACAAGGATCAATTCGCCCAGCAGCGCGGTGACCAGAACGGCCTTCGCACCCGCGTCGATGCCGTGCAATGCAAGCTCGATGCCGGACAGCGCAGCCCCATCACTTGCACATGCTGAGGCTGCCTTCGCGTTCGCCAACTTCGGTGCTTGAAACCTCATGTCGCGCGAGCAAGCCCGGCCTCACCAGAGCTAGCCATTGGAGCATTTCTACTATATTGGCATGCCGACTGCTCAAATTGTCAAGCGAACTGCTGTTGCGCGCCGACTTTGCATACGCAAACAGCCCCAGGTAGTAACGCACCAATTGGTTTTGGGCCAATGGTTTTGGGCCTCCTGCCCGCGTCCGGCGCCCCCTCTTTCGCTTCCGCGATGGAAGCCTGGCCTTCTTCCGGCTCTGGAACAGTGTCGGCCGCGCCAAGCTCGCGGTTCGCAGCCGTTTCGTCGTTCTTCAAGATTCAGATCGGAGCCAGTCCAATGTCTTGACCGGACGGTGGCATTGGCGGGACCAAAACCACCAGATGGAGCTTACAATTCGCTCCTCCACTCGCATCAAGCTCCAGACCGCCGCTGGCGTGGATCCGACCAGAAGCCAGGTCGGACGCTCGTCTGCAACTTTCGCTCCGGACATAACCCGGCCGGCGATGGTGGTGTAATTGTTCTTCAGGCCTGCTGCGTCTGGAGCTGGTCCCCTCCCCTCCATCTAGGTGTCACCTGGACCAAGAATGCCGG
>Ga0187783_10003341_pt1 | contig 11812 bp, 11 predicted proteins | sample 1015_SJ02_MP02_2_FD_132471 | JGI IMG/M metagenome (GOLD analysis project Ga0187783, IMG submission 132471) | Tropical peat soil microbial communities from peatlands in Department of Meta, Colombia - 1015_SJ02_MP02_20_MG | ecosystem: Environmental > Terrestrial > Soil > Wetlands > Peat | place... | reverse complement strand
GCCTACGCTTCGATTCTCGGAGTGATGATCGCCGTCGGCACGACGGCCGGCGCTGCGGGACCCTATCTCGCCGGCATTGTTTACGATCACTACGGCAGTTATGCGCCGGCATTTTATTCCGTCGCCGGGTTGTCGTTTGCCGCCGTCGTCGCCCTGCTCTTCGCTACGCCACCGGGCCGGCGAACCGCGCCCGCGCTCGCACCTGCCGTTGAGTAAGACGGAATCGCGAGTATTCTGGAGCGGCGCGGCGGTAACCAGCCGCGCCCTGGGAGATTGTGCATGGCAGGAGTGCTGGCGGGGCAAGTCGCAATCGTCACCGGGGCGGGTCGCGGGATCGGCCGGGGAATTGCACTCCGATTTGCTGCTGAAGGAGCTGCGGTTGGTCTGACCGCGCGCACGAAATCCCAACTCGACCAGACGCTCGCGCAGATCGAAGCGACCGGAGGCCGTGCAATCGCGGTTGAAGGTGACGCTCGAAATCGAGCAGACGCTGAACGCATCGTGCGCGCGATGGAGGCGAAACTCGGTGGCACCACGATCCTGGTCAACAACGCTGGGACCGGCGGGCCGTATGGACCTGTTGGCGTTGTCGATCCCGATGCGTGGTGGGACGCGCAAAAGCTGCACATCCTCGCGCCCATGCTCTTCCTGACGGCTGTGATGCCGGGCATGATCGCGCGACGCGCTGGACGCATCATCATGATTTCGTCGCCGCGATCCTACCGGCTGACGGCGAATCTCTCTGCCTACAGTCTGGGCAAGGCGGCACAGAACAAGCTTGCCGAATTGGTCGCAAACGAAGGCCAGCCCTACAGCGTGACGGCATTTTCGCTGGACCCTGGCTCGATCATGACGGAAATGGCGGACGAGACCATGGCGTCGTCCGAGGCGCAACAATGGGTTCCGGAAATGGTCCGGCGACTCCACGAGCTAAAGGCCACCCAAGGCTTCGAGCAAGGGATCGATTGGTGTACGGACCGCTGCGTTGGGTTGGCGTCTGGCCGATACGACCTGCTATCAGGCCGCTACATCGATCGAACCGAGGATCCCGAAGAGCTGCTCGGACGGGTCAAACGAGAGGGATCGATCGCCAAAGGGAGCTCGTCGGGATGAGAAAACTCGACATCTTCACACACATTTGGCCGAAGCCATTCCACGACGCGCTGTTGAAAACGACTGGCCAGATGAAGGACATGCACCGCCGCAGCGAAGCGATCCCGATGATGACGAACCTCGATCGGCGCTTTCAGGTGATGGACATGTTCGAAGGCTATCAGCAGATTCTTTCGCTGGCCTCGCCGGCACCCGACGCGGCCGGCCCGCGAGACGTGTGGCGCGAGCTGGCACGCATTGGCAGCGACAGCATGGCGGAACTTTGCCGCAAATATCCGGAGCGTTTTCCAAGCTTCATCGCTTCGGTGCCCATGCGCGATCCGGAGGGAGCCGTCGAAGAAGCACGCCGCGCCGTGAAAGATCTCGGCGCCTGCGGCATTCAGGTCTACTCCAACGTGGCCGGCAAGGCGCTCGACGCGCCGGAGTTCCGCCCCGTCTTCCGCGAAATGGAACGCCTCGGCAAACCGATTTGGATTCATCCCGCACGCACGGCCAGCTTTCCGGACTACCAGACCGAGTCGTTTTCGCTCTACGAAATCTGGTGGACCTTCGGATGGCCGTACGAATCGAGCGTCGCCCAGGCGCGCATCGTGTTTTCCAAAATGCTCGACGAAATGCCGGGCCTCAAGCTCATCATTCATCACGCCGGAGGCATGATCCCGTTTTTCGAAGGCCGCGTCGGGCCGGGCTGGGATCAACTGGGGGCGCGCACATCGGGCACGGACTATCGTCCTCTGCTGAAAGAACTGAAAAAGCGGCCGCTTGACTACTTCAAACTGTTCTATGCCGATACGGCCACATTCGGCTCCCAATCGGCTCTGGTTTGCGCCCTTGCGTTTTACGGGATCGATCATATGCTGTTCTCATCGGACGCACCGTTTGATCCCGAAGGCGGGTCGATGTACATTCGCGAAACCATTCGCGCGATCGAGGCACTCGATATTTCCAGGCAAGACCGGGAAAAGCTCTATTACAAAAATGCCTGCGCGCTGCTGGGGATTTCGTGAGCCGATCCGCCGGTAAGATCGCCCAATGCGAGGGGATGTGAATCCGAGTTCCCGCCGTGAGTTTCTAAGAATTGCTGCCGCAGGGGTTGCCTCGGCGGCGTTCGGCGGCTCGGCCCAGGCAGCCGATCCGGTGCTCGGCATGATCTTCCCTCCGGCGAACACTCCGGTGCCGCCCGAGGCCCAACGGATGTATCCCTCCGGGGTACGCTTCCTGGCCCTGGGTGTCGGCCTGGAACGCATGACGCCGGAAGGCTACGACCAAGTCGTCGATCGCATCGTGCCCGCAGCCGAGCAGCTCAGGTCAGAAGGCGCGAACGCCATCTGCGTGATGGGTACGTCGTTGACCTTCTACAAGGGTGCGGCCTTCAATCAGCAGATCAAGGAACGCATCGTAGAAGCGACTCATTTGCCTGCCACGACAATGAGCACCGCCATTATCGAAGGTCTTGAAGCAGTCGGTGGGCATCGACTCGCCGTGGCCACCGCGTACAACCAGGAAGTCAATCGGCGGCTGAACTCGTTTCTTCAAGAGTCCGGCTTCGAGGTTCTTGCGATCCAGGGACTGGGTATTGAGCGATTCGAGGATCGCCCACCGGTAACCGAGAGCGAATTGATCGAGTTCGGCACCAGCGTCTGGAAGGCCGCGCCCGGTGCCGATGCGATCCTGATTTCCTGTGGCGCTTTGAAGACGCTCGAAATCCTCGCCCCACTCGAACAACGCTCAGGCGTTCCCGTTGTTTCCAGCCTACCGCACGCCCTTTGGGCGGGCGTTCGCCTCCTGGGGCTCAGTGGCCGCGTGGCTGGCTATGGCACACTTCTCTCGGGGATGAAGACCCGTCCAGGAGCCCATTCTTAGCAGGCTACGGCTTCGCTTCCCATCGCCAGGCCACCGCAGATCGCTCGGATGCTACACTTCTAAGTGAGATGGACGAAGCCGAGATCTATTCCCGAATCGGTGAAGAAGGCTTCACGCGCCTGGTAAAAGCCTTCTATCGCCAGGTTCCAGCCGACGACATCCTCGGGAAAATGTATCCGGAGGGCGATCGCGCGGCAGCTGAACAGCACCTTCGTGATTTCCTGATTTACCGATTTGGTGGTCCCGGGCGATACGTCGAGCAGCGAGGCCACCCTCGTCTGCGTGCGCGCCATCTTCCGTTCCAGATCGACCAGGCTGCGCGGGACCGCTGGATCGAGCTGATGAACCACGCCTTCACCGAAGCGGCTCTGCCGGCGGACGTTGAACAGTTCCTGCAGGCGTTTTTCGAGCAAACAGCCACGTTCATGATGAACCGCTGATTGGCAGCACACTTGTGTGAACTTCGCCGTGATATAGTGCTGCTGGGACGGGGCGTTCCCGGCACAAGGTGACCGCGTCTTGGCGTCTCCGCCCCGTCGAAGACGTGACCTCAAGACAAAGGAGTAGCAATGATTCCTGAAGAGATGGCTCGGGACATGCGCGAGGAGCTGACCAGGATCGGTTTTCACGAGCTGCGGACACCCGAGGCAGTCGATGCCGTACTCGGACGCGAAAAGCGTACGGTTCTCGTCGTCGTTAATTCGGTGTGTGGGTGCGCCGCAGGCAAGGCGCGTCCAGCAATCGCGCGCGCCCTCATGAACAGGGTGCGGCCGGAAGTTCTGGCGACCGTCTTCGCCGGGCAGGATCCGGAAGCAACCGCGCAGGCGCGAAAATATTTCACTGGCTACCCTCCATCTTCGCCATCGGTTGCGCTGATGCGCGACGGCAAACTCGCCTTTATGATGGAGCGGCGCGATATTGAAAGCAGCGATCCCTTTACGATCGCCGCGGTTCTCATGCGCGCCTTCGATGAATTCTGCACTCCGGCTACTGCCTGATCTCATCAAAGATCAGGTCGTCACAACCACGCGTTCACCCACATCGACACGCAGTCAGAGTCGCTGCCCTATCCACCAACGGAATGGAGGATGACAGATGGCCAAGCAAGACAAGCTACGGAAAGCTGCAGTCCGGATCGGCGCTGCCGTGGGCCGCGCGGATCGCACGGCCCAGAAAGTCCACAAAGCTAGCGTGGTTGCAAGACAGGAGCTTGACAACCTCACCCAGCAGATCGACGCTCTCAAGCGCCAGCTCGTGAAGACCACCAAGCGCCTGAGAAAAGCACTCGCCTAGCGGATTCCCTGCGACCGTCCCAACGTCTCGCGGCGAATCGCGACCCGTCTCGCCTTTCGCCGCCCGAGGCGCCGCGCTAGCGGTCGATGCCACGATCAGCGATCCTCCGTCAGTCCTGGCACGCCCACCAACGATGGTCCGATCCTAGCGCCGCAATGCGATAGAATATCTGAGCGTGGAAGAGAGATTTTATCGGGCGACCATGAAGATTGGCGGCGACACCCTTCTCGGGCGCCTCGCCTTCTTCTTCCTCCTCATCTGTGCGATGGGGGGCGGCGCGGCGGTCGGTTTGCTATTCGTTTATTCAAGCGACCTGCCCGAGATCCACGCGCTCGAAGACTATCGCCCCGAAGTCCAGACGGAGCTCTACGCCGATGACGGACAGCCGGTCGGCTCCTTTTCTCTCCAGCGCCGCATCCTGCTGACCTATGACCAGGTTCCGAAGGTTTTGCGCGACGCCATTCTTTCCACCGAAGACCAACACTTCGAGCAACACTGGGGCGTCGACTTCCCGCGTGTGCTCGGCGCGGCCTGGCACGACCTTCTTTACCACCGCAAGGCGGAAGGTGCCAGCACGCTTACCATGCAATTGGCCGGGGGCCTGTTCCTGGATCGCTCCGACCGCAGTTTCCACCGCAAGACACAAGAGGCCATGCTGGCTCTTCAAATCGAACGGCACTACACCAAGGAACAGATTTTCACGATGTACTGTAACCAGATCTACCTCGGTGCGGGAAATTACGGTTTCGAGGCTGCCTCGCAATACTACTTCAGCAAGCCGGTCGGTGATTTGACGCTCGATGAATCTGCCACGCTCGCCGCCATCATCCGAGGACCGGTGTATTCTCCGATCACGCATCCCGATCGTGCCTTGGCCCGTCGGAATCTGGTGCTGTCGCTGATGGAGCACGATGGCAGGATTACGCCGGCCGAAGCGGAGAACGCCAGCAAGCAGCCGCTCGGTCTTCACATCGCATCGTTGCGCAACGACCTGGCCCCTTATTTCGTGGAAGACATTCGCCAGTACCTCGAGCACACCTACGGCACGGCCGCGGTTCACGAACAGGGCCTGCGCGTCCATACCACTTTGAATGTCGCGATGCAAAAAGCCGCCGACCGCGCTGTGCGAGACGGGCTCCACGCCTACGACCGCCGCCACGGGTGGCGCGGCCATCTTCACAACGTGATCGATGAAAACTTAGGTGCACTCGATAAGTATCAAAGCGAAGACTGGAAAGGGCCGATCCAGAAGGGGGACTACGTCACCGGGTTGGTGACTTCCGCCCAGCCGACGTTCGCGTGGATCAAGATCGGCCCGTATCACGCGATGCTCACCCAAGCGGACTGCAGTTGGACGGGTCACAAGGTCGTCACGGAGCTCGTCAAACCCGGCGATCTTGTGATCGTGCAGATTAAGGAGATTCTCGGTACGGCCGCGCAGGTCGAGCTCGAGCAGCACCCGCAGGCTCAGGCCGCTTTCGTCGCCATCGACAACGCGACGGGCGGAATCAAGGCCATGGTGGGCGGCTACGATTTTGAGGAATCCAAATTCAATCGCGCGACACAGGCAATGCGGCAGACGGGCAGCTCATTCAAAGTGTACGTCTATACGGAAGCCATCTCGCAAGGGGCTTCCCCCTTTGATACCGTCGTGGACGCGCCCGTGACGTTCCGGAGTGGAGGACAGGACTATTCACCGCACAACTACGACGAGAAATTCGAAGGGCGCATCACCCTGCGTCGGGCCCTGGCCGATTCCCGCAACATCCCTGCCGTGCGAACGCTCGACAAAGTCGGCATCGAAAACACGATCGATCTGGTCCGCAGATTTGGAATCACCAGTCCCCTGCCGCCGTATCTGCCGCTAGCGCTCGGCGCGGCTGACCTGACGCCGATCGAGCACATCTCCGCCTTCACTGTTTTTGCGGATGACGGAATTCATATCGATCCGTATTTCATCGAACGGGTGACGTCCTACGACGGATCGGTTCTCGAAGAGGCGCGACCGGTTGTGAGCGATGTGATTCCGCCCGAAGTAGCGCGGACCATGGTCGCTATGCTCGAGGAGGTCGTGCAATTCGGAACCGGCGTCCGCGCGAAGGAACTCAACCGCCCCTCGGCGGGCAAGACCGGAACGACGAACAACTTCACCGATGCCTGGTACATTGGCTTCACTCCGCAGATCACGGCCGGCGTGTGGATCGGCAACGATGATCCCAGCCAGTCGCTGGGGAAAAAGGAAACCGGGGCGCGGGCCGCCCTTCCGATTTGGCTTGAGTTCATGCAGGAGGCCATGCGGGGGATGCCGGTCGAGGATTTTCAGAACGTGGTGCCGCTTGAAAAACAGGCCGGTGCGCATCTCGTGCAGGTCGATACCGCGGATACGGCACCTCCAGCCGACGCTGCTGAGCAGGGCTTGACGCAAGTACAAAACAAGCAGCCTCGACCAGCGCCGATCGCAGCACCGGCCGAGACGCTGCCGGTCAAACCAACTGAGCCGCCTTCTGCGGAGGCACACGCCGCCACCACCGCGGGGACCGATCCCGCTCCCCAGTAGTTCTTCGGCTCTCATTTCGAGCCAAAAGGATCCCATCCGCCCGACACCATCGGCCGCGCTACGCCATCCGTCTCGATCAGCATCAATTGACGGCCACTTCGCACCTCACCGATCTCTGTGAGCTCAGGGAACCTACGGGCCCGGCGCAAGCGCCTCAAGTTGCGCGGCGAGACGGTGAACAGCAGTTCGTAGTCTTCCCCTCCGTTCAGTGCCAGCTCAAGCGGGCTGAAGCCCGGCATTCCTAGCAGCGGGCGCGGGATCTTGACCGAGGGAATCTGATCTGCCCAGATGCGAGCACCCACACCGCTCGCCTCGCAGAGTCGGCCGAGATCGGTCGACAATCCGTCGGATACGTCGATCATGGCCGACGCTAACCGGTGACGAGCCAGCCAAGCGCCCCACTCTGCCTGGAGGGGAGGGTATAGGTGCGCTTGGAGCAGCGAGCGTCGACCCTGAAGACGCCGCTCGATTGGCTTCGGTAACCGGTTCTTCAGGAGCAACAACCCGAGCTGTGCAGCTCCCAAGACGCCTGTCACGTAGATCAGATCGCCCGGCCTCGCACCGGAACGTGTCACGGCCCGGTTAGGCGAGATGTCACCAATGACGGTCACGCTGATGAAGATCGTGGAGCTCTTGGTGGTGTCACCGCCAATGAGGGTCATCTCAAAACGGTGAGCTGCACGCTTTAAGCCGCCTAGAAAGTTGTCAAGCCACCTGCCAACGCGGTCGATCGGAAGGGCGAGGGTGAGCAGGAAAAAGCGGGGCCGGGCACCCATGGCGGCCAAATCACTGGTTGCCCGCGCGAGTGCCTTGTACCCGACGGAATCGGCAGGATGCCTGTCAACTAGGAAATGAACGTTTTCCAGGAATGCGTCGCAGCTCACCACCCATTCAGCGTTCGGTCGAGGACCGAGGACCGCCGCGTCATCTCCCACACCCAGACGCAGTGTCGACACAGAGAGGCCGCGCGCCTCTTTGTTGTGGCCGACGATCCGTTCAATCAGTCGATCCTCGGAAATCACCCTGTACTTCGGGCCAGCTTGTATTGCGCCCCCGCCTCACGGTAAGATTTACTAGACCCTGGATTATAGAGTCCCTCGGATTCGGAAGCGAGTCTGCGGGGATCTATGGCAGATGGAAGATCAGGGTTGACGCCCGGAGCTGAAGTCAATACAATCCCTCCGGTTTCGAACCAGGGCTCTCGGTTCAGGCCTATTATCAAGGCTATCGCACTGATGGAACGGCGAGCCGCGGAACAGGGCGCGCGGCACCAGGCCGACCAACTCATTTGCAAGAAGGTGGCTTAAGACTATGAGGGGTAAGTCTTATACCTTTTTTATTGCCTCGAGCGCCTCGGGCGGGATGAGACGCGTGCGCATACCCTCGTATGCGCTGCATCTGCTGGCGATCCTTGCGGTTGTCGGCGGCATCACGGTCGCGGCAGGGATGGGGTCGTACTCGAGGATGCTCTGGAAGGCGACCAGCTACAACTCCCTTCGGGCCGAGCAGGAATCATTAAAGCAGCAATACACGCGGCTTCAGAACCAGGTGTCCGACACAAACCAGCGTTTGAGCTCGCTGCAGTCGCTGGCGGGCGAGGTTGCGATGGCTTACGGAATCACGCGCTTCAGCCAGACGCCGTTCGGACTCACCGATGGGAATGCGACACCGGACGAGGCGGACTATCAGACCTCTCTCTACGAATTCAGCTATCTGGAAAAGAATGCGACTGCGGTCTCAATGTCTAGCGCGGGCATGCGCCTTCTACCGGCGATGCAGTTGACCAGCCTGGGGATTGCGCCAACACTTTGGCCCGTGGCCGGACACATCACCGGGGTATTTGGCGAACGCATGGATCCGTTCAGCGGTGAAGGCGCGTTCCATTCTGGCCTCGATATCGCATCCCGTTACGGCGATGCGGTTCGAGCGACTGCCGACGGCATCGCCGAAACCGTTGAGCAGCGCGCCGGATACGGTCGGCTGGTCATTGTCGATCACGGCTTCGGCGTAACCACATGGTACGGCCATCTTTCCGGCTTCAACGTGCAGGCAGGCATGCGCGTGAAGGCAGGCGATGTGATCGGCTATGAGGGTGATAGCGGACGCTCGACCGGCCCCCATCTCCACTACGAGGTTCGCATCTACAACACGCCCGTGAACCCCTGGCGCTACCTTCGCGCCGTGTCTCCCAACCCGACCGCCACTTCCAACGGGGACTGATCGCCTTCGTTTCCTCCCCTGGCAGTCAGGAAGGCGCCGATCGACACCGCCAAAGCAAGCGGAAGAAGCAGCACACCCTCTTCAATCAGCCGCCTTGGTCCAATCTGCTCGCCGGGACCGAAGCATCCGCAACTGATGGTGAGGCCCCGTTCGTAGGCTGAAGTCATGGCCACGAAAAACCCAGAAATCATCAATGCTGCAATGAGGGAAGATGCGCGCAAGGCCAGGCCCGTCAATAGCCACAAGCCCAACAGGAGTTCGAACGGCGGCAGCCAATGGGCAACCAGGCTAACCGCCCACGGTGGCAGAAGCTGGTAAGAATCGACGCCCATCGCAAACATCGAGAGCGAGGTCTTGATCGAGGCCAGCGACCAAGCCATCGCCGGCTGCGGCTTCATCTTCATGTACGCCGCCACAATAAAAACGATTCCCAGGGCAACCCGGCCGATGACGAGTAGACGTTTTCCCCACTTCTTGCTGCGACTCAGATCGCTATCCATGAACCGATGGGCTCACTACTGCTGCGCCAGGAGAGAATCAAAGAACTGTTTCAGGATGGGCCATGAGACCGTACCCGACCCAGCAGGCAGCTTCTGTCCTTTGTAGGTGATGATGTAGGTTGGCGTAGCCTGGACGGGAATTTTGTAACCGAGTTCGATGTCGTCTCGAACGGCATAGTCAAATGCGCAAGGATGCGGATCCTTGGCGAGCGGATCGCCGTGATCCCATGTGGAGGTGGGAGCGGGCGAATCGCAGGACTTGACCAGGGCCTCGACGCGTTTGAAGTCCGCCGCGGGAATGGCCGCAGCAACGTATTTGGCGATATCTCCGCTCGATCCCCACGCGTCTTGATTGTCGTAGAGCGCCGCTTCTACTTCGGGGAATGCACCCACCCGCGCCGCCGCATTCGCCCACCGCGCCGCGAGGCCCGAATACATGTGGGCCTGAAGCGGAAAGTCATGGTGCACGAGATACACCTTACCCGAGGTAATGTAGTCGCTTGCGATCAATTGACGCAGGCTGCTTTGATAAAAATTCCGGCAGGATGGGCACTGATAGTCCGTGAATACGTCCAATTTAATGGGCGCACTCGGCGAACCGTAGCTCTTTAGGAGTGGACCGGCGGCAACCGGTTTCGCGTCCGCGCTTTTCGCGCTCGTTTTTGCCGCGGGTTTCGCGGGCGGATCGGTATTCTTCAGAGCCGATGACGGTGCGGCCTGCCCAAACGCCAAAGATGGAGCCAGAAGAAGCCCCGCCGAGAGAAGGAAAAACCAGCTGGCTCGGGGGCTTGCTGGCCAAGGCCGCAGGAGCATTCGATCAAATCGATAATTCAATTCATTCCCCCTGATCGCTCAGTGACGTCGAGATGGTCGCCCCATTGTAGCGCGAATCGATAGCGAGAGCTCGGGACCCAAGCAGACGTGTCGTGGAAACAACAGTGTGATTCACAAGGCGTCTCCAATGTTGGCCGTTGAGCTGACCAGCGGAAGCCCAGGCGGGCACGAAGCCTCGACTTTACTGGCAGTGGCGCTTCGGCTAGGTTAGGAAGGCGGTCGGCGTCAAGGCATCTGGGGCAGTCTCGGGGTGTTGGGGCCAAACTCATCGCATATCTCCATAAGTATAAGCAAATAATAGATATACTCGCACACAAGAAACTTGACAATAACACGCTCAACGTGTATTCTATCGCGGTCGTAACGGCAGGCCGCGTATCACCGAGCCGGCCAGAGTTCATTAGGAGCGGATTCTATGAGCAAGATTATCGGTATTGACCTGGGCACGACCAACTCGGTCGTCGCCGTGATGCAAGGAGGCGAGCCGGTCGTCATCCCCAACCAAGAGGGAGGGCGCACCACCCCATCGGTCGTAGGCATTACCAAGACCGGGGAACGCCTGGTGGGCCAGGTGGCCAAGAGGCAGGCGATCACAAACCCGGAGAATACAGTCTATTCGATCAAGCGTTTCATGGGCCGTCGCTACGAGGAAGTCACCGAAGAGGCCAAGCGCGTTCCTTACAAGGTGACGCGTGGCCCGCATGATGACGCCCGCGTCGAGATCTCCGGCAAGGCCTACAGCCCGCCGGAGATCTCCGCCATGATTCTGCAAAAGCTGAAGAGCGCGGCCGAGGACTTCCTCGGGGAGAAAGTCACCAAGGCCGTGATCACCGTTCCGGCCTATTTCAACGACAGTCAACGGCAGGCGACGAAGCAGGCCGGAGAAATCGCTGGTCTTGAAGTGCTGCGGATCATCAACGAGCCCACGGCGGCGGCGCTCGCCTACGGACTGGACAAGAAAAAGGAAGAGACCATCGCCGTGTACGATCTCGGCGGCGGCACGTTTGACATTTCCATCCTGGAAGTGGGCGAAGGCGTTGTCGAAGTGAAGTCGACCAACGGGGATACCCATTTGGGCGGCGACGATATCGACCAGCGCGTCGTGGACTGGCTGGTGGCGGAATTCAAGCGTGACCAAGGCGTTGATGTGAGCAAGGATCGCATGGCCATTCAGCGGCTCAAGGAAGCAGCGGAAAAGGCCAAGATCGAGCTGTCGCAGTTGCAAGAGACGGAAATCAATCTGCCGTTTTTGACCGCCGACGCGTCGGGTCCCAAGCACATGCAGGTCAAGCTGACCCGGGCGAAGCTCGAGCAGTTGATGGAAGACCTGCTCCAGCGAACGGTCGGGCCGGTGAAGCAGGCCATGAGCGACGCCGGTTTGACACCGGATAAAATCGATGAGGTCGTGCTCGTCGGTGGCTCGACGCGCATC
>Ga0187783_10003340_pt1 | contig 11814 bp, 10 predicted proteins | sample 1015_SJ02_MP02_2_FD_132471 | JGI IMG/M metagenome (GOLD analysis project Ga0187783, IMG submission 132471) | Tropical peat soil microbial communities from peatlands in Department of Meta, Colombia - 1015_SJ02_MP02_20_MG | ecosystem: Environmental > Terrestrial > Soil > Wetlands > Peat | place... | reverse complement strand
GAGACTGCGGGAACCTATTACGTGGCGATCGAAGGCAATGGCGTCACCGAAGTCGGCGGCAAGCGCTTCGAATGGGGCCACAACGATCTATTCGTGGTGCCGAACTTTCTCTGGCGGCGCCACATCAACACCGGCAAGTCGGATGCGGTGATCTACTCGGTGTCCGACGCGGCGCTGATGCGCAATATCGGCCAGTATTATGTGCAGGGCCGCGGCAAGGACGGTAAGGTCGTCGAGCTCGCCGTGCTTTGAGGCGTGATCCCGAAAAGTGCGTACCGGTTTTCGGAAAAGATCATGCCCAATCAACAAACTAAAGCGAAGTGCCAACTCAACCTAAAATCATTTCGCTTTAAGCCAAGAGCCCGCCGAAATGAAAAACGGAGCGTGGAATGCCACGCTCCGTCGTTTTGTCGATGCAACGCCGGCTCAGGCAGCGCCTTTGAGCTTCTTGGTGCATTCGCTGTAATAGCCGCCGCCCTTCTGGATCCATTTCAGGCCGCCATTGCCATTGTTGGCCTTGTTCGCCCGGTATTGGTCGAGGCAGGTCTCTCTGCGCGCCTTGCCGGCAGAATCCTTTGAATATTTGGAATCCACCGCGTTCGGAAATACCGCATTCGACGCGGTTGCCGATGACGGCGATGTGGCCGGCGCAGCGGCGCTCGGCGCGCTGGCAGGCGCGGCGCTAGCGCCCGAGCCGCACTGTGCTTTGCGTCCGCTGGTGCGAGTAAGGGAGCGGCGGGGGCTTCGGATACCGGGCCGCCGGACGGCCTACCAGCGGCCACCGTCGAGTCACGGTGGGGCACTGGGTTTAAGGTCTGATCTGGCAGTCTGGGCAAGGGCTTAGCCACTAGGGCTGGGCCTGGGGGCTGGCTGGCATGGCCCTCGCTGGCCCTGAGAGCCTCCTGGGGGAGCCTTTGAGGCCAGGACCTAGCTAGACCAGCACTAGCTAGAAAGCCCCATGAATAGGCCACTTCTGGCATTCTGCCTGCTGCCTGACCAGCTAGAGGCCCTCTGTAACCCATTGGCTGACCTTGCATATTTGGCATTTTCAATGCCTCTGCTGATACCATATCAGGGCAGAAACTCAATGAAATTGAGCACTTCTGGGCTCTCATGGCTTTGAGCCATTGCCACCATTGACCACAGGCAGATCAAACAGCTGGGCATTGACTTTCTTGTCGGTGTCCTCGCGAAAGCTGCGGCTTGGGCGCACGAAGGTCACGACGATCCCTTCGTTCTCGGCATTCGGTGCAGAAGGATCGCCATCGAAATTCAAATGCACATGACCGCCACCCTTGCCGCTGTCCGGGTACAGCCCGAGATAGCGAGCGCGCTGGTGCATGATCTTCAAAACTGCCTCTTGAGCATGAATGTCGCCGTCCTCGGCGCTGCGGCAGATGCTGGCTTGCATCATATCGAGCCGCTGCATTTCCATCGCCAACACCTGCTGCGCCGTTTCCTTTGGGATCATGTCCTTCATTGCGCGGATGACATACGACTGCGCAGTGCTGGGATGGCAGTGAAGTGCATTGCCGATTTTCCAGAACGGATGGCCTTGCAGACGATAGTCGAGCGCCGCAGCGCGACGTTGTTGCAATTTGATTGCATTCGGTGAGGTGTACGAAGCGCCCGGTCTTTGTAACACGGCGCGTTTGTTACCGGTGCCGAGTTTCTGCTTTGGCATTCCCCGTCTCCCGGTCCCTAATGTCGGACTTTGCTCGATTGCGATAAAAAGTCGTACACAATGAATCAAATAATTAAGGCGCGCGCAATGATTGCTCGGTGGAACGCACCGCATGGAATATGGGAGTTCCGGGGGTGGAAGTAGGACCTGGGACGTCTTACCCTCAGTCTCATCGCTGAATGCGACGTCCTGCGTTGACGATTTCACTGCAGAGCGCGTTAATTCGACTTGCGCCCTGCCCTCTACTGAAAGCTCGCGATTAAATTGGGTTCGTTTCGCAAACTCTAGCTACCCTCCTCTTCTGTTGCCGCTTTTTCAAACGCACCCCCGGGCCTCCGCCGTTCTCGTCGATGAACTCGACGTCGTCTCTTGAAGAGGACATGGAGTGAGCAAATCGCATTAATACGACGCCACCATCACGTTTGTCTGCCCAAAATCATTGCCTTTAAATAGCAACGGGGCTGACTTGTCCTTCGCTAGGGCGTAAGCAAAGCAATCGGAAACCAGGGAGCGCACGATCCGCTCCACTTACGGTTACTGATCCAAAACTGCGACGAGTGCAGAAGTGTCAGATGTTTTGGCATGAGCTCATGTGCTAAAGGAACTGGGGGTTAGCATTGATGCGAATAAAAATTCCACTGCACCCGCGCGCGTTTATAGATGCATTGTTGACTTATCCGCGTTTCCTAGGTTCGATAAAGCCAGAGTTGATGGCGGCGGGCGCTGGCCGGATGGAGCTGGCGCTGAGGTTGTCAGGTTTCGGCTGGTGGCCGAAGCGCCTTGAAGTGCCAGCGGCAAGTCGGATATTGGCGATCTCTCCCCATCCCGATGACGAGACAATCGGCTGTGGCGGCTTTCTTTGCCTTCACGCCGGGCGATCCGAAATCCAAATTGTCAGTGTTTATAACGGTGAACTTGGGGGAGCATTGGAGGAAGGGCCGTGGCGTAACGATGCCGCGTACATGAAGCGCCTCGCTGATGCACGAAGCGCTGAGCTAGACAACGTTGCTCAAGCAATCATGGCAACGGTTATCATGCGGTTGAACGTGGGTGAATGTGCTGGATCGCCCGGTAGAAATGAAGTGCTCGCGCTTCGAGGAGTTCTTCGAAACTTCCGACCCGAAATTGTTCTGTTGCCTTGGTTCTTAGACGGTCATCCTCACCACAGAGCTACCAACAAGTTGTTCGCTGAAGCAGCACAGGGCATACGAACAATGGTTCTTGGATACGAAATCTGGGACTTGCTAGTCGCGAATGCCTTCCTGGACATAACGGACGTGTTAAATGCGAAAGTGGAGCTGGTGCGGAAATTTCCTAGCCAGCTCCGCACCGTCGATTACGTGGGATATGTTCAGGCCTTGGCTCGCAGCAGGGCATTCCATTATCCAGTTCGTGACCGGAGGGATGGCGCCGTTGAGGCTTACTTGGCTCTGCCCTCTAGCGACTATTGCGATTTGGTAAGATTAGTGTAAGCCGCGATACCTTATTTGTAGTCACGTCGCGGCACCTGCTGGCGCGCATTGTCAGCGTGGCAGAGAGGTTATTTGCCGCGGAAGATCCACAATTACGACGCCGCGCGATCAGCGGATGTGTTGCTCGGTTCATTTGCAGAAGCATCACTGGAAATTTGGTCGGCCAGGTAGTCGGCGTAAGTGCCGCGGCGGCGTACGAGCCTATCGCGGCCATCGTCAACCCAAATTTCAGGCGGTGCGCGATGGCTGAGAAACCCGAGCGGGCTCGCAGCGCGAGCGTAGGCACCGGATTGGAAGATGCCGATGAGGTCGCCCACTTCGGCGCGGGGCAGTTCGATATCGCGCGCGAGTACGTCGAGAGGCGTGCAGAGCGGGCCCACGACTTCGACTCTTTCGCCGTCGGGCGTATTCGCTGGCCCGCCAAGACGATTTACGATTGCGACTGGGTAATTGCGCTTGATGGTTTGTCCCAAGTTGCCGGAGGCGGCGAGATGGTGATGCATGCCGCCATCGACGATCAGAAATTTCTTCTCCCGCGAAACCTTTATGTCGACTACGCGCGCGATGTAGACGCCGGCTTCACCGACGAGATAGCGACCAGGCTCGACCAGAAAGTGCGCATTTTTGAGGAGCGGGTCCCGACCGGTTTCCTGCATCAATTTTTCGAGACCAATGTTGAGCGCGTCGGTGTCGAGTTCCTGCTCATGCGCAAAGTGAGGAATGCCGAGGCCGCCGCCGAAGTCGATGGTGTGAAGCAGCTTTTTCGTGCGGCGCCTAATGCGGAGCGCGATTTCGAGCCCCTTACGATATTGGGCAATGAGGACGTTGGCATCGAGAATTTGTGTTCCGGTGAAAAGATGGATGCCGTTAAATTCAATTTTGGGAAGCGAGAGCATCAGGTCGATGACCTGGTCGAGCTTCTCTTCGTCGATGCCAAACGCGGCGGCGCGGCCACCCATGCGCATCGCTCCGCCCGCGGCTTCGGAGCTCGGGTTGACGCGGATTGCGAGGCTCGCGCTGCGATTTAGTTTTTTGCAAATCGTTGCGGTGCGCTGAACTTCGTTGACCGATTCGATGTGAATTTCCCCGATTCCTCTTTCGAGGACGAATTCGAGTTCCTCATCGCTTTTACCGGGGCCGGCGAACAGAATCCTTTCGGGTGGACAGCCGGCGTTGGTAGCTTGCAGAAATTCGCCGCCAGAGGCGATTTCGAGACCTGCGCCTTTGCCGAGGAAGTGGCGGAGGATCGCCTGGTTGGGATTGGCCTTCACCGAATAACAAATCGAGAATTCGCGGGGCAGCGCAGCCCGCAGACGGTTCCACTGATCGTCGATGACTTTACTGCTGTAGACAAAAAGTGGCGTGCCATATTTTTCCGCAATTGATTCAATCCCCACGCCGTCGATTTGCAGCTCCCTGGCCGCGACCTTAAAGTGGCGGTTAATAATCTTCATGGCGTGCGGAGCGATAGCGGCTTGGGTCATGTCAGGGATATTGTAAGCTTCTATTTAGTGCGAAATCGCCTCGCGAGCCTACATTCGAGTAAGGGCCGCCTATATTTCGGCTCACCAGAGCAAGCCTTCGCGCCGCCGCAACGCCGAATAGTCCACTTTTCCGCTGGTGGTCTTGGGCAGTTCGTCGAGAAATTCGATGGTCTTGGGAACCATGTAGCGCGGCGATTTTTCAGCGCAGTGAGCTATGAGCCAATCGACGCCGACGTGTTCACCGTTTCTGAGCACGCAGAAGGCTTTGATGGTCTGGCCCTGAACCTCGTCCGGAATGCCGATCACCGCGGCAGAACGAAGTTTGCCGGATTGGAATAGGCACTCTTCGACCTCGGTGGGGCTGATGCGGAAGCCGGAGGACTTGATCATGGTGTCGCGGCGGCCGACGTAATAAATGAAGCCGTCCTCGTCCATTTTGACGAGGTCGCCGGAATAACAGACGCGCTCGCAATCGCGCATTTGGGGCGGCAAGAGCGGGTTGGGCTTGAGGACGCGATTGGTATCTTCCGGGCGGCCCCAGTAACCGAGTGACACGGTTGGTCCGCGGTGGACCAACTCGCCAATTTCATCGGGCTTGCAAAGCGTGCCGTCTTCGTGGAGCACGAGAATTTCGGTGTCGGGGATCGCCTTGCCTATCGAGGTGGGGCGGCGGTCGATCTCTTCGGGCGGCAAATAGGTAGAGCGAAAAGCCTCAGTGAGGCCGTACATCAGGAAAATTTGGGTAGTAGGCAAAGCTTGGCGCAGAACCGCCAGGACCGTCTGCGGCATGGCGCCGCCGGTGTTGGTGATGTAACGCAAGTCGGGCATGGGTTGCTTTCGCAGGGTTGAATTGGACTGCGCGAGCAAACTCCAAAGCGTAGGCACCCCGGCTAGGCCGGTAATTTTTTCCTTGAGCAACGTCTCAACGATTTCGCGAGCGAAGGTGAATTTGATCAACACGATGGTGGCGCCCTGCTGGAACGCGGTGGTCAGCTGGTTCATGCCCGCATCGAAGCTGAAGGGCAGACAGGCCAGGATGCGGTCCTCGGCGGTGATGCTGAGATAACTGGAGACGATGGTCGCGCCAGCCATGATATTGGCGTGACTGAGCATAACGCCCTTGGGCTTGCCGGTTGAACCGGAGGTGTAGAGGATTGCGGCCAGATCTTTTTCGATCGCGTCTTCACGCCAGCTTTTCCGTGCCATCGAGCATGTGAATTCTTCGAAGCTGTGAATGGACCGATTGGTTTTGGGGACTTCGCCTTCGTTGGTTAGGATTACGAATTCGAGCGATGGAATTTGCTCGAGGACTTCGCTCACGGCGGCCAGCTTGGCAGGCGTGGTGATCAGTCCTTTCATTTCGCAATCTTTGGCGATGTGGCCGACCTGGTCGGGGAAAAGCAGGGAGTTAATCGGGACGCAGACTCCGCCGGCATCGGAGATGCCGAAAATTGAAACGACCTGGGGAATGGAGGCTTCAAGGTAAATTCCGACGCGATCACCGCGGTACATCCCAGCTTTGCGCAAGCCAACAGCTAAACCTATTGTTTGCTGAGCGACCTGGGCGTAGCTGAGACGCTTGGACCCGTGGACCACGGCGTCTTTTTCGGGCGATTTTTCTGCGCTCGCTCGCAGAATGTGATGAACGAGAAAATCCATTCGGAATGCCCCCAGTTAGTATTTTGCCGCCCGCGATATCGGCAGAAACGATGCGGCGACCGGCGGCGGGTCTAAGCCATCAAATCCGCGCGCGTAATACCATTTCAGCGTGTCCCGCGCATCGCTAAATTCGCTTCTGAGCCAGTCTTGGTGCAAGCGACTGCCCTCGCCGAGACTTGGCATTGGGCGGAAACCAGCTCTTTCGAGGGGCGCTCATCGGGCTACCTGCGGGCAAAAGCGCGAGAGGCGTGAGGTTTCTGTATCCTATGATGCACTATAGCGCGCCGTCACGACGATGCCCGCGTACTGGTGTATGGAATGAGCGCGACCATTTCGGCGGTAGTTCCAGTCAGAACGTCGAGCGTCAGGCAGGTCGGGCAGATTGTGCTGGAGAATTTGGAGAAGCTATGGTCTTATCGGCCTCGAGATTGACTGGCGAATCTGTAGCAGCTTCTGTTACTGGGCCATTGGAGCCCTTTTGCTGAATAAAGGCGGCTAGGGCATTGAGTGTCAGAAAATTTTCTGGCAAAAGCTCTTCGTCGGAGACGTGAACGCCAAATTCGTTTTCGATGAAGGTGACCAGGTCGAGAATCCCCAGCGAGTCGATGATACCGCTGTCGAGGAGCGAGTCGGAATTTTTCACACTTTGCTTTTTGGCTACCGGAAACTTTTCGTAGACGAAGTCTTTGAGACGGTCGGTTAAGACTTGGGTATCCACCATTGCTCTTCTCCCTAATGCCTGACTATGCGATCCCTATACATAACAAACCAAATTACTGCATCAGTTTAAAACTGCCTGTCGTTCGAGAGTCTAAAACCAGCACCGAAGCCGATTCAAACCGCACGCCATCACGTGGACATCTTAGCGGCGCGCCAGCAGTGAGTCCATTCGTGAGCCCACTGCCCGTTTTATGGTACGTTTAGGATATCGGCGACAACCCTGCGCTTTGCGTCGCGCTTCCGGCGTGTCCGCTCCAAGTCGCTTCGAAGGCTGCGCAAGCACGTAAGGCGGATTGATCGAGACTGCGCGACGAAGGCTTCGCTTCAGCCTCGACGGATGTCGCAGTCACCCCTTGCGCGTTGGCACCTCGAAAACGGTGGGGCATCGGCGCCTAAGGGTATCGCCGTCCGGCCATGAGCTCTGTGAGAGGGCACAAAGAGCGCAAGCAAGTTTCAGCTCTGTTTCCGGGATAATGCCAAGCCGATGAAGTGTACTGGTTTAAGCGTTGACTCTCGAAGCAATTCAAAGACGCCGCCGCGCCAGCGTGTTGTCCAAAAAAAGATACTCAATCCCAGTACCGAGGAAGGTCTCCAGCGCTTCCTCTGGCGTGTTGACAATCGGCTGTCCTTTGATGTTGAAGCTGGTATTTAAGACCATCGCCCTGCCAGTGACTTTGCCCACTTCCCGCAAGAGGAGGTGAAAGTCCGCGTTACTGGCGGCTGAAACCGTCTGAACGCGCGCCGATCCATCCACGTGTGTGATGGCCGGCAACTGTGCGCGATAGTTTTCGCGGACATTCACAATCATAATCATGTAGGGAAGCTCGGTTCGCGGTGCGACCTCGAACCAATGATCCACTTCTTCAACCGTTACCGCCGGCGCGAATGGGCGAAACGACTCACGCTTCTTAACCATCGCGTTGATCCTGTCCCGCATCTCCCGATGCCCCGGATCGGCCAGGATACTGCGATGCCCCAGTGCGCGTGGGCCGAACTCCATACGCCCACGATACCAGGCGATCACTGACCCCGCGGCAATCAACCGCGCCGCCTCAGCACAGGTTTCCTCAATCGACTTGAATCTTGTCACTTCAATGCGGTCCGTAAATCGCTCGAGCGCCGCGTTGATCTCGGCCATCGAATGTGCGGGACCGTAAAACGGAACCGGCGAACGCTGGTTGACTACTTCGCCCGCTTGTGCCGCGCGATATAGTGCCGCGCCAAGCGCCGCGCCGTCATCTCCTGCGGCAGGTTGGATGTAAATGTCGTCGAAGAGGCCGGAGCGCAGCAGTTTGCCGTTCGCCGTGCAATTGAGCGCCACACCGCCAGCCATAGCTAATCGCCGCAATCCCAGCTTGCGCCCGAAGTGACCGCACAAATGCTCCATCGTTCGATCCAGACAGTCCTGCAGCGCCGCCGCCACATCGCGATGAATTTCCGTGAGATCCTCATCGGGTCGTCGCTCTTTGACCAGATGTTCCATCAGATATCGCCGCGTCCCTAGATAGTTTTCTCGCTCGTCCCTTGTGCGGTTCAAACGCAGGATTGGGATTAGAATATTCCCGTCTTCGCGCAACTCGACGGCCTCCTCAAAGAACGAGCGAAAGCGCTCGGCGTCTCCATAGGGCGCCAGCCCCATAATTTTGTATTCGTCGGCGTTAAAATCGAATCCAAGGTGCAACGTGACCAGCGAATAAAGAATGCCAATTGAGTCCTGCGCTGATAGCTGATGAATGTTCGCTAGCTTGCCATCATGCGCATGAAAGATTGTAACGCTTTGTACCTCGCCCATCCCGTCAGCGACCACCACTAAACATTCGTCCCAGCCCGATGTGAAATAAGCGCTGGCCGCATGCGCCAGATGGTGATTGACTTGATGCACGCGTTCACTGAGCAATCGTGGCAAGTCGCGCCGCGCCAGAGCGATCAGCGACTGTTTCGAGAAGACCTCGCGATACCGCTGAGCGCTGAGCGGATCGAGCGAATAAAGCCTTTGGTAAGGTTCGTAATCAAATCCGTGGGCCAATTCATCAATTTCCTCAACCGTGATGCCTGCTTCGGTCAAACAATAGTGAACCGCTCCAATGGGGAACGCGCCAGAATGTTTCCGACGGTTGAAGCGCTCTTCGGCGGCGGCGGCGATCACTTTTCCGTCTATCACTATTGCCGCCGCCGAATCGTGCCCCTGGGAAATGCGGTATTCGCGTTCGTCGAGCCCAGGCCAATGTTTCAGTTTGAAGGGGACTGAACCTTCCAGTCCGCTAATACCCAATATTCTCATTGAATTTCCGTCCAAGAAGATCGTTTTCGGGGGCTATAGAGTGGCGATTGCACATTAGGTCGTAGTTGAGCGGATGTTGGATCCGTTGATCCGGGTTCAGTGGTCTGTCAGCCTGCGTGGGGCTTCACTCCAGCTTTAAGTCAGCCATCTGATTTTACAATCGGCATGTGTCCCGGCGTCGTCCTGCATAACAGACTTGTGATTTTGGTCCATTTCATTCACCCTGAGTGTACCCTCGGGCTGCGCTGATGAATTGCAAACTCGAGATCGCGAGGATCCAACCGCAGAGTCGCGTTCTGGCAAAGTAGGCCTTGTGAACTTTTTCGGCACGGAGGTAGCATGTGCTGGCGAATGGATTCTGGCGCGGCATGCTCAAGGGTGACAAACACTTTCAGCCGGCGGAACAATCAAAGGCTTAGCTCAAGGAGAGATACCTCACAATGCCTGCGCTGGCGAAAAACGGCATTCGAATCGAAGTTATCCAGGTCGGAGACCTAACTAGATTTGTCGAAGAATTTTTTCGAAACTCTGCAGGACAAGTGATGGCACCGATTAGCCAGCAAAGGGCCCTTGGTATGTTACATAACCCATTTGCGGATCCTCACGATCCTGGCTTAATTGTCGCCTATGCTAGCGAAAAGCTTGTGGCTTATTGGGGCTGTGTTCCAGGACTTTTGAAAACTCGCGAAGGGTGCAGCAAGGTGGTTTGGGGATCGGCGGTTTTTGTTCACCCAGACTATCGCGCCCGAGGTGTGTTTTTAAATCTGATCCGAACGGTATTCTCCTTCGAAAAAGACATTGTCATTACAGGTATGAGCGACGATGTCTACCGGATTAACAAGGCATTAGGATTTCGTGAACTGAAGCCATTGGAGCTGTGTTCGCTTAACGTTGCCAAACTAGACCTTTTCGCAAGCGCGCTTTGGCTTGCTCGTGAGCGGAGCAAGGTACCAAACGCGATATTGAAGATAGCTGAGCCATTAACGCCGCTTACTTCGCTGCTCGTCTACCGGCCGTTACGCTTCTTTTATCTGAGACGGTTGGCTCACGCAGCACGAAAGCAATTGGCCGGCACTGCGTTCCGCGAGGTGCGACGAGTGCAACCGGCAGCCGAAACGCCGCCTGCGTCGGCACATTTTGTGCGCGGCGTGGAGGCCGTGAACTGGATGCTGGAACACCCCTGGGTACTCGAGAGCAAGAGTGCTGCCAGCTTAGCCAGCGATCCACCGTATTATTTTAGCGATTTCCGGGATTCATTCCGTCATTACGCGATTGAGTTCGATGCTCCCCACGGCGCATTAGCCGGCTACTTGACATTTTCAATTCAGGCGGAGCAAGGAAAAAAAACCTGCAAGTTGACCGACTTCAGTGTACGCAGCAACAAGGACTTCGCGATCGTCTTTTGGATCACTGCACTTTATATCGCGTTCCATCGGGTAGACTACTTCGAGGCTGCATCCGCGATAGGCCCCTTCATGGCCGAAACGCCCCTCGCCAGCTTTTTGGTACGGCCGAGAGTACGACGTTATCTTTGTAAAGCGGTGAAAGGCGGGCGGCTCGAAAAAGTGTTCGGCAAACTCGAGCTGCAGTACGGGGATGGTGACTGCGCCTTCACCTAGAGCTTCCAGAAAGCAAGTTCGGTGCCCGAGCTAGCAAGCAACTGCGCGCGAAAAAAGTATATCTTCGGCCATGATTTCGCGATCAGTACTGGCCAGGGTCGCGGTGAGGACACATCGCTCACGCCCTCACCGGGGGAAAGAAATTGCGACGGTATATTTTTTTAGACCGCGAGTCCGGGACGTGCAGAGATGAACTCGCCAATTGAGCAGACTGGATTTTTTCTGGCGTATTTCTCACTTCGCGCAGCAGCGTTTCATAAATGCCATCGTGCAGGCAAATGCTACCCAGCAACCGTGGCATTTTAGTTCTGGATTAGCGGCAATAGCCCGCAGCGTGAAGTAAAAGTCCGCGTTACGATGTGGACATAAGACGGGCCGGGCGAGGCAAACTCTATTATCGTTGGTGCTTTTCCGATTTATTGATCGCTCGCGCCTTTATCGAACAGTTTGGCGGAGAGTACTGCAAACACGGCGTTTGAGCGGCGAAGCTGTAGATTTGTTGCTGACCGCCTGAGGGCAGCGGAAGTTCGCTAGCTGGACGGGGCATCTTACGCTTGGTCGCGGCGGCGGCGGCGAAGCGTAAAGGTTTCGAACGGAGCTAAGCGGCCATCCGGTCCCACGACGTCGTAGTAGGTGACGTTGATGCTGGTGAAATCTCCGGGATGCGATCCCGGATCGACGTCGAAGGAGGCAAAGCCGTACGAATGCGTCGCGTTACGCACAGCCGACCACGGCGCTTCCTCTTTGACGTAAATCGGCTTGCGCTTGCCTGTCGCAGGGTCGGGTGGGGCGACGGCGGTGCGGGTAGAAGAACAGCTGGTTCGAAGGAACGGACGTTCCGCCGCCGCCGATGACCATGTGTACTGTACCCTTGGTGGTGTCGATGACGTCGGTG
>Ga0187783_10003339_pt1 | contig 11816 bp, 8 predicted proteins | sample 1015_SJ02_MP02_2_FD_132471 | JGI IMG/M metagenome (GOLD analysis project Ga0187783, IMG submission 132471) | Tropical peat soil microbial communities from peatlands in Department of Meta, Colombia - 1015_SJ02_MP02_20_MG | ecosystem: Environmental > Terrestrial > Soil > Wetlands > Peat | place... | reverse complement strand
GGGCGGATGCGGCCCGCGGGATCTTCACCCACTTCATCAGGGAAGAAGATCCCGGCATGACCAGCGGGCGGCTGGACGACGAGCTGCGGCGCATGAGCGCCATCGCCGGCCAGATCGGGCCGTACTGCCTGGTGCTGTTCAACGAGTCCTTCGCCGGGACCAACGAGCGCGAAGGATCCGAGATCGGCCACCAGGTCGTCCGCGCCTTGCTGGACGCGCAGGTCAAGGTGTTCTTCGTCAGCCACCGGTTCGACTTCGCCGGCCGCTTCCACCGCGAGCAGGCACGCTCCACCTTGTTCCTGCGAGCCGAGCGCCGGCCCGACGGGAGCCGCACCTACAAGCTCGCGGTAAAGGAGCCGCTCCCGACCAGCTTCGGAGAGGACCTCTACTACCAGCTCGGCGGCTGGCTCGATGAGGATGAAGCCCTCAGCTCTGCGGCCTGGTCCAGCAGGCCGAGAGCATGACGCATCGCCGCTTCCCGTTCGGCCAGTTCCCGTTCCTTCGCCGCGGCCTCGGCGGCGGACGCCTCTCGCAGGCCGGCCGCGGCCTGCAGGGCCGCACGTATCCGGTCGGTGCCGTCGGCATACCGCTGTTCGACCACTCGCACCAGCGCCCGTGACGCCTCGGCCAGCCGATACTGAAGATCTCCCCTGGCCCGGCCTATCTGGCGCTCCACCAGGCCGGGGGCCTCACGGCGCAGCTGCTCCCTGGCCATCCGCCTGCCGAACTCGCCGGGCAGCCGGCGACGGATCGCACCGGCCAGCAGTTCGGTCTGGCCGATGTCCTCGCCGGCGACGAAGAAGAACCGCCCGCTTTCGCCCAGCCGGCCTTCCGGCTCGGGGACGGCGAGATCCAGGTCGAGCAGCTCGGCGGCAGACTCGCGCAGGACGTCGAGTTCGGTCTTCAGCTCCGCGGCCAGCCGGACATCCACCTGGGCCAGTCCCTGCTCGATGGCCTGTGTCTGCTGCTGCCGCCAGGCGTGACCTGCGGCCACGGCCAGCGCGGTCAGCCGTTCCCGGCCATGCCGCTCGATCTCGCCCGGGGGCGCCGCACGCAGCTCGCCGCCCAGCAGCGCATCCAGCTGCCTGGTGACCTCGCGGCCGCGTCGCGCCGCATCCTGGTCGGCGGCATCGTTGAGGGCGAACAGCAGCCGGGCCGACTCGGCGTTGACCACGGCCACGGCATCGCGGCTGTGCACCGCCACCTCGGCCAACCGGGCGCCGAACTGCTCGACGCGATCGGCTGCCTCTCCGGCGCGCATCTCGGCCGCCCGGCGGGTCAGCGCCACCTCATCAAGCACCGAACCGCCGATCCGGCCCGCCTGTGCGATTGCCGACGCACGCAGGTCAGCCTCACGCCGGGATGACAGGTAGCTGGTGAAATCGGTCGCGAAGGCCGTAAAGCCGGCGTCAACATCGCGCAGAGCGGTCCGCGCCGACATCGGGTACACCGTCCCGGCGTGGCCGGCGTCGGCGAGCACCTGCCGGGTAAACTCCGACGCCTCCGCCAGTCCTGCCTGGTCCAGGTGATCGGCCTTGTTCAGCACGGCGAACGTCGTCACCGACAGTGCCGCCACCCGGTGCAGCAGATCCCGTTCGCTCGCCGACACCGGCGGATCGGCGGTCAGCACGAACACCGCCGCATCCATCGTCCGCAGCGCTTCGTGAGCGGCCTCGGTGTCCCACTGGAACACGGACCCGGTGCCTGGTGTGTCGACCAACTCCACGCCGCCGGCCAGGACCGGCGCGTCCAGGTAGACGGTGACACCAGCCACCATGCGCTCGTTGCGGGGATTACGTTTCTCGGTCACGAAATCCGCCAGCGCCGTCAGCGGATGTTTTTCCTCGTGCCCGTCCCGGAACACCACCTCGACACCAGAGTCGTCGTCGCCGTATCGCACGGTGGTGGCGACCGCGGTCAGCGGGGTCACCCCGGACGGCAGCACATCGCGGCCCAGCAGGGCATTGATCAGCGTGCTCTTGCCCCGTTTGGCCTCACCGGTGACCACGACCCGCAGCCGCGCCGCATCCAGGCGGTCAAGCAGCGCCTGGATCTGCTCCCGGTCGCGCTCGGTTCCCAGCGTCGCGAGGCTGTTCAAGGCGGTAACCAGAGCGTTCTCACCGCCCGGCATCGCCAGCGCGTCGACCATGGCGCGGCCTCCTACCCTGATGTCACTGACAAGGGGTAGAGGCCATCAGCGCGGAACGTGCCACGCGGTTGGGGCGAGCCTCATCGCCAGAACGCAATTGTTCCTCACGCTGCTCCCGGCCGCAAACCGGCTCGCTTTTACGGTCATCGAGGTTCCTCGCGGTGGACGGCGGCGAGCAGCGCGGCGTAAGCGCGGACCAGCGCGGCGCGCTCCAGCGGGAGCAGCGGGCTGTCGGGCAGGCAACCCTCCCTGACCCATTGATCCGACAGATCCATGGCCCGCACCCGGTGCACGGCGGCCGGCCTGACCGCATCCTCGGTCTCGCTGAAGAGATAGCCGTACAGGCGGGTCACCGACTCGACCAGCTCATCGCCGGTTTCCGCGGGATCGGGCGAGTACTGACGCTCCCGGTGCGCCCGCCACCAATCGACCTCAAGGGCGGCGGCCCGAGCCGGGTCCGCAGGCTGGCCGTAACGGAGTCTGACCAGCGCGTAAAGCTCGCGCATGCACGCCTGGGCGCCTTCGGGGTCGTTGTCGGGGAACGGCGCCCACAACTGGACGGCGCGCAGCATCAGCCAGGCGCCCCGCAGGGCCCGCGCCCAGTCCGTTCCGAAGCCCAGCCGGAGCAGCCTGACCAACGCCGCCAGGACGTGGGTCCAGCGGCGCAGGTAGTAGCCCACCCACATCCGGTATTCCAGGTCGGCGATGCGGAAAGGATCAAACGACCGGGGCCCGCTCGGCGACCCCATGCTTATCCACCAAGCGCCCACAGGTGTTCCACTTCCTCTCCACTACTCATGGGTGTCCTCGGGATCATAAGGGCCGAGTTCGGCGCGGAGCCTGTGCCGGGCCCGGTGCAGGCACGACTTCACGCTGCCGAGCGGGAGGCCGGTGAGGGCGGAGATCTGCCGGTAGCCGAGTCCTTCGAGGTCGGCGAGGTAAACAACGGTCCTGTGCCGGTCCGGCAGGGCCCGCAGGGCCGCGGTCAGATCGGCGTTCAGCAGGCGCCCGACTACCTGGTCTTCGGCCGAGCCATCATGTGACGGGGCGCACAGCAGCTGCGGGCCGATGGCGTCTCCGGTGACGAGCTGCGGTTCGGCTCGTTTCTTCCGGTAGCCGCTGATGAAGGTGTTGATCATGATGCGGCGCAGCCATGCGTTCAGGTTCGTGCCCGGCCGGAACTGCCCCGAGGCCGCCAGCGCTTTCGCGAAGGTCTCCTGCACGAGGTCCTCGGCGTCCGGGGTGTTGCGGGTTATCCGGAGCGCGGCCGGATACAGGCTGGTGGCATAGGCCCGGAGCACATCTTCGGCCCACACCCCGTCCGCGGTTACCGCCATCGCCGGCCCTGGATTGTGACGTTCAGGATTCCTCCCACCCCTTCAGTGCCTACCGTGCGGGCCGGTCGCTCAGAACGGAGTCGGGATGTGCCGCAACGGCAGGTCCGGTTCGGTGTAGCCGCCGGGTCGTTGCCGTCGGGGCAGGGTGATGTCCCGGGGAGCCGGCGGCTTGTAGGGGACCTGGCTGAGCAGATGGTGGATGATGTTCAGCCGGGCACGCTTCTTGTCGTCGGCATCGGCGATGTACCAGGGAGCCCACGCGGTGTCGGTGGCGGCGAGCATGGCGTCCCGGGCCCGGGAGTAGTCGTACCAGCGGCTGTAGGACTTCAGGTCCATGTCCGACAGCTTCCAGATCTTCCGCGGGTCGTGGATCCGGCTCTCCAGCCGCCGGGTCTGCTCGTCGGGGCTGACCTCCAGCCAGTACTTCAGCAGCACGATCCCGGAGTCGGTCATGGCCTTCTCCCACGCAGGCGCCAAGGCCAGGAACCGCTCGGTCTCCTCCGGCTTGCAGAACCCCATCACCCGCTCGACGCCGGCCCGGTTGTACCAGCTGCGGTCGAAGATCACCACTTCCCCGGCCGCAGGGAAGTGCGCGATGTACCGCTGCACGTACATCTGTGACTTCTCCCGCTCGGTCGGGGTGGGCAGGGCGACCACCCGGAACACTCTGGGGCTGACCCGCTCGGTGATCCGCTTGATCGTGCCGCCCTTGCCGGCGGTGTCCCGGCCCTCGAACACGATGCAGATCTTGGCCCCGGACTGTTTCACCCATTCCTGCATGGCGACGAGCTCACCGTGCAACTCCCGCATCTGGCGCTCATACTTCTTGCGCGTCATCTTCGGTCGCGGCCCGGCCCCGTTCCCTGTCCCGGCCGACGGTGCCCGGACCTGCGCGTCGTGCCGGTCGTGCTGGTCCTTCTTTTTCCTCGCCATATCGCTAACCTCCTATGAATGCGTGACCGGGGCGCGGTGTCTCCGCGGTCCGGGAAGGACCGTTCCCGCTCGGCGCCGATGCTGTCATGGGGCTGACGCAGACGACGCTGCCCGTGGGATGCCTGCGAGGTGTCGCAGCCTGGCCCAGTTCATCGGGGGCTTCGGCGCCGGGACTCCCGGGCGGTCGCGCGGCACCCAGACGCGCAGCGCCCTCGGGGCAACGGTGCAGGTAACCGGGGTCGGCATTATGATCGACTCGCCGTCGACGCCGACCGGGATCTGCGGGGTGTCGGCGGTGATCTCGATCTGCTTGGTGTTCAGCACCTTCAGGCCGGCGGCATGTCGGCCGCGAAGCAGGTCGGCGGCCTGCGCGGCGCTGCTCACCGTGACGGCGATGACGCCGAGGATCCCGCGGTCCAGCCGGGCCCGGCGGTCCAGCCCGGCGATATCCCCGGTTCCGTAGGGATTGTTGGCGATCAGCAGCGCCTGCGGGGCGTCGATCTGGGTGCCGTCCGCCCGCGCGCGCAGGTGTGCTCCGCGGTGGCCGTGCAGCACGTCCGGGAGCAGGTCCAGGGTGGTATTCCTCTTGTCGTCGCGGTAGGCGGGGGATTCCACGATCTCGGCATAGGCGCCGAAGGAGGCGTTGTTGACGAACACCTGGCCGTTGATCAGCCCGAGGTCGACCCGCAGTTCCACTCCGTCGGACAGGGCGCCCAGGCATGTCGCGGGGTCCTCCCGGTCCAGCCCCAGGTCCAGCGCGAAGTGATTGCGGGTGCCCGCGCTGATCACCACGAACGGCATGGCGTGCTCGGCGGCCACCGCGGCCACCAGCGCCTGAGTGCCGTCGCCTCCGGCCACGCCCAGCAGGTCCGCGCCATGCGCGACCGCCTTACGAGCCACCGCGGCCACGTCGACCGGCTCCGACCCGCCGATGAGGAACACCTCGGCGCCCAGGTCTTCGGCCTTGCGGACCAGGCCGAACTTCTCGACCTTTCCGCCGCCGGACTTCGGGTTCATGATCAGGTACGGGTGCCGGGCGGGCGGCCGTGCCGGGCGCTCGGGCATCCGCCAGTCCGGCTGATCCGCGGCCAGCGCCAGCCTCGCGGTCACGCCCGCGAGCAGCCAGCCCGCGGCCAGGACCACCGCTTCGACCAGCAGGTCCTGGACGGCGTAGACGACGATCACCACGACCGGGGCCAGCACGAAGACTCCGAACGCCGTCCAGCGCAACATGCCCCGCCGGGACAAGAACACGTACGCGGCAGCCAGGCTCACCGCCGCGCCCGCCGCGCCCACCGCCAGCAGGGTCAGGCTCTTCAACCCGGCCAGGACCACCACGATCGCGATCGTCAGGCCTAGCAGCAGGAAACTCAGGCGCGCCAGCCAACGCTGCGAGCGCGTGCCCTGTGGGTCCGGCTGCGGCGTCGCAGGTGCCGTCGTCATGCGACGCGGTCGTCCAGCCGGAGCATGCTACTCAGGCAGCGCGGGTGATCCCGGATCAGCGACATGTCCATGTGAACATGGTGGCGAGCCAGCGGCTATCGCACATCACCCCGGACCGGGTGACTGTTGGCCGTCCGGGACGTGACTGACGGCGGTCCATTCGGCGCCCGTTTCCCGACGAAAGGCGGCCACGGCGGATTCGACGGTCGGGTAGAAGTGACGCGGGTCGATGGTGCGGGTCAGGCCGTAGCGTTCGATCTTGCGCCGTACCGGATCCTTGAGCTCGGCGAAGACCAGGCTGGTGCCCTGGTCGTTCAGCGTCTGGTCGAGCTCTTCGAGCATGTCCGAGGCGGTGGTGTCCACGTCGGTCACCGGCTCGGCGGCGATGAGGATCCACCGGGGCGGCGGGTCGGCCTGGGAGAGCCGCCGGATCTCGTCACGGAAGGTGGTGGCGTTGGCGAAGAACACCGGGCCGTCGAACCGGTAGATCACGAGGCCGGGCAGGTGCTGCGCCTCCGGGTAGCTTTGCACGTCGTGAAAGCCCTCGAGGCCCTGGACCCGCCCGAGTTCGGTGTCGTAGGGCCACCAGGCCCGGCGGAAGACGTTGAGGATGGACAGCGCCACCGCGATCGCGATCCCGGGCAGCACGCCGAGCAGGGCGACGCCGAGGAACGCCGAGATCGACAGCAGGCATTCGGCCTTGCGCTGCCGCCACAGCCGCACCGTGCCGGGGATGTCGGCCAGTGACAGCGATGCGGTGATCACCACGGCGGCCAGCGCGGGTTGAGGCAGGTTCCGGAACAGGCCCGGGACCAGCACGATCATCACGATGATCACCGCGGCCCCGGTGACCCCGGTGAGCTGGGTCTTGGCCCCGGACCGTTCGGCCACCGCCGTCCGGGACCCGCTGGTGCTGACCGGGAACCCCTGGAACAGGCCGGCGGCCAGGTTGGCCGCGCCGATCCCCATCATCTCGCCATTGCCGTCGATCTCCTGCCCGGTACGGGCGGCGAACGCCGATGCGGTGGAGATCGTGTCGGCCAGCGACACCAGGGCGATCCCCAGCGCGCCGGCGAACAGCGTCCCCATGTCAGCCAGGTGCACCTGCGGGATGGTGAGCGGCGGGAACCCCTTGGGGAGCACTCCCACCAGGCTGACGCCGTGGTCGGCCAGGCTGAACACCGTCGCGGCCGCGATCGCGAGCACGACCATGATCAGCACGGCAGGGACCTTCGGCAGCCAGCGCTGCAAGACCAGGATCAGCACGATCCCGGCGATCCCCACCGCGGCAGCGGCGGGCACCGCCTCGCCGTGGGCCAGGCCCTTGACGAACCCGGCCAGCTCCCCGAGAAAGCTGTCGGCCTCGACCTTGAACCCGAACAGCTTGGGCAGCTGGCCGACCAGGATGGTCAGCGCCAGGCCGTTCATGTACCCGATCATGGTCGGCTTGGAGATCAGGTCGGCGATGAACCCGAGTTTCGCCACCGCCCCCACGATCATGATCGCCCCGACGAGGATCGCGAGCATCGACGCGAGCGCGATGGCCCGCTCCGGGTTGCCGTCGGCGCCGACCAGCGGAAGGATCGTCGCGGCGATCATCGGCCCGAGCGAGGAGTCCGGGCCCAGCACCAGGATCCGGGACGGCCCGAACGCCGCGTAGCCGAGCAGGCACAAGATCGAGGTGTACAGGCCGGTGATGGGCGGCAGGCCCGCCAGCTCCGCGTAGGCCATGCCCTGCGGCACCAGCAGCGTGCTCAGCACGATCCCGGCGACGACGTCCCTGGCCAGCCACTCCCGCCGGTAGGACGAAGGGCTCAGCCCGCGCGCCAGTCTGAACATCGGCACCACATCTCGGCAGCTGCGCTGGTTCCTGCGTTCGGACGAGTATGCCTGCCAGCAGGGGCCGCGTCATCACCCCCCGATGGTGACCTGGACCGTTATCGCCCGGGCGGTGACGCCACCAGGCTCACGTCGATGACGTCGAGTCCCAGGCCGTTGATCCGCTCTATCAGCCCCGCCAGCGCGCCCCGGTCCGGCAGTTCGGCCCGCAGGGTGGTCGTGCCAGGACCTATGGTGACCTCGCAGTCGTCGAACTCCGCGCGCAGCGTGGTGCCTGCCTGCCCCAAGAAGGTGATCTCATACGTTTGTGATCTCACCGGGTTGCCCTCCCGGCCTGCTAGCTTCTGCGTAACTCCAGCCTGCCCCGGTCGGGCAGCTTCGTAATCGCCCTTTCGGGGGTGACCCGAGATTGCGCGGCAGATCGCCAGGCCCGTGCGGCCCGGTGCTGTCCCGGCGGCTCCGCCGTGCACCAGATGACGGTGACCCCACTGCCGCGCCGTGATCTAATGGTTATACGCGCGTTGCGATCGGTACGGCCTGGATCCGGGAACCGTGAAGTTATGGCACAGAGCGCGACGGCTGGGCACGGCTCCTTGCGGGGCACGCGGTTCGCCCTGGCGAAGTTCCGGCCTCCGCCGCTGCCCGCCACCCTGATCCCAAGGCCAGTACTGCATGAGCAGCTAGCAGCGGGAGCAGGTCAGCGGCTAACGGTTGTGGTGGGGTCGGCTGGGGCGGGCAAGAGCGTGCTGTTGGCGGGCTGGGCGGCGGGGCGTCCGCCCGGCGTGACGTCCTGGTTGTCCTGTGATCGGGCCGACGCCGACCCGGTCCGGTTCTGGGCGGGGTTCATCGAGGCGCCGCGGGCTATCGAACCGGGGTTTGGCGCGGACGCCGCCGACCTGCTCGTGATGGACCGGACGATGTCGGCTGACGCTGCCGCGTCGCTCGCCAACGATGCCGCGAAGCTGCCTGCGGGCTCGGCGATTATCGTGGACGACTTCCACTTTGCGGCAGCCGCGGCTGCTCCGGACATGACCGACCTGGTCGAGCGCTGGCCGGCCGAGATCGCCCAGTTGGTGCTGGCTAGTCGTTTTGACCCACCGCTCCGGCAGCACAGGCTGCGGATGGCGGGCCAGCTGAGCGAGATCCGCGACCGTGACCTGTATTTCTCCCTGACCGAGAGCCGTGACCTGCTGGGGAACTTCGGCGTGCAGGTATCCGATGCTGACCTGGCCCTGCTCCATCAGCGAAGCGAAGGGTGGCCCGCGGTCCTGCAGATGGCGGCGCTGTCGCTGCGTGGCACCACGGATCCGGCCCGGCTGGCGCGGGCGCTGGAGGTCCGCGGCCCGGCGATCGCCGAATACTTCATCTCCGAGGTCCTCGAGCAGCAGCCCGCCGACGTGGCCCAGTTCATGCTCGACACGTCCATCCTCACCGGGGTGCTGACCGTGGACGCGTGCGCCGCGGTGACCGGACGACGGGATGCGGCGGCGGTGCTGCGCGGCATCGATGCCGCGCAGCTGTTCCTGATGGCGCTCGATGATGAGCAGACCAGCTACCGGTATCACCGTCTGGTACGTCGGCTACTGCACGCCGAGTTGCGCGCCAGGGACCGGGACCGCGAGCAGACGCTTCACGTGCGCGCGGCCGAATGGTTCGAGGCCACCGGAGATACCCGGCGCGCCACCCGCCACTTTCTCGCGGCCCAGCAGACCGACCGGGCGCTTGCGCTCCTCCAGGACCGGGTCGTGCCTTACTTCCTGCACGATCCGGGAGCGTCGGCACCGCTGGATCTCACCCTGATCGATCCCTCACCGCTGATCGATGCCCCGGACCGGCTGCTCGGCCTGGCCGCGAACTTTCTGCTCTGGGGCGACGCTGCTCGAGGCGGCGAGTACCTTGACCTGCTCGAGCAGGCCGGGAAGATAACGGCCGAGTCGCCGCTGGCGGCCCATTTCGCGGCGATGAGGACCTTCCATTACGGGGTGACCGGCCGCTTGGAGAAGTGCGTGGACATGGCTCTGGCCGCGCGAGCGATCCAGGACCGGACCCGGCTCACCGACGAATGGAACGCCGCCGTCCCGCTGACCCTCATCCGCATGTACAGCTGCCTGGGCGACCTCCCTGCGGTCGAGCGCGAGGCAGCCGCGGCTCTGGCGGCACCCGACGTCGCCGAATCGGTCAAGCTCGTGATGGTGCCGGGCGCGCGGGCGCTGGCCTGGTTTGAATCTGGCCACCTGGCGGAGGCGGCCTCGGCGGCCGGGGCCGCCGAGGCCGAAGCGCTGCAGCTGGGATTCAGCCAGCATTTCTTCGCCGTCGACTATCTGCGTGTGCTGTCCGGCCTCGCGCTCGAACGCCGTGACCTCGACACCGCAGAGCGTCTCACCGAACGGGTGCTCTCGATAACTGAACAGCGCCGGCCGCTCTTCGAATTCTTGGCGCTGCTGGACAGGGCCCAGATCTGGGCCGCCCGCGGGCTGGTCCGCGACGCGCTGACGACCGTCGGGGCGGCACGCCAGGTCGTGACCGCAGCCAGCCCGGTCCTGCTGGCCCGGGCCGATGAGCAGGAGGCGCTGCTGCGCCTGTCGCTCGGCGACCAGCGCTCCCCCGCCGAGCTGGCCGGCAAGCTGCCCGCCGGCCGCCGCCACCTGCTGCAGGCCAAAATCGCGCTAGCGGCCGGTGACCATCCTGCCGCGCAGGGACATCTGCAGGCGTTGGCGCTCGGCGACCTGACGCCACGCCACGCGCTGGTCCGCCAGGTACTGCTGGCCGCCGTCGCGATGGAACGTGGCGATCCGGCGGCGGCGGGCCTGCTCGGAGGCGCTGTGCACACAGCCCGCAGCCAGGGCTTCCTCAATACCGTCATCACCACCGCACCTCAGGTGACCAGCTACCTGGTCGAGCACGCGGCCCCGTTGAGGTCAGATCCGTTCATCGAGCAGCTCGTTTCCGCGGCACTCGAGGTGCGCGCCAGCCAGCCCGGCGCCGCCCCGTCCAGAGGGCTACCCGCCGAGCCGCTGACCGCGGCCGAGCAGCGGGTCCTCACGCTCCTGCCGACCAGTACCTACCTGCAGATCGCCGACACGCTCTACATCTCACGTAACACGGTGAAGACCCACCTCCGGTCGATCTACCAGAAACTCGGGGTGGCGTCGCGCTCGGCAGCCCTCCAGCGGGCTGCCGACCTCCGTTTGCTCTGAGTTCGCCCTCGCTTCATCTGCGCCCCGGGCTCCGCCGCCGGGACCGTCGGAGGCTGGCGCGAATCACCCTCGGTTGGGTGACGACCTCACCTGATCGCTGGAACAGTATCTGGTCACAGGCTCAGGGCAGAGCACGAGCATGACCTCCGCTCAGCGCGCGCTCTGCCCGGTCGGCGACTCGGCCACGCCACCGGGCGAGGAGGCCAGAGATGCGGATCGTGATCGCGCTGGGCGCCAACGCGCTGCTGCGGCGCGGCGACCCGATGACCACAGAGGTCCAGCCGCGATGACTACTGTTAGGCACCCTATCGAGAATGTCGCCTGGTATGCGCTGTCGGCACAGGACGTGGCCGGGCAGCTGGGCGTGGACCCGGATCATGGGCTGGACGCTCATGAGGCGGAGCGGCGGCTGGAGGAGTACGGGCCGAACGAGCTGCCCACTGAGCCGCCGCCGAGTATGTGGGCGGTGGCCCGGGGCCAGCTGGTCAACCCGATGAACATCATGCTGCTGCTGGTGGTCGTGGCCAGTTTCGCGATCGTGCAGATCGCGACGGCCCTGGTGGTGCTGGGCCTGGTCACGTTCAACGTGGTGATGGGCTCGGTCCAGGAGCTGAAGGCCCGGGCCAGCGTGGACGCGCTGGCCCAGCTGCAGGTCCCCCATGCCCGGGTCCGGCGCTCCGGCCAGGTGGAGCAGGTCGAATCGACGAAGCTGGTGCCTGGTGACATCGGCCTGCTCGAGGCCGGGGATGTGGTCCCGGCGGACGGGCGGATCGTGGCCTCGGCCACGCTCGAGGTGCAGGAGGCCGCGCTGACCGGGGAGAGCGCGCCGGTGCCCAAGGACGCGGGGACGTTGCCCGAGGGCGAGGTCGCGCTCGGCGACCGGACCAACCTGGTGTTCCAGAACACCCAGGTCACCCG
>Ga0187783_10003338_pt1 | contig 11820 bp, 13 predicted proteins | sample 1015_SJ02_MP02_2_FD_132471 | JGI IMG/M metagenome (GOLD analysis project Ga0187783, IMG submission 132471) | Tropical peat soil microbial communities from peatlands in Department of Meta, Colombia - 1015_SJ02_MP02_20_MG | ecosystem: Environmental > Terrestrial > Soil > Wetlands > Peat | place... | reverse complement strand
GTGGGCTCGCTAGGTCCGGTCTCGGAGCTGTGATCCGCAGCGGCATATTGCACGCTTTCAAACAGCCCTACGTCTGGGCGCCTCTCTTAGGCCTCGTGCTCGTAATCGCCGGCATCCGAGTGCCTTCGCTACTCGATTCCATGCTGAATCTCATCGGTCAGACGACCTCCGGAGTTTCGCTGTTCGTTGCCGGACTCATTCTCGCGGGCTTCTCTTTCAAGTTGAACGGCGCAGTCGCGACCAACGTCGCTTTCAAGAGCTTCCTCCAGCCTGGGTTGATGCTGGCACTCGTCGGGCTCTGCGGTATATCGGAGCCCTTGGGGCGCGAGGCGGTCATTGCCAGCGCGTTACCCTCCGCAGTGATTGCGCCCATGCTCGCGGCGCGATACGGCACGTACCAGGCCGAAGCCGGCTCAACGATGGTGCTGGGGACCTTACTCATGGTGGCCGTGCTACCGGCAATCATGCTGCTGGTGCATTAAATGGCCTCCGTGGCGCACACGCAGCCTCGGCCGAGATCGCGGAAATGGTTGCTATGAACGCAGCCTGGAGAGCGAAGGACGCGCACCGTGCGATGCGCCTGCTGCTGGAAGAATTGACCCATCGCGTCGCGGGAGAATTTTCGGCCGCGATCGGCACTTTGTCGACCGCAGCTGCGCTCGCGCAAACGGATGAGGCAAAGAGCGCACTCGCCACGGTGCAAACGCGCCTCGAGAACTTCGCCCGCGTTCACCGTGCGTTGCAGGTCCCGGAATTTCGAACAACCGTCGACGGCTGCCTTTACCTGCGCGAGCTCTGCGGCGCAATAAGCCTTTCCAAGTTGGAGTACCGTGGGATAGAGCTGGAGGTGCTGGACGGGATGTGTGCGATTGACTCCGAGCAATGCTGGCGCTTAGGCATGATCGTCGCCGAACTCGTGGCAATCGCCGCAGCGCGCTCATTGGCGAGCTCGCCGGCCCGGATTTCAGTTGCAATCTCGTGCCGCGGCAGCCTCATCGGGTGTCAAGTCCAGGACAATGGGATTGCCCAGGACGTCGAGAATCGCGGTAGGCGCATCGTGGATGCGCTCGTACAGGAGCTGCACGGCGCAATAGAGCAGCACCAACGCACTGACGGCTGCGTGGCGACCGTCATTTTTCCGGCCGCGTGTGTTTAAAGCGCGACGCGCGCGGTCGATCACATACCAAAGTGCAATGGACGTTCACTGAGTCGGTGCAGCGTAATACACGTGGAGACCATCGCACCGGTGTCACCGAAAGCCGCGCCGTGAATGGCATTCCGAAGTTATATCGAGCTCCTAGGGCGCCGTAATGGACGAGCGAGTGCAAAATAACCAGGCGAACATGTCGAGCGCCTCGCCGACGGGCTCTCGTTTTGGCATGGGGAAGCCAAGCGACTCGCACAGCGAGCTGATCGATTTGTCTGAAATTTCGGTGCTGATAGCGCATTCAGACCCCGTGATTTCTGCTGGACTTGGCGTGCTACTGCGAAGGAGTGGTGAGTTCAAGGTGCTCTCATCCCCTTGGAAGCCATCAGCTTGCCGCCGAGCGGAAGAATACGCGGACTCAGCCGACGTGGTGCTTGCTGACTACGATTCGGCGATGCGGCTGACAGTCGGCGCGGCGGAGCCGAAGGGTCGAGTGGTTATTCTCACTCACAGCGACAGTCAGGCGAAGATCTGTCACGCCTTAGCGCAAGGGGTCCGCGGCTATCTACTCCTCGGCTGCGGTCTTCAGGAGCTGGTGAGAGGAATTCGCTCCGTGCATGCGGGCGGGGTCGCAGTGACACCGCGAGTCGCAAGCCGAATTGCAGAGAGTATGAATCAGCAGACCTTGACTGCGAGAGAGCAGAATATACTCCGGCAGCTGACGTTGGGAATGAGCAACAAGAGAATCGCCAATCAGCTTGGGTTGGCCGTGGGAACAGTAAAAACGCACATCAAAGCGATTTTTGCGAAGTTGGGCGCGCGTAGTCGCGGCGAGGCTGTTGCCATTGCGCGGCGCCGCGGAATTATTCCGGATGAAATCGAGTGGCAGGACGCATGCTGCGCCCGGGATTCACCGCGCATTGAAAATGTCGCGCAAGGAGATGAACGCGCGACTCGCGCGGGCAGTGCTCACCATGTTCGACCAGCGGATGCGACGGCCTTCTAAAGAGTCAATCGGCGCGCTCGATGATCCGGTCGAGTTGCATGAGCGAAAGCCTCGAGAGGGGGCATCAGAACCCTAACCCCACGAAGGCGCTCCTCCTCCGCTGACCTCGCGCGTCTTTCTATTGGGCCCAAAGCTCACCGGTGATTAGTTGCAGTGCGCGCAGACGGACATCGCGTGCTTGGCGAGCATCCGCAGATTGGGCGGCCTGCAAGAGTTGATGCCAAACCGCCGGTCGATCTTCCCACCGTGGGCGCACATGGCGGAAGCGACGCTCGAGAATTCGATCCATTTCGGTAAGCGAGAATGCGGTGATCACTTCCGCAACGGCTGGGGTTATTCCGAAAAGGCAGGCGGTTCGGCCGTCGGCGCGCAAACTGTGCCACACGAGCATCAGCGTGGCGCGTCCGAGCTGCACCGCCGAAGCGCGAGGAAAGCTACCTTGCCTCACCGGCTGAGCCGAGGCCCGACCTGGATGCTTCCGAATCGCTTCCCACCAGGGAAGGTTTGTGAATTCCATTTCGACGAGGAGGACGGCCTGAGATGCGGCTTGGAGACGGCTCTGCGATGTAAGCGCAGGAAGCGTGTCACGCAGCTGAATTACGAGCGGGAACGTTCCGCGGCGATCGCTCCGCGCGGCGTTCGCGAGCAGTTCGATGCAGCGCTCGTTGACCTTTTGCAAGGGCTCGAGCGCGACAGTGCCAGGAACGTCGGAGGGCCATAGGGGAACGACCGGGGTCGCGTGTGCCGGCGATTGAGGCGCCGAGCGCAGTTCCGGTGCAGCTTTCGGCTTCCCGATGTCGGTGCTGCGGTCCATCATGGCTCTTCGACGGTGTACGAGAAAATACACCTAGTGTACAATCACTATCATAACTGCAGTGGCCACGCAAACCTCGTCCAGGGTTTTCCTGAGCTAAGGCCTTAATCAATGACTGAATCGCTCAAATCCGCCGTTCGTGCGGCGGTTCTGCGGCTGCTCGATCCGCTCGTCAAATGGCTGCTCGAGGCCGGCGTCGGGGTGGGGGACTTCCTCACCTTGGCTAAAATCGCCTACGTACGTGCCGCGCGCGAGCAGGGACGTGAGTCGGGCGCCGAGCCGCAGCGGCCCAATGCTTCGAGGATTGCGGTCGTCACCGGGCTCACTCGCGCCGAGGTGGCGAGCATCCTCGCAGCAGGCGATGCGCTGCGTCCCCACGACCGCGGGCGGCAGCGCGCTGAGCGCGTGCTCTCGGGGTGGTGGAACGACGCTGCTTTTCAGGACGCCACGGGCGCGCCGGCTATCCTTCCGCTCCGTGGTGCACGCCGCTCCTTCGCGGCGCTCGTCGAACGCTACAGCGGCGAGCGCTGGCGGGTGGCGACGATCCTGGATGAGCTTCTGCGCGTCAAGGCGGTTCGGCGAAGAGCGGATGGCCGGCTCGAGGCCCTCAGTCGCAGCTATGCCACCGTCCGCTGGGACCCGGATGGGGTCCTCGCTTTCGGCGAGCAGCTGAGCGAGCACTGCGCGACGCTGCTCCATAACCTGAGGGCACCGGCACAGGCGCGCTACGTGCGCCGGGTCCTCAATGCCCAGTTGGACCCCCGCTATGTGCCGATGCTCACCCGCGATCTCGTAGAGCAGGTCGAGACGCTCGCGGACTCGCTTGACGACGCTCTGAATGATCCTAAGCAAACATTGCCCGCCAAGGCGCATTCCGATGCGGCATCGCTCGGGATCGCGCTCTATGTATTTGAAGTCGCACCGGCCGATGACAACGGTGCGGTCGCTGAACGCAAGCTCGAGCGTGCTGAGCATGTGCGACGGCGGCACGCGAGCCGATCGCCAGGAAGGAAGCCTGCGAGGGAACGATGAGCGGCAAGGCTCGCCCAAAAGTCCATGGCCGCCCTGCTGGCGCAGGGGCGAGCTATTCAGGGGAGTTCCTGCGAAGAATCGCCCGTATCCTGGTTCACGCGGGACACTCGCCGAAAGCGCTTTCGCGAGAGTTTCGCGAAATCTGCGCGAGGCTCCCCGAGCCCGCCCGGCGGTGGGACCCGAAGCAGCTCGCCTATTTTGCGGACCTCGGCCACGTGATCGCACACTGGCACGCGGATCCTCAGTGCCTCGACTCGCGGGGCGCTCCCATTCCGCTGCCGCTCCGTGCGCGCCGCGGTCCCTCGCTCTGGGCCCTCATCAAGCGGGTTCTGCCGGCTGAGGATCCAGCGGCGGTCGCCGAATCGTTGCTGGGGACGCGAGGTATTCGACGAACCCGGGGGCTTTATGTCCCGACGGGGCGCTACCTCACGTACTCGGGAGTCATCGGAGAGACGCACGGTCTTACGGCGCTTCGGGGGATGCTGCGCACCGTCGAGCACAATACCTCGGGTTCTAAGAGGGCAGCGCTCCTTGAGCGCGTCGCCATGAATCCAAGTTTCCCCGTCAGTGCCTTGTCCGCCTTTCATCGACGCGTCAAAACGCGCGCGACGGACCTCCTCTGGAACTTCGACGGCGATATGCGACGGCAGGAAAGGAGCGATGTGCGCGGGCCGCGCGTCCGGCTCGGTATCGGTATCTTCGTGTTCGAGGAACCGATCGTCGAAAATCGTGGTCCGCGGACTCCCCGCACACGAGCGGTTGCTGTGCCGGCTCGCCGAAAGCGTAGAGCGACCTGATGCCTCGCGCGAATCGGCAAAAGGTCGGGGTACGCCGCTCGAAAGCGAGTCGCGTGGAATCCACGCTCGATGCCCTCGCCCAAGAGGCCATCGCGCGCTTCGTGCGGGTGCTGGCTCGCTCCGGAGGCACGCCCGATGACATTGCACGCGATGTCGCGAAGGCGTGTCGGAGCGTTCCGAAATCCTGGGCTTCGAAGGCGCAGGTGGCCATGCGCGAGGTGGATGGCGCCGCGCATGTTTTGACACTCTGGTTCTCGGATCCTGCGTATCTCGATGCCCGCGGGCACCCTCGACCACTGCCGGTGCGTGGTGGCGCGCGCTCGATTGAGGCGCTGATGCGACGTGTCGATCCGCATTTCGAGCCGGGTGAGCTCGTGAGGTACCTGTCACAGGCGGGCGCTCTGCGACGTGTGGGCGCGCGCTACGTTCCGCGGGAGCGGATGGTGTTGCTTCGTGGCATGCCGGGCCCACACGATCGACACCACCTGCGTGGGCTGCTTGGCATGCTGCGGACGCTCGAGCACAACACCCAGCCCAAGCGGGAGGTCCCCGGCTGGTTCGAGTTCATTGTCGAGAACCCTCGTTTTCCAGTGAGTGCTCGGGCGGCTTTTGCCAGCAAGCTGCGTCAGCGCCTTCTGCGGATTTTCTCTCAGGTCGACGCGGACATGCATCGTCTTGAACGCTCGCGCCGACCCGGAGAACCGACGATGCGGTTTTGCGTTGGGGTCTATCGGTTTGAAGAAGAGGACGCAACCACCGAGAAAGCGCCACCGCGGCGACGTAAGACCCGCCGATGAGGTCCTGCGATGCGTGTTTCCGACGATCGGTACAACAGTGATCTGCGCAGCTTCAACCTCGCGCTCAAGATGATTCGATTTGAGGCGCGAACCAACACGATCAGCGCCTGGACCAAATTTACGCCTGAGCGGGTGCGTAATCTGGCGAAGTCGCAACGCCAAGGAGCAGGCCCCTACGCCGGCCTTGAGCGGCACCGGGGACCCTCGCCCAAGAATCTGACACCGCTTCTCATGAGTCCAGGCCTTCGAAGCGAGCTTGCGGCGATGGCGGGCCTCTGCTACGTGCTCGGCGTGATCCCTGCCGAACATATGACCAATGCCCGTGAGCGGCTGCCGAGTGTTGGAAGAGGCGAGCGCTTGTGCCATGCCCTTGAGCTCTTTCAGGCGGTCGTGCCGCAAGTCCGGCTCACGATCGAGCAGGCGGTACTCCTGGTCTTCGCGTTGGCGGAAGGCGAGCGGTGGAGTGTCGATCACTGTGTGACCTGCCGCGCCCTGGTGCTGGTCGACCATTTGAATGTCACACGGCGCGTCTGTGTCCATTGCCAGCGGGAAGCGCGCGCGAACAAAGGCGTCGAGCCCTTCCCTGTGGAGCCAGAGCTGGACGAGGATCCGCTGCGGTCTTCCGGAGGGCAGCAGGATCTCTTCTCAGTTGGCATGCCGGCATCCTCAGAGCGAGAGCCAACGAAGGAGCGCGTAGTAGAGGGCCAGGACGAACACCGCGCCCGCGGCGACCTCGAGCATCCCCCACACCGGAAAGGGATGAAGGGGGCGAAGAAGCGCGAAAAAAAGCGCCGTGACGGCGAGGAGTAACGCCGAACCCGCGAGCAAAAGCTTCGCGACGGGTTCCAGGATGACGAGGATCGCGAGGCACGGAAGCCGCAACGTTACGATCGCGGCTCGCAGGACGAGGGCGGCGAGCCGCCCCGCGCTCTCCGACGATATAAATGCCGTTGCTCGCAAATTCGCGTCTACTCGGTAGCGCTTACGTATCCCAAGCGTAGCTCCTTCCGTCGGTTCTTTCGTCCCGAATTTCTAATCAACTGAACGACTTCTCGCGGCGACGTCCGCAAAGGACGATGGCGCGAACTCGAAATTCCTTCCGGAGTTTTGAGGGTCAAGGCAGGCAATTACGAAAAATAATTATCAAGTTTTGCCGCGAATTCGCTGAAAACTCCCTCTACTGCGTTTCCCGCTCCCGTGGTGGCATGACACTTAAGGTCTCTACCCACTTGCCACTTGCAGGGAGAGGGCGATGCCACCGAAAACAATCCCCGAACGGGCGCTGGATGCGCTCTTCCTGCTGATCGTCCTTTCGTTTGTCCCCGATCTCTCCCTGGCGCAAGCCTCGCCTTTCATGACGGGCGCGACCGCGCTTGAGACCAATATCCTGGCTTGGCTGACCCCCGTCGCCATCATTCTCGTGATGGTGCTCGGCGCCATGGCAATGGCGAATCGAATTTCATGGGGGTGGTGTATCGCAGCGATCTTGGGGATTGCGATTTCGTTTGGCGCGACCCAAATCGTGACCTGGGTGCGCGGCATGTTCGGGGTCTAGTCATGAGCGACGATCCTGGACTCACCGCTGATCCGCTCTTTGTCGGGGCCACCCGGCCGCCGATGCGCTGGGGGGTGACGTACTCCGCGCTCCTCGTGAACGGGGTTGTCACCATGGAGATCTTTCTCCTGACGAAAAATCTTCTGACCCTGCTGCTCGCGGCGCCGATCCACGGCGTGTGCGCACTGCTGTGCGCGCGCGATGCGCGCATTTTCGATCTCGCGCTCCTTTGGGGGCGCACCCGCATCCCGGCGCTGCTCGCGAATGCCCGCCTGTGGAAGTCGAGCACCTATTCACCCCTCAGCCTCGACTTACCGGACGGGCGCGGGCGGCGCCGGACCTCCGTGGACTTGACGAGCCTCAGCTCGGTTCGGGTGCCTCGGCGATGAACGCGCTCCCTCAGGAAGCGGCCGTACGACGGGAACCCTCCGCCGTCGCTCGGATTCCCTACCTCGCGCACGTATCGCCGCACATCGTGAAGACGGCCTTCGGCGATTACGTACAGGTGTTCCGGTTGGGCGGAGCGAGCTTTGAGTGCGCGGACGATGACACGCTCAATACCTGGCACGAGCGACTGAATGTCCTCTGGCGCAATGTCGCAAGTCCTCAGGTCGCGCTCTGGGCGCATGTCATCCGACGTCGTGAGGTGACGGCGGTCGGGGAGGGCGCCACCGGCTTTTCAGGGGCGCTCGAGCTCAAGTACCGGACGCGCTTGGCTCAACAGACGCTCATGGTGAATGAGCTTTACCTCGCCGTGGTCTACCGTCCGACTGCGGGGCTCGCGACTAGTCTTGCCTCCAAAGTCCTGAAGCGCAGGCAGCCGACCGGCGTCACGTTCGAGCTCGCCGACGCGCTCGATGCATGCGAGAAGCTCCGTGAAACGGTGCGTGCCTCGCTTCTTCGCTACGAGCCAGAGGTCTTGAGCGTCTACACCAGGGAGGGTCGCGCCTACTCGGGCCCACTTAACATATTTTCTACTCTTATTAATGGCGACCTCCGGGAGATCCCCCTGCCGCGGGCGCCGATCAACGAAGTGCTCGCGACATCGCGGGTTTTCTTTGGCACGGAGCTCTTGGAGTACCGACTGCCGATAGGCACAAGGGCCGGGGCGATGCTCGGCATCAAGGAGTATCCGACCCCGACGCACGTCGGCATGTTGAATGTGCTCCTGGCGGCGCCGTTCCCCTTCGTACTCACCCAGTCGTTTGCGTTTTTGACCAAGGCCTCGGGGCAGGCGCTGCTTCAACGCCAGTTCAATCGGATGATGAATGCAGGAGATTTCGCGATCTCCCAGGCCGAGGAGCTCAAAGACGCGCTCGATGCCTTGACGAGCAACGAGTTCGTGATGGGGGATCACCACTTCACGCTCCAGGTGATGGCGGATACGCCGCAAGACCTCCCTCGACGCGGGGCGCGTTCCTGGACCCAAGAGAAAGAAGAAACGATCGCCAGGCGCACGAAGACCTTGAGCGATCACGTGGCGCTCGCGCGAGCGTATCTCGCCGACACCGGCATGACGGTCGCGCGCGAGGACTTAGCCCTCGAGGCGGCCTTTTGGGCGCAGCTTCCAGGAAACTTCCCAATGCGGCCCCGCAAGGCCCCGATCACCTCGCGGAACTTTGCAGCGTTTGTGCCCTTCCACAATTACCCGGCGGGCCGTGCGTCGGGCAACCACTGGGGCGAGGCGCTCACGGTGCTCGTGACGAGCGCGCACTCGCCGTTTTATTTCTCACTGCACGCCTCCGACCCGACCGATCCCGAGGGCGGCTCGCGCAAGGACACCGGGCACACCTTGATCTGTGGGCCCACGGGGTCGGGCAAGACGGTCTTCATCGGGTTTCTCGTCGCACAGCTGACCCGCCAGGGCGCGACCCAGGTCCTTTTCGACAAGGACCGCGGGCTTGAGATCCTGGTGCGCGCGTTGGGCGGTGAGTACTGCCCGCTCAAGAACGGCGAGTCCACGGGATTTAATCCCTTAACGCTCGCACCAACCCCCCTGAACGTCGAGTTCCTGAAGGCCTGGCTTCGCGTCCTGGTTCGACCCGCGAGCGGCGCTTTAACCGTTCGTCAGCAGGCGGATCTCGATTCGGCGCTCCGCGGGACACTCGCGCTGGAACAGTCCGCGCGGCGTCTATCACGTCTCCTCGAGTTCCTGGATTCAACCGACGCCGAAGGGCTTCACGCTCGGCTTTCGCCCTGGTGCGAGGCGGCGGACGGCGATTACGCGTGGGTCTTCGACAACGCCGAGGACATCATCGTCCCGCGTCTTGCGGGACACGCGATCGTGGGATTTGACGTCACGGACTTCCTTGATCACGAGATGACTCGCACGCCGGTCACGCTTTATCTCTTTCACCTCGTGCGCCAGCTCCTTGATGGCCGCCGGCTCGTGTGCTGGATGGATGAGTTCTGGCGACTCCTGGCGGACTCCGCGTTCGAGAGTTTCGCCAAGGATGGCCCGAAAACCTGGCGGAAGCTGAATGGCGTCATGGCGCTCGCGACCCAGAGCGCGAGCGATGTTTTGGGGAGCGCCATCAGCCGCACGATCATCGAGCAGACCCCGACCAAGGTGTTCTTTCCGAATGCGGATGCAAACCGCGCCGACTATTGCGAGGGGTTCGGACTCACGGAGCGAGAGTTCCGCCTCATCAAGGAAGCGCTGGAGCCCGGCTCACGACGGTTCCTCCTGAAGCAGGGCCACCAGAGCGTGGTTTGCGAACTCGATCTCAAAGGCTTTGACGCCGAGCTGGCGGTCATTTCCGGCCGTCGCGCGGCCGTCGATGTTGTTAGCGAACTGATCACGACCCACGGTGCGGATCCGCACGTGTGGCTCCCCCGTTTCTACGAACGGATCGTGCCCGTTCGCTCTTCAGCACAAGAGGTGTCCCATGCTTAAGAAAGTCATTCCTGCCGTGTTCTTGGCCGGCGTCCTCGCAATAGGCGTTACAAAGCCTGCCCACGCGCAGTTCGCCGTCATCGATGTGGCGTCGATCGCGCAGCTCATCCAGCAGCTCCAGACGCTCGAGCAGCAGGTGGCGACCGCGCGGAGCCAGCTCTCCCAGGCACAAATCGAGTACGCCGCGATCACCGGAAATCGCGGCATGCAGCTGCTGCTCTCCGGCACGAACCGCAATTACCTCCCAACCAACTGGGGGCAGCTCTCGCAGGTCATGAGCGGGTCCTCTGCGAGCTACCCCGCACTTGCCGCCGGGGCGAGCGCGTTGGTGGCGGCGAACGCGGTGCTCACCCCCGCCAAGGTCGCATCGTTAACCCCTGCGCAGCAGGCGGAGCTCACCGCGGCGCGCCAGTCGCCGGCCCTGCTGCAGGCACTCTCGAGGACAGCGCTGGCCAATTCCAGTGATCGGTTCGCATCGCTCCAGCAGCTCATTACCGCGATCGGTGGGGCCACCGATCAGAAAGCATCGCTTGATCTCACCGCACGCATCACGGCCGAGCAGGGGATGCTGCAGAACGAGGAGACGAAGCTCCAGGGCCTCTACCAGGTCGCCCAGTCGCAGGAGTGGGCGCGGGCGCAGAAAGCGCGCGAGCAGGCGATCGCCGACCAGGGATCACTCCGGCAGCTGCCACCGATGGGACTGTGAGCACCACCCATGGGCTTTTTCGCCGAGTTCAACGCGTGGCTGAATGCGCTGCTTGCGGGCTACATCGGCGACAATGTGTCGCGGATCGCCGCGACGCTCGAGCCCGCCATCGTGACGCTCGGGATCCTCTACGTCATGGTGTGGGGGTATCTCGAGCTCACCGGCCAGATCGAGGAGCCCTTTATCGGCGGGGTGAAGCGCATCCTCACGCTCGCCCTCATCCTGGGCTGCGCGGTCGGGCTCTGGCTCTACAACAGTGTCATCGTCGACACGTTCTTCAACGCGCCGGCCGAGCTCGGCGCCGTCATCGTGGGCGCGTTTGATCCGGTGGGGGTCATCGATCAGATCATCTTCGAGGGCGGCGATGCCGCTAACCTCCTCCTGCAGAAGGGCGGCCTGCTCGATGGGAATTTCGCCTACTACCTCGCCGGAATCGGTGTTTACGCGATCGTCGGGCTGACGGCGATCTACACCATCTTTCTGCTCGCGCTCTCCCGGATCGCCCTTTCGGTCCTTTTGGCGCTGGGGCCGCTCTTCATCGCGCTTCTTTTCTTCGAGTCGACCAAGCGCTTCTTCGAGGCCTGGCTCGCGCAACTTTCGAACTATGCCTTTATCACCATTCTCGCGATCCTCATCGCCGCGCTCATGCTCCGCGTCGTGACGGTCGCTTCCCAGGAGGCGGTGAGTGAGGGCGGGACGATCGACATCGCGAGCGCGGTGCGGGTGTGCATGGCCTCAGGCCTTACCTTCCTCGTCATGCGCCAGGTCATGCCCATGGCAGCGGGACTTGCGAGCGGGCTTGCGCTCTCGAGCTTCGGCATCGTGAGCGCACTGCTTGCCTGGGGCTTCGGTGGCGCGGTGCGTGGAACAAGTCAGTTTGCGCGCGGGCTCCTCGATGGGCAGACGAGCCGGTGGGATCCCTTGACACGACAAGCCGGGCAGCAACTGCGGCGGGGCGTTGTGCGGGCGGCGTCTGTCCGATGGCGCGATAACGAGATTCGAAGGAGGGCGTGAGGCATGAAGACGCTTACGACGTCACTGGCTATGTTCTTTGTGCTGTTCGCGGCCGG
>Ga0187783_10003337_pt1 | contig 11823 bp, 11 predicted proteins | sample 1015_SJ02_MP02_2_FD_132471 | JGI IMG/M metagenome (GOLD analysis project Ga0187783, IMG submission 132471) | Tropical peat soil microbial communities from peatlands in Department of Meta, Colombia - 1015_SJ02_MP02_20_MG | ecosystem: Environmental > Terrestrial > Soil > Wetlands > Peat | place... | reverse complement strand
GGCGAGCTTGTAGTCGGCGATCTGGTCGAAGGTCAGCTTCTTGTCAGCCGGGATATCGCCGATATCGATGTTGTTCTGGTGCGTCCATTCGGTCCGTTCGCGCACGAACCCGGTATTGACCGACAGGATGCAGTTCTTCGTCAAAACCCCGATGGCGAACTCCACCGCCTCGCGCGGCTTCTGGGTCGCCTCCACGATTGCCGGAACGGCCTTCTCGGGGTCGCGGTAGATGGTGCGGTTGGCTTCGATCATGGCGGCGATGACATCGCGCAGGAGATCATGATCCCTGGTGATCAGGGCGTCCGAAGCCCCATAGGCATTAAAGCTGTATTTCGGCCAGAGGTCGGAGACCGTGATGAGCACATGGGCGCCTGCTTTGCGCTGTTGCACGAGATGAAGGTCCTCCGGATGCAGCGCCACGGCGTCGATCTGGCCGGCCACGAAGCCGGGCAGCCGCCCCGCCGTACCTTGGGAGATGAACTGGGCGTCGTCCGCGGTCAAACCCGCAAGCCGCAGCACTTCGCGGCCGACAAGCCAGTTGAAGCCGCCGACGCCGCCGGCCGCCGACAGCCGCTTGCCCTTGAGATCGGCCGGCGTCTTCACGTCGGCGCTGACCACATAGGCCTGCGGCGGACGGGGCGCGAGGCCCCAGATTTGCCTCGCCTTGAGGCCCTGGGCAATCGCGGTATCCGGGAGGGTCGAAATCGCCGTGCCCTGGCCTACGGCGGTCACCGAGGTTCCGGCAAGGCCGCCGTCGAACTGGATGATGTTGGCATCGACGCAGCGCTTGGCGAAGAAGCCGAGCGCCTTTGCAATATAAGGCGCGGTGTGCACCACATTGGGCGGCGCCACCGCGACGCCCACATTGATCTTGCGCAGCGGCCCGGTGCAGGTTTGTGCGAAGACGGGCGTTGCTACGAGCGCGCCGACAATCAAACCAATGGCGCTGATCGTGGCTTGCGAATGGAGCGTCGGCATGGGGTCTTCTCTCCCTGTTGGTTCTTTGTTTCGCGGCAATTTTATAATTTTGGCATGTATGTGCCGGCGAATTGAAGATGGCGCTTGGCCACACCGCGTAGCCCGGATGGAGCGACGCGCAATCCGGGAACGGCCTTGCCAGCGGCACTGCCGCTTCCGGATTACGTGGAGTTTGTCATTGGGCCGGCCGAAGGCCGGACCCGGCGGCTGCATCCGGGCTACGGTTCTGCCACCACCAATTCCAACGGAAACTGATCGACCACCTCGTGGCCCTCGGGCGTGACGATGAAGGTATGGCCGAGGAAAATCCCGAACAGGCCGTCGGCGGTGATCGGATTTGGTTCCGCCATGGTCACCATGCCGGGCTTGAAAACCCCATCATCCTCGCGAGCCTCAGTGCGCTCAGCGAACACGTGCGGCGTTGCGGTGACGATATCAATGCCGTGGATCTGCGTCGGGCGCGACTGCACGCCCTTGTGGCGAAAGAACTGCGCGGCGATGCGGACATTATCGATCGGGTTGCCGGGCCTGATCTCGGCGACGATCCGCCGATAGCCGGGCAGCGTGATCTCGTGCCAGAACCTCTTCACCATTTCGGTCGGCTCGCCCACGCAGATCGGTGAGCCGATCTGAGCCGTATAACCGCGATAGCCAGCTGCAAGCTCCATGATGACGATGTCGCCGCGGCGAAGCTTGCGCTCGGAGGGACGCGGGTTGCCGAAGAACATTGCCGGATTGGCCATCGGCGTCGAGCCGATGATGAGGAAATCAATGTCGCCGCCGCCCCTCAGGATGGCGGAACCGGCGGCGGCGCGCAGAACGGCTTCGGTAGCGCCGGGCTTTGCGGCGGCCACCATGGCCTCCATGGCGTGCTGGCACAGCACGCCGGCGCGCCGGACGCAATCAAGCTCGGCTTCGCTCTTGATGACGACGAGCTCGTGGATGAAGCTGCGGGTGAAGACGATCTCGGCGTCCGGCAGACCGCCGCATAGATCGTTGTATTGGTTCACCGGCATGTAATCCTTGTGACGCGGGTCGATCTCGACGAGGCCGATGCGTGGCTTCGTGAGGCCGAGTTCCTTGATGCGCTCGACCATGACCTCCGCGTAGCGTCCGCCGCGGCTCTGACGTACATCGAAGAGCGCCGGCTCGACCTGGCGGCGCACGGCCTCCGCATGGGTGCCGCCCATGGAAAAGATCAGCGTGGGCGACGCATCGAGCGGTACCACCACGTAGGACGAGATCGCATGCCACTCCCAATGCCCGGTGAGCCACGTCATGCCGCCGCCGAAGCTCCAATGGCTCGGACCGCCTGGCACGATCACGACATCGAGCTTGTGGGCCCGCATCTTGTCGCGCAGAGCCGCATAGCGCCGGGCGTATTCCTGCGGCGAGAACTGCTCCCACACCGCATCGCGATAAAGCGGCGTGTCGAACATGTTGCTGAATGGCCCATTCTGATCGAGCCGGCCGCGCACCTCCTCCCACGGCACTGCGCCGGGGGGAGGCGAGATGTTGACGCTCATCACAACGAGCATCCCGCGATCGTCACTCGCCCGCCCGCAGCCGCGACCCCGTCGGCGGCGATTGGCTTGTCGAAGACCTGATCGACCGAGGGCTTCTTATCCGGGTCCATGTCGCCTGCCGCCGCGTCATGATCGATCGTCCATTGCGTGCGTTGCGTATCGAACCCCTCGTTGATTGACCAGATGCAGGCCTTGGTCATGGTCTCCCACGCATATTCCACCGCTTCGCGCGGTTTCTGCGTCATCGCGACCATGATGGGGATCACCTTGTCCTTATCGCGATAGATGGTGCGATTGGCCTCCACCATGGCGGCGACGAAATCCACCACGAAGGCGCGGTCCTTGGCGATCACGTCCGTCGATATCCCGTAGGCATTGAAGGCGTAGAGCGGCATGAGATCCGCAACCTGGCTGAGAATCCGCAATCCGGGCTTCTGCTTGATGGCGAGGAACGCATCTTCCGGATGCAGCGACACGGCGTCGATCTGCCCGGCCACCAAGCCGGCGAGGCGGCCGGCGGTGCCTTGCGAAATGAATTGCGCATCTTCAACGGTGAGGCCCGCCTTGCTCAAGGCCTCGCGGCCGATGCGCCAATTGAAGCTGCCCACCCCGCCGCCGGCGGCCGAGAGCCGCTTGCCCTTGAGGTCCGCGAATGTCTTGACGGCCTCCGACACCACATAGGCCTGCGGCGCCTTCGGGGCCAGGCCCCAGACCTGCTTGACCTTCATGCCACGGCCGATCTGGTAATCGTTGACGGTCGCGAAGGTGTTGCCCTGGGAGAGCGCTACCGAGGCCGCCGGCGACGAGCCGCCGTCAAACTGGATGACATTGGCGTCGATGCAATGCTTGGCAAAAAGACCAAGCTCCTTGGCGACGTAGATCGCGGTGTGAACCACGTTGGGCGGCGACACGGAGACCCCGACATTGATCTTATGCATCGGTCCGGTGCAACCGGCATTCTGCGCGGCGGCGCCGGTCGTGAAAACGCTCAGGGATGCAAGTGCAACGGCGGCGCCCGACAAGGCGCCTTTAAGATTGTTCGGCATTGGACGCTCCTCGCCAGTTTTGATCTTCGGCGCGCCGCGGTGCGGCGTAGGTGGGCAAAGGCGCGCTCTTGGCGCCATGCCCACCAAGCTGCGGCGTGGTGAACACGCTTCGCTTTGCCCACCCTACGATGCCTACGCAAAGCTCCCCTAGCCTAATCCCCCTGGGCGGCTGCCGTCCATGGCGCGACCTTGATCTCGACCACCCTGAGCAGCGCCGTCAGGGTCACGCCCAGGATGCCGAGCGTCACGATCGGCACGAACATCTTGTCAACCTGGTAGGTCGAGGCGGTGCGTACGATCAGGTAGCCGATGCCAGAGATTGCCGTGTAGAGGTCGGCCAGCACCATGCCGATCAGTCCGCGGCCGACGGCGAGCCGCAAGCCGGTGACGATGAATGGCAGCGCGCCAGGCAGCACGATGTTGAGCCAGAGCTGGCGTTCGCTGCAGCGAAATGCGCGTCCGACCTCGATCAGCCGCGGATCGACATTCTTCACGCCCTGATAGGTGTTGATGGTCATCGGGAAGAACGCGAACAGGAACAGGATGATGACCTTGGCGGTGGTCTCGAAGCCGGCCCACAGCACGATCAAGGGCACGAGCGCGACGCTCGGTGTGGAGTAGAGGAACGTGATGTAGACGCCGAGCGCCACGTCGAGCACCCAGAACCGCGCCAGCAGCAGGCCGACCGCGATGCCGATAACCGCTGCGGAGCTTAGGCCCAGCAGCAGTACGACGAGGCTCGGCCACAGATAATTCCACAATTCGCCGCTGCCGATCATGCCGACGGCAGCGACCGCGATCTTGCTCGGCGTCGTGAACAGCACCGGATCGATCCGGGCTCCGAAGATTTCCCAGATCGACAGCACCGCAGCGAGGGAAGCGATCCGGATCGCGATCTCCACCAATTGGCGGCGGCGGCGCCGCCCGGCCGCGACCGCTTGGGCACGCGCGCGGTCCTCGCTGAGGTCAGCCCCCACCCATCCTTCCGCTGGGAGCGCCGGCGTCCCGCTGCCCCCCTCCCTACCCTCCCCCGCTTGCGGGGGAGGGTAGGGTGGGGGAGCTGCGGGCGAGACGCCCGCGCTCCCAGGAGGGTAGGGAGTGGTCTGATCCCGCGCTTCGAGGGTCATGGTCAGGCCACCTCGCTTGCGGGCGTGACGGGCCGCGGGCGCGCCGTGTGCAATTGCCGCCAGATATGGGCGCGCAGCTCTGCGAAGCGCGGATCTGCGCGCACGGCCTCGACATCGCGCGGCCGGCCGAACGGAAGCTCCAGCACCTCCTTGATGCGGCCGGGCCGGGCCGTCATCACGGCGACGCGATCGCCCAGCAGGATTGCCTCGTCGATCGAATGGGTGATGAACACCATCGTCTTGCGCTCGTCGGGCCGCTGCATGAGCTGAAGCAACTCGTCCTGGAGGATTTCGCGAGTCTGCGCGTCGAGCGCCGCGAACGGCTCGTCCATCAGGAGGATCGAAGGATTGACGGCGAGCGCCCGGACGAGGCCGACGCGCTGCTGCATGCCGCCCGAGAGCTGGTACGGATACTGCTTTTCAAACCCCGTGAGGCCGACGAGATCGAGATAGTGCCGCACCCGCTCATCGATATGAGACGATGGCGCGCCCGCCATGGCAAGCCCGAACGCCGCATTCTGATAAACGGTCTTCCAGGGCAGCAACCCGAAATGCTGGAACACCATGGCAACGCCGGCGGGCGGCCCGGCGACCCTTTTGCCGAACACCTGCAACTCGCCGGCGCTGAGATCTATCAGGCCGGCGATGCAACGCAAGAAGGTTGTCTTACCGCACCCGCTTGGCCCCACAATGCAGAGGATCTCCTGGCGGCGAACGTCGAGCGTGAGCTGGCGGAACGCCACCACGGCGCCGTCCAGGAACAGTTTGCTCGCCGTGTGCGCGCCGATCGCAATCTCGGCATTCGCTTCCGGAACCGCCATGCGGCCGTTGTCCTCCTTGTGGAGCGATTAAGCGGACCCGCGTCCGCTCATCTGCGGCGACGCATCAGGCCGGATGGCTGGTCTGAGGGCGCGAGCAGATCGCCCTGCCGAATGGCTTTGGCGTCCCGCATGATCTCCAGGCAGGACAATAGCTCCACATAGCTCGCGGGCCCGCCGGTCTTCACATTCCCGACGCATTGGGTCTTGTCCGCCGCATCGTATTTCGACCAGTTTTGCGACAGAACACCCTCGGCCGTCCGCTCGTCAATCAGGCAGGCTTCTTTGTCCCGACCTGCCGAGATGGCTCCGCGGGCAGCCGCCTCGCAGCTTGGCGAGACGTCGAGCCTTGGCGGGCTGTCGGCAAGCGCAATGGCCGGCAGTCCAAGCATCAGGACGACAACGGCGGTCTTGTTGGCGAAAGCTGACATGTTTTCCTCGTCTGCGGGCTGCCTCTTGGCAGCCCCCGTTACGTCGTCTGACGGATCGATTCCACGGAACCATCGCATCGAACGATCGAAATCAAACCCTTAAGGACCTCATCCTGACGAGGCCGAACGAGATCATACAGGATTATTCCGGATGGCGCGAACCGCAAGCAGAACCTGTTGTGGAGGAACCCGGCATCGTCCGCGCTCCGCAGCAGGCCGCTTCGATGTTGCGGCGCGCAATCCGCAAATCGAGGCTCAGTCATTCCGCGACGCCACCGCAGGTGGCGAGCCCGCAATCCCTTCGGCCGCTTGGTTATGGCTTGCGAGCTTGCATCGATCTAGGGGTTGCCCGCGCCGGAAATGACGCCGCATGATCGGAATTCAAAAATCGCTGAGCTAGCTGACGCTCGCAAGCGCGGCATGCTAGACCCCGTTTCGGGGAGTTGGACAGCCTGCCGACCGGCTGGCACTCGCCTGAGCGCTGTTCGCGCGCATCCCCAACCTGCCTCCCGCGCACGGACGGAGGCAAGGTGGGACACGGAACGAACGAGGGAGAAGACCCATGTCACGTCTAGCTACTGCATTGCTCGCAGGTGTATTGGCTGCGGCGGCGTTCCCGGCCTGCGCGCAGGCCCCGACCCCGCCCCTGTTCTCGACCACCAAGGTCGAGGGCACCGACGGCGTCTACATCTTCCGCTATCAGGGTCATCAGGCGATGTTCGTCGTCACGCCCGAAGGCGTGATCGCCACCGACCCGATCGGTGAGCGGCGGCCCGCGGCGGCGGCCTATATCGCGGAGATCCGCAAGATTACCCAGGCGCCGATCAAGTACGTCGTATACAGCCACAGCCATTTCGACCATATCGCGGGCGGCAAGCCGTTCAAGGACCTGGGCGCCGTGTTCGTCGCCCACAAGAACACGAAGTCGCTCCTGGAGGAGCGCAAGAACCCCGACGTTGTCCTTCCGGATTTTGTCGTCGACGACGAGGGCGGCAAGATCCAGCTCGGCGGCACGACGCTCGAGCTCCTCTATCTCGGTAAGAACCACGGCGACAATTCGCTCATTATGCGCCTGCCGAAGGAGAAGATCATCTTCGTCGTCGACTTCCTGCCGTTGTCGGGCACCCAGTTCCGCATCATGGCGGACACCTACCTGCCTGATCAGGAAGAGAGCATGAAGAAGATCCTGGCCATGGACTGGGACCGGCTGATCCCCGGGCACCCCGGCGCCGGCGGCCGGCAGATCGGCAACAAGGACGACGTCAAGGTCGACCTCGATTACATGCTCGACCTCTCGGCCGCGGTGAAGAAGGCGACCGAAGAAAACAAGTGCTACGCGGGCGCGATCGCCGAGATCAAATTGCCCAAGTACGAGAACCTCGCAGGCTACGCCCAGAACCTTCCCCTCAATATCGAACGCTATTGCGACTTCTGGAATCGCGGCATCTGAGCTCCCCGCAATTCAACCGGTCACGGCGCTGCAAAGGCGCCGTGGCCGACATCCACGGCAAACGTGCGAGGTAGACCGCTTTCCATTAGATTCACCTTGCCAGTCTGTCGCGAGAAATGCTCCTAGGAAGCAGGAGTGGGATTAGGATTAGGACTGGGGCCAGGCAACAGCAAGGGGCGGGGCTCATCAACCGCGCGCCTCAGGGCCGCATATTGCTGCTGCCAGTGGTCAGCAAAAGCTGCCAACATGAAATCATCGTCCGGATCGTCTCTGAAGTCCATGAGCCACCGTTGCGCCCACTTGGACGGGTTTGCAAATAACCTATCCACGCTGTCAAATGCCGCATCCATGAGATAACCGCTGCCGAAGTTCCTTAGCCCACGGCGGGTGCGCTTTGCCTCGACAATATCCACCAATTCGGCAAGCACAGCACGCGATCGCAGATCATGAGCAACCACGGCGAAAGCGCAAAGGCACCACGCCTCGCGATAGAGCAGGGCCTTTTGCTCGTACCGCCTGTGTGTTGCTTTTGGCAGCCCCAACCGTTGCGGCGTCATATCGCCTGGGTCACGCGCAACCAGCGTCTTGTAAATACGCTCTGCTTTGAGCCTCTCGTCGGACTTCCTGCGAAACCACCCCAGCATCCTCGCCCCCCAGCTCCTCACCCCCGGTCATTTGCAAGGCCACGCATCGTGCAATGCGTCGAGCACAAGCACGGTGAACGGTAGGGGCGCTTCCCGCGGATGCGTCTCGCCATACCTCACCACGACCTTCAGGACCTCCTGGATGGTGGCTTGCTCAGGTACGGCAGCGCACAGCAGCGGGTCGAGGTGAGGAATATCGCCCACGGTCTGCATTGCTCTCAGCAAACCCGCCATATTCCTGACGCCTTCGACCAATCCGGCGCACCGTCCAACGAGGTAAGAGCTAGAAGAGCCGTCAACGCCCTGATCTGCGGTGAGTTTGCAATAGGGCAACATGTAACTGGTGCTATGAGTGTCCTCGGCCGCATTGGCCGCACCGATCATCAGCGCCATCGAGGCGCCGCAGATAATTGCCTTCATTGTGGACCCCTAAAAGCATGCCGTGAGGATTATTTCGAACACGGCCAGGCGTCGCGTATTGCGCGGAACGTAAAGGCCTCAAATCCCTGTTGAGTCTGATCCGGGTGGGCCTCGCCATATCTCACGACAGCGTTAACCAGCTGTTGGAGGGTGACGTTGCCCGGAATGTCTGTGCACAGTGCCTGTTGCGTCCGCATCGCCTCTGCTGCCGCACGGATGGCTCGGACCATTCCGAAGCATTGGCCTTGAAAGAATGCGTCGGTGGTGCTCGCCAACGCTTCCTTTGAACCGAGCCTGCAGTATGGAATGAAGAAGTTCGCGCTGCTGACGTCTTTCTCGGCTGCACCGGCCGCAGCGATCGTCGGCGCCGTCAAGGCAACGCAAACGATTGCCGTCATTTTAGAGCGGATCCGGGTCATGTTGAGCTTTTTCCTCCCGAGTTATTTCTTGCACGGCCATGCCACGCGCATGGCCGACATCGCAAGCACTGTGAAGGGCCGGTGTGTCAGCTCCGGAAACGTCTCGCCATACTTCACCACGACGCTGACAAGTTGCTCGCTGGTGATACCCGCAGGGATGGACGTGCATAGCAGCGGGTTGACCTGAGCCGACCCAGCCGCCTGCGCCTCTTCCAACAAGTTGAACATCTGGCTGATGCCTTCGACTATTCCGACACAGCGGCTATGGTTGGCGGCCTTCTTGATGTCGGCAGACATCTCCTTCTGCGTGAGCCGGCAATACGGCAGCATGAAATCGGCGCTTTGCTCATCTTCCGCCGCAGGAGCCGGCGTAACCGTCAGTGCGATCAGAGCACTGCAGAAAATTGCCTTCATTGGACCCCTCATTTCTCGCAGGGCGGCGCGCCACACAGTGCGAGGATGATGACAGAAGCGAAATGGCCGATGCATGAGCTCCGGGTGCGCGTATACGGTTCACGGGAAAATTCCAAAGGGCCGCCACGCCTCGCTGTTTGCTCGCACACTTTACCTTACCATTGGCCGCCAAAAAAACGGCCCCCGAGGCTATGGGAAAACCTTGGGGGCCTGACCCAAGCACGGGGATCAACAAGGAGGGCTTGGGCTGGCTGTGTCCCGCGCATAGGCCGTGCCAGCCCGGACATTTGCCCGAAAGCGCGTCAAATACGAACAGCCGTGAGCTACGCCGTCCCAGGCACCAGCGCCCACGACACGTCACCTTGACGAGGAATAAAATCGTAAGTAGGCCGAGCCTTGCCGGTCGCGAGGTGTGTCCTTAACTCAATCCCGCGAGACCGCCGATGTCGCAGATGGACTCAACGATCATCGAAACCGACATTCCGGCCCGTCTGGACCGGCTTCCGTGGGGCCGGTTCCATTGGCTCGTAGTCTTTGCGCTCGGCATTACCTGGGTTCTCGACGGCCTGGAGGTGACGCTCGCCGGCACGCTCGCCACCGCCATCAGGGGCAGCCTGCAACTCACCAGTGCCGATGTCGGTTTTGCCAGCACCGCCTATGTGCTTGGTGCCGTCTTCGGGGCGTTGTTCTTCGGCTGGCTGACCGACCGGCTCGGCCGCAGAAGGCTCTTCTTCATCACTTTGTCGGTCTATCTGACGTTCGCCGCCGCGACCGCATTCTCCTTCGATATTGCGAGCTTCGCGGTATTCCGCTTCCTCACCGGCGCCGGGATCGGCGGCGAGTACGCCGCCATCAACTCGACCATCCAGGAGCTTATTCCTGCACGGTATCGCGGCTGGACCGATCTTGCGATCAACGGCAGCTTCTGGATCGGCGCCGCAACCGGGGCGCTCAGCTCGCTCTTTGTTCTTGATGAGGCGCTCTTTGCGCCCGACACCGGATGGCGGGTCGCGTTCTTTGTGGGCGCGATACTCGCTGTCGTCATCTATTTCATGCGCCTGTGGATACCCGAGAGCCCGCGATGGCTGATGACGCACGGTCGCGCCGAGGAAGGCGCAGCGATCGTGGACGGCATCGAAGAAGGCTTCCGCAACAGCGGGCATTCGCTCGCGCCGGTGACGACCCCGCCGTCGCGCTTGCGCGGGCGGCGTTATACGCCGCTACGCGAGGTCTTCGCAGCGCTCGTCGCGCTCTACCCGCGCCGCACGCTCGTGGGCTTTTCGCTGATGGCGGCTCAGGCATTTTTCTACAACGCGATCTTCTTCACCTATGCGCTCGTCTTGACGGATTTCTATCATATCCGCTCGGACCAGGTCGGCTGGTATATTCTTCCCTTCGCGGCCGGCAACTTTTGCGGGCCTCTCATACTCGGGCGCGCATTCGATACGGTTGGCCGCAGGCCGATGATTGCGCTCACCTACGTGGCTTCGGGGCTGTTGCTTGCCGTGAGCGGCGCCCTGTTCGCGCGCGGAACGATCACGGCGGAGGGGCAGACCATCGCCTGGATGGTCATCTTCTTCTTCGCCTCCGCGGCGGCGAGCTCGGCTTATCTGACGGTCAGCGAGACGTTTCCGCTGGAAATTCGCGCGCTGGCGATTGCGGTGTTCTACGCCGTCGGCACCGGTATCGGCGGCGCGGTCGGCCCTTGGCTGTTTGGCGCATTGATCGACACAGGATCGCGCATGAGCGTTTTCATGGGTTATCTGCTCGGGGCGGCCCTTATGATCGGCGCAGGGATGATCCAGTGGCGCTGGGGCGTTGCGGCCGAGCGCAAGAGCCTCGAGGACGTGGCGCGGCCACTGACGTACGAGGACTAACTTGAGTTGCCTACCGTGGTTAGCGCCGGCGGACACCGCAGTCGATTTTCATGCCTTCGTTCTTAACAGCCTGTTTTACGGACCGCAGAGACGGTCGCGTAATTCCTTGTGTTCCTCACTGATCTTTAAAGAGTCCTGATATCCGGCCGGGGCAAGATTGAGTCTGCGATGAAATATCTCCATTGCTATGCTCAAATCCGCGGCTGCCTGCTCGCACCGCGCTCTCTGCTGAGATTGTTTGTGGATATCCCAAAGGCAAGCTCGCTCATGCCCAAAGTATCGAAGGCTGCCGGAATTAGAAAGTTGCGCTCTGCTGGATCATTCGATTCAGCGTTCTCGTCGCTCTCTTGGTTCGCCCAATCCTCCTTAAGAAGATCACGCAATTCCCTGGCCCATCTTTGCAGTCGAGGAATCTCGTCACGCGGGAACGGGTGCCCTTCGAGCCAATCTCGGATTGGAAAGTACAGCTGCCGATTGATGATTTGTGCCCGATACGCTCTAAAGCCGGGCAATTTCCCCCGCGGTGTGGCAATGCCATCGGCGATTTCGCGTGCTCGGTCGAGATCTTTTCTTGCGTCATCGCGGGGATACCAACGATCGAGATACATAGCTTTTGCGCGTGTCATATAAAAATACATATCCGCATCATCGTCGCCGAGAGGACGTCTCATGT
>Ga0187783_10003336_pt1 | contig 11824 bp, 13 predicted proteins | sample 1015_SJ02_MP02_2_FD_132471 | JGI IMG/M metagenome (GOLD analysis project Ga0187783, IMG submission 132471) | Tropical peat soil microbial communities from peatlands in Department of Meta, Colombia - 1015_SJ02_MP02_20_MG | ecosystem: Environmental > Terrestrial > Soil > Wetlands > Peat | place... | reverse complement strand
CTCCCGCATCGCAGTCGGTGAGATGTACAGAATGTCGAAGTCCGGGGGGTGAGAAGCAAGACCATAGACTAATGCGTTGGCGTTTCCCGCTAGGCGCTTCTCCAGTTCCCGGAGGACCGGGCCGAGTCTCTCCCGGATGGGGATCTCGTAGAAAAGCTCGTTGGGATCTGAATCAGTCATACTTTCTGCCATCATAGCACGGCGTGAATAGAGCCGATGCCACCGACCTTCATCTGTGAAAGCAATGCATAGAAGACTTTGTAGCTCTCCCACGCAACGGCAAGGTCGCCCCTGTAAACGTCGAGTTCTCCGGCATTTCGGAACTCGTCAAGCATCTCTGCGAACTCTTCATCCCTTTTTGGCGACATTGGAACCAGAGTGACCCGAGCAGAAAGGTGTTGAGAGTTCATTCTGTTCTTTTACCACGTCCAGTGGCACCCTTGGATACCGTGCGGACAAGTCGTGCCGCAAAAAGTTGGTGTCGAGCCGTCGCCGTTTGCACGTAGGCCAATTAAGGGCAGATTTCAGTAGGGGCCCACGTGGGTGCCGGCTGGGTATTCGCTGAGCGTGGCCGAGAACACCAAGCAGAGAATCTGGAAGCCGCAAGTCCGGGGGGAGTTTGAACGGTTGCGCCAGCTTTCCGGCACACAGGCGGGATGGAAGAGCTAACTGTACTGGCCTTAGTTACTTGAAGGGAGTCGGCACGGCACCTAGTCACCCCGCTTATCTCGTGAGAAATCCAGCAGCATCGGCCAGAAAGTGACCGAGCATATTAGATGGCAAATCTCTCCGCCAGACGTACAGCAAAGCAAAAACTATGCCGCCCCCTCCGACGGCAATCAAATGGACGGGTCCCCAGCCGCGAAGATGGGCGTAGGTGAACGCTGCGACCGACACGATGACAGCCAACACCGTGCTGCCTGAGAGCTGCCGAACCTTCTCGATGAGATAGCCACGATAGAGAATTTCCTCAACGACTGCCGCTCGCAGTACCAGCAAAATTCGGTACCAGTATGGTGTACTCATAATGGCTTGTTGTCCCGCGAGCATCGACGAAATGTCAAGGTGAAGCAGAGGGATGATGATAACGGATTCAACGACCAAAATAGCTATGGCTAGGACCGCAGCCAGAACTCCGAATACGATGCCTTTCCATGTCGGCCGGCGGAAACAGATGGAGCTAAGCGGCCGTCGTTCAGCGAAAATCAACCACAGAAGAACAGCCAGTGCAAAGCACCATGCAATCGCCTCGCGAGCCAGCAGCCGCCCAATCGAGTCACCATGGACAAGCCAACTGGAGATCGGCAGTACGCCGAGGAGCAGTGCGCCCACAAGGCCGCACAGCGCGAGAGTTGGCGCTTGCTGACTAGGCTGTCCGTCGGAAGTGCGATTCATTCCCCGCCAATTTAGCTGAAATCACGTCAATTAGTCGCCCACTTCGTTGAGGCCGAATCGGTCGCAATCTTCTGGAGCCGATCCGCGACTTGCTCGTGTCCTAGCACGTCAGTTCCTCAAACTCACCCGCGATCAATTCAGCCAGAGTTGCCTTTGATGGGAAATCGCGTCACTGCATCTAAGCACCGGCATGTCAGACCCGTTGTTTTTTCGGTGATGGCTTCGGGCCGAACACGCTCCGATCATAGGTCGGCGATATGCGGAGCGTTGCGAACGCGGTAGGCCTCGTCTAACAGCGACGCGTTGAAGAATTTGATGCCCTTGTATTCTCGCTGTCCATAGCCGCCGTGAACGTGACCGAACGCATGAACTTTCGGCTTTATCTCCAGGACTTTGTCGATTAGGTCCCAGCAGCCCAAATGCACTGGCGGGAATGGGACGATTGTATCTTGAATTCCTTGTGGCGGTCCGTGCGTGATCAGTACGTCCGTGTCGCCCGGAATCAGATCCCAGTGTGTGGACACTTCGGCGCGGTCGTACCCAAACGCCCAGTCCATGAGACGTGGCGTGTAAGGCGAGCCCCAGAATTTGAATCCGCAAAGTTCCAGGCGCCCGTTCTCGAGATAATGGACGCGAGTGCGACTGACAATTTCTTTTCCTACGGTGGGAGTGCGCTCAAAGATCCAGTCGTGATTGCCGGCGATTAAAACAACATGCTCGGCTGGCTGGCGATGAAGCCACGAGAGCGCTTCGCACGTCGGATTGTAATCGCCGCGATTCGTCAAATCACCGCAATGAATAAGAATGTCGCACGGAGGAATCGTCACCTTCTCTTGCTGCTCATGCGTGTCGGAGATGAAAACTAGTCGCAATTGGCCTCACCGCGCGGTAGCGAACCACGTCTGTCGCAAAAGAAAAATTACGATGCGGTCTTTCATTGCATGTGCTCCTTTTCACTCAAAGTCTCCGAAATGTTTGTTAAGGAACGAATACAACGCGCGGTAAGTTTCAGAACGTAGTAACCAGATAGGCACAAAAGTTAGGGGGCAAAGCCAGTGTCCCCATAAGGCTCGGCCCGTGATTCGCTACTGGCTTCCCTGCCCGAGGAAGCCCTGGAGGCGCTCGCGCACGCCTACGACGACGTGCTGGCCAGGTACGCGCCGGTTGTCTTGGATGCGCCGCAGATGGCCCGCAAAATCAAATAGAATCAAAGCCGCGCATCGCAGACCTGCCGGTGGAGTCTGAAGGCCGCAATTCCGAGTCTTGCGGGTAACTAGATCTTGCCCCAGGGCGTGGTTCGCTCCGGAGTGATTCGAATGATCGGCGCGTCAGCAGCGAGCATTCTTCCGAAATACTGGGGATACTTTGCTCTCAACTTGCGAATCGCCCAGGCACGCTCCTGATGCGCCGACGTCGGAATCAGCTTCGCCGTCCCACGTATTAGGATGTACCAGAGCTGTGTCCAGTCTTCATCGTATTGGTCGATCAGAAGCGCTACTCGCGGAACTGCCTTGATGTTTCGTAAACGTGTGAGGCGTTCTGGTGCAACATGTTTCGGTTTCTGGTCTATCGCTGTATAAAAGACCTTGCCATCATACGCAAAGCAGACTGGCACAATGTGTGGTCCACGCTTCGCATCCAGCGTCGCAAGTCTTGCAACCCTGGCCTCTTTCAGTTTTGTCTGAACGGCGTCAGGAATCCTATGCCGCTTACGAGACATGCGGGAACCTCTGGTTGCACGGCATCCTAGGTCGAGCTGCTAACTGTAGTCAATCTTGCTTTCAACGTCATTTGCTCCAGCTCGTCTAGGGAGCATCCACGTGCTGATGGATCTCAAGGACCGTAACGGTTCGATTGCGGTCTGGAGCATTTTGGGGGTAGGCCAACCGACGAAGATACGTTAGTGATCGCCTACGATCCGCGAGTAGCTATGATCGCTCTCGGTCACACTGCCAATGGCGAGTACTTGTCGAGCAGGCCCATGATTTCGTCGCGGGTTAGATCAGGAATCGGCAGGACCGCGCGGTGGATACCAGCGTCGCGGTATTCGGTCAGCGCTGCATTATCGGCCGGCGCTCCGAACACGCTGATCGTCAGCGTCGAGAAGTCCCGCCCAGCGGCCGAGGCCACGCGACGTAACCGCCCTATTGCTTCTTTTGGCTTGAAACCCGGTCTAGCGATGGGAAACCAGCCGTTGCAGAATTCCACGACGCGCTTCAAGGTGTAGTCACTCGAACCGCCGAGGAGTATTGGCGGGTGTGGCTGTTGCATTGGCTTGGGGTAGAGCCAGACCGCATCGAAGTTCACCATCTCTCCGTGGAAGGCAGCCTCCTCCTCTGTCCATAGAGCCTTCATCGCCAGGATGCGTTCGCGCATAAGTTTGAAACGCGTTTCGTAGCGCGCGCCGTGATTCTCCATCTCATCGACATTCCAGCCGCCGCCAATGCCGAAAACGAAGCGGCCATTTGACAACTGGTCTAGACTGGCCACACACTTTGCCGTCACGATGGGGTCGCGCTGTGGGATCAGGCAAATGCCGGTACCGAGGAGGATTTTTTTTGTTGCAGCGGCGGCAAATGACAGCGCGACGAACGGGTCGTGCGTATGAGAATAGGCTTTGGGTAAGTCTCCGCCGCCAGGGAATGGCGTGCGGCGAGACTTGGGAATGTGTGTGTGCTCCGGCAGGAACAACGAATCGAAGCCACGCTCCTCAGCCGCGCGCGCTAACTCGCGAATGTCGATGCCATAGTCGGTTGGAAAATATGAAACACCAACACGCATCGTAATTCTCCTTTAGGCGGTCTTGGGGTTCGGAAAACAAATTCTATCAAAATCGAAGCCAGCGGCCCTTACTATACCCGCACCTCAGCGAACCTCGTTCGCGGCCCTTCCGGCAGATCCGCCGGACCCGAAAAAGAAACTCTAACAGTTTATCGCGTCAATTCCTCAAACTCGAGCAGCTCAATGTTTGGTCACGTTCAACTCCATTTCCAGTTTCGTGCAGCAACTGCTTGCTGCCGAACTGTTGTTTGCGGTGGGGTTTGTGATTCTGCTTGTTTCGTCGGCGTTGCTACCTTTAGGTGTGGTGGGCGAAACGTAATTGGATATTGATCAAGCAAGGCACAGAAGCATTCTGGTCACCTGCATGTAACCTTGCTGACACAATTTCGTACTCACGAAGTACGTAGACAAACGGTCATTACCTTGGAAAAAAAGGGGAGTTTTAAAGCTAACCCCAGTGGCTTGAAAAGATCGAATTCTGGCACAGACGAGCTAAGCGGCGAGCCGCTCCGGGTCTTCAACGAAACGCGCCGTTAGCGCCCCAAACACGGCGCCGGCAACGTGAGCGGCGTAGGCCACACCCCCTGTCTGAGCTTCCGTCACCGATCCCAAATTAAAAAGTTGCGTGAGGAACCAAAACCCGATGAGAAGGATTGCCGGTACGAAAGTGATACGAACGAAAACGAAGATAATCAAAATGGCTTTAATCTGATCGCGAGGATAAGTCACCAGGAATGCGCCCATGACGGCGGCGATGGCGCCGCTCGCGCCGAGGTCCGGCACCGTGGAGTGTGGGGTCAGGGCGACCTGACCCAACATGGCCGCCAATCCGCCCGCGAGATAGAACAGCAGATACCGCAATGGATTCATCGCATCTTCGATCTCGGGACCAAAGGCCCAGAGGAACACCATGTTCCCGAGAATGTGCGACCAACTGGCGTGCATGAACATAGCAGTGACAATGGTGATCAAGTGGTGCCCGGAGGTGATCTCCGCGGGAACGGCGCACCACTTGAGAACGAACGTGTCACCACCGCTGATTTCAAGTCCGAAAACGACGAAGTTCACGACGATAAGGCAGGCCGTAACGATAGGGAAATGCGTCGGACGTCGCGAAGCATCGGTTAATGGAATTAGGCCTCCCACTCAGTTTTCCCCCATTTCCGGCGAGCAGCAACCCAGCCCGATGTCACGACTCACTAGGGCCGTGTCAGGAAAATCGGCAGGCCCAACTTGTGATCGTACCTCGGGCGGTAGCGCTCGGTGTTGTACATCGATGCGATATCCACCCTGCGCGGGCCCAGCTTCGGATCGGGTATCGGCACCATTGCATAGCGGCCTTCGTTGATCGCGGTCATCAGTCCAGATTTGCCTTGTTCCAGCGTGTCCATGGCCATGCCCGCAAACGTAAATGCCACGAGGCGATCGACGAAGTCAGGACTACCTGAGCGCAGGTCGTAAGTCAGGTCGCTGACGATGGTTTCTTCGCCTGTCGCTCGTTTGATCTCATCGCTCAGGTCTTCGGCGACACTCATCTTCTTGCGATGTCCGAACGCGTCGGCTTCGCCGTACTCTTTTACTGTGTAGCCTTGCCACTCGGCGCCTTCGGAAAGGATGATAAGCGAGTAGCTACTCGGATTGGTGTGTTTGTCATAGACAAGCAACTCGATAAGGTGCTTGAGATCGACCTTGTACTCAGGAATGCAGCAGCGCACTGCTGTCACGTACGCCGTGTAGAGGGCGGTGTAGCCGGCATCGCGGCCAAAGACGCGGAAGATGCCAATGCGCTCATGCGAGCCGACCGTGGTGCGTTGGCGGTCGATGGCGTCCATGGCGCGGGTGATCGCCGTCGAGATCCCGATGCAGTATTCAGTGTTGCGCACGTCGTTGTCCATGGTCTTCGGTACAGCAACCACCTTCATCCCCTTGCGATCTAGTTCCGAGGCATAGCTCAGCGTGTCGTCACCACCAATCGCAATCAGGTAGTCAAGCCCCAGCGTCTCAATGTTCTTGAGCACCGCAGGCGTCACATCGAACACCGTGCCGACCACGCCTTCTTTGGTCGATTCTGTGGCAACGAACTTCTGCCCCTGCAGAATGGGAGGCAGCTGCTTCATCCTAGCGGGATTGGTACGTGAGCTATGCAAACAGGTTCCGCCGGTGCGATCAATTGAGCGCGTGTTCTCGCGATTCAGTGGCAGGACGTAGCGCGCCTTGCTGGCCGAATCATTCAGATCGACGTGGGTCAAACCTTCCCAGCCCCGTCGGATACCGATCACCTCGCATCCGATTTCCGTCCCGCGGTAAACAACCGACTTGATTACGGAGTTCAGTCCCGGGACGTCGCCGCCACCGGTCAGTATGCCGATGCGCTTCGTTGCCATATAAGACTCCTTGTGTCGGGTTTTTCCACAGCGCGATATGCGGCACAAATCGGCAAGCTATGCTGCGTCCACTCGCGCCCGAGGGCGTGCACCAGACGGGCTACAAAAGGTTGAACTTCCGGAGTTCTTCTCGCGCCACCTCGCTGAACTCTACAAGAGGGAGGTGGATATGCCAGTAATGTCCGGTGCGATTTGTTTCTGGATCGAGCGAGATCACACAGCTTGCTTTTGCGGCATCCTCACTATCGAAAAGGAGCAGGTGCATGGCCTGCGCATGGGCGGAAAAGATGCTGAAATTGACGCCATTTTCGGTAGGCGTAGCGCCTAATGGGTATGGTGTGCTGTTGTTCATGGCGCGATCCTTGCTCACCTCGTCGCGGATGCCGCGCCGCTTACGATTTCGATAATCTCCTTTGTAATGCCAGCCTGGCGAATCTTGTTCATCTCGAGCGTCAGTTTTTCGATTAGCTCCGAGGCGTTCCGCGTGGCTGCGTCCATCGCCGTCATGCGGGCGGCCCATTCCGCAGCGGAGGACTCGAGCAGAATGCGCAGTACCTGCGTCTCGACATACCGCACCCGCAGGGTCTCGAAGAGCTCGAGAAACGGCTGCTCGTAGATGTAATCCACCAGCCGTCCCCCACCGGCCGCATAAAGGTCATGAGGCAGCACCGTTTCTTTCGCGCTCTTGCCCGATTCCGGTTCTAGCTCCCAGGGTTCGGGCCGCAGCACGTGAGGATCGACTGGAAGAAGCTTCTCCGTGAGCAGGTTTTGTACGAGAACGTTCTTGAACTCATTGTAGACAGCATAGACCGCGTCCACCTCGCGCCGGTCGAACAGCTGCAGGATCTTTCCTGAGATCTCCTTGGCGATCGCAAGATCCACGTTGCCCGATACGTTCAGATACTCCCCTGCAAACGGCCACGCGCCTTTTTTAAAGGCGTTCCGTCCCTTTTTTCCGATGGGCAGTAGCGAGATCTGCTTCGAGGATTTTTCGCGCAAGAAGGCCATGGCGCGCCGGATGACGTTCGTGTTGAACGCTCCGCAGAGCGAGCGGTCTCCCGTGAGCACCATCACTACGATTTTGTTCTCAGGAGGACTGAGCAGCGGGGCCTCGGCGGGGTCGATCCGCGCGACGGCCGAACGGGCCACCCTGAGGATCTCTCTCGCATAGGGCCTCGCGGCAAACACACCTTCTTGCGCTCGGCGCAGCTTGGCCGCCGCCACAAACTTCATGGCCCGGGTGATCTGTTGCGTGCTTTTCACGCTGCGGATGCGGCGCCGGTAATCGAGCAACGTGGGCATAGAATGTCCGTATTAGTTCGGGGCTTTGTGGCCTTAAAGGTCTCCTAATTTCAAAAGGCCGACAAGTAAGGAGAGGAATTATATCGCATTGGCGTACCCAATCTCCCCAACAAACCACCTGGCGCACTCACGAATGAGGCTCATACCTTGGAAAGCCTCTGCTTTGCCGCGCTGCCCGCAGCCCAACAGTCGTGAACGCGTTTCAATTCGTTTTGAAGTTCACGGAGAGTGGACATGAGTTCACTCTCCGTTCCCTTTGGCTCTCACTCCCGGGGAACCATTTATGAGATAGGTTACCGACGCGCTCAAATCGCCACATTTGGCGTCGCCTTCAGCGCGCGCTGGCTGTTCCGCGAAACGCCTTCCCACTTCCTCGCTTGCGCGATGCTAATCACATGAAAAATCGTGAAGAGCGGCACCAGGAAGGTCGGGACCAAGCTCAACGGCAGCACCGTCATCAACCTCATCGTAGGTCCTTGCGGATGTACCAACTGTGCCGTCGTCCCTAGAGCCACTGCCGTCACCAAATCCAATATTCCCAGCACCTGCCAAAGAATGAAGCTTCCTCGATGCTCCGGCTTCGCCAACTGCCAAGCCACCAATGTCGCCGTTGCCCCAATCGCCATGTCTCCATATCCCGCTGGGAACGCAAACACGCTTGGCAGCAAATTCCGCGCCTCCAGCAGCACAAACACAAACCCCAACAGTCTCCCCGTATGCGTCGCCGTCAGAATCCTCGGATTCAGCCCCAGCAAGAATTCCCGGAATCCCTTCGATACCGCAGCCCACACGCCAAACACGACCAGTGGCGCCAGCGCCGCCATCGCCACTCCGGCCCCAAACCCATTTGCCGGATTCTGCAACCGATCCAGCCCCGAGATGGTGAAAACCGCTAAAAACCACGCCACGATCAAGCCCAACGTCAACTTCCCATAGTTCGTCATTGCTTTTCTCCTTCCTCTCTAGCCAAATTCGTCACTCGATTCGCTATCTGCATCAACTTCTCCCACTCCTCCGCACCCAGTTGGGTTCGCACCTTGTCTTGCAGTTTTTCCCACACTGGCATGGCTCGCTCCAGCAACTTCTCCCCGCTCTCCGCCAACCGCAGCCACCTCTCCCTGCGATCTTTCCCTCGCCTCTCGGCCACCCACCCCTCCCGGATCATGATCCTAAGAGTCCGCGTCAAGCTCGTGCTGTTCATCGCCAACATCTCCCCGAGCTGCCCTTGCGACACTTCCCCGGCCCTTGCCAACACTTGCAGAATGGTCAGCTGCGTTGCACGCAGTCCTAACGGACGAAAATCCTTCTCATACATCTGGGTTAGCGCACGAGCCGTCCGTCGAAGGCTTCCACAAATGCACGGCAGGTCCGGAATCTGTGTCGTGTTCATGGCATAATAGATGCATATACATCTGTATGGTTTCAGACTTCCCTCGATGTTTTTCACATCCTTTGTTACCAGCTACTTGCGCGCCCGGTCTATTGAGTGGACGTAGCGGCTCATCGTGATTGAGACATCCGAGTGCCGAAGCTGTTCCTGTAAGGTCTTTGGCGAGGCTCCGAGGTGCAGCGCTGTTGTCGCGTGCATGTGACGAAACGCGTGCGTTCCACATCGCAGGATTTTCAGTTCGTCCAAAATCGGCCGAAGCCGCATCTGAACGACCTTGTTCCGCGAATACGGATTCCCTCGCCGCGTTGCGAACAGCAATCGCTTGGGATTTTCCTTCCACGTTCCAAGATGCTTGCGAAGGATTTCCTCAAGCGGTTCGGGCATCGGGACCGGCTTCTTGCTCGACTTCGTTTTAGTCGTAAGAAATTCCCGGAACCACGCTGAACGGTTGACGTGGAATGGTGCCTGTGGCCAAGTGCAATTTGGTGCAGTATTGCCGGGCTCCTGGCTCTGGCGGTTCCCGCAGTCTTCTTCTTGCTCGGAGCGCGGAAAAAGCTGGACATCGGGGATAACCCGCACTCAAACTGGAGGTGCGGCCAAGGCAGAATGACTCAGGTGGAAGTTTGCGGCGAGTGTCCGGTTTCCCCACTTGAGAGCGAGTGCCCAGAAGATGCATGCTCGTTGAGAGTAAAGAGACCGCGCGAGTGTGCGAATGAACCGGAATCAGAATTCGACAGCTTTCCTGGTCGCATTTCTTCTCTGGTTCGCGCGTTCCAGCTGGAGGTGCGCGATGGCTTTCACTCAGAATGCATCCAGCGAAGTGCGGGGAGAAGATCACGCCGCCATTGCCCGAACGGTTGTCGCCTTCCTGGATGCATGGAACAAACACGACGCACACGCCTTCGCGATGACATTCACGCAAGATGCCGATTTTACGAACGTGGCAGGCACCCATGCTCAGGGGTGTTCCCGTGTGGAATCGTTTCATGCCCCTGTGTTTGCGGGGATTTTCAAGGAAAGCCGCCAGACGGCCGAAATTCGCAGTATCCGTTTCTTGAAGCCGGACTTGGCCGCCGTGGACGTGGACTGGAAGATGAATGGGGCAAGATCGCAGGACGGAACCCCGCAGCCGGAACGTAGAGGCCTTCTGAATTGGGTGATGGCGCGTCAGAGCGACGGCGCTTGGCTCATCCAGATCATGCACAATACAGACCTGACCAATTACCCTCAGCCGCCGCGATAGGGTGTGCTCAAGAATTGGTGGAGGCTTCGGCTTTATATCCGGTTACCGAATGGCATCTCGCGCTCAAGTCCTTCCTGAGAAGGCCGATCACTGTCAAGGGGTTTTCGGCTCTCTCTTTTTTTGCATTTTTTTACACTCGTTTCCGTTCAGCCAAGCCGCCTCTGTCGCCACCCTTCCATCCGCACTCTTGTGTGAGCGATTTTGTCAACCAAAAAGATCTGGGCGAACAAACAAGTGACCTTGCCTCTCAGATTACGGCTTACAATCCTGATAGCTCCGCAGCCAGCTCAGGAATAGAAGCTAAATCAATATCAGCGAAACCGGTGTGTGACAAATCGGACCATAGGCGAGTGTCTCAGCTCCATAATTCTGTCACCCCTGGACAACAACAAGATCGACAGATAGATCCTCTTCGGCCGGACCGCCTTGAGGTGAACGTTACTGCGTCACGACCCCTGTTGGGGATTGCGCTTATCGACGACGCGCAAGAGATCGTAACACCGATGAATTGTGGGTAGGGGAAACCCGGGCGCAGTTGTGTCTAGCGCCTCTGTTTGCTAGTTTGGCCTAGATGCTGCCTGTGCCCGAACAACTCAGCAGCACCCTTGAGACTCTTTACCGATCGGAATCGGGCCGGGTTCTGGCGACGCTCGTGCGCCTCCTCGGAGACCTCGACCTCGCCGAAGAGTCGATGCACGAAGCCTTCGCTGCCGCATTGGGCACATGGCCGAAGACCGGCATTCCGGACAAGCCACGCCCGTGGCTGATTTCAACGGCACGCTTCAAGGCTATAGACGCTATGCGCAGACGCGCGCGCTTCGATGGAGCACAGAGAGATCTTGTTGCCCATATGGAATCGCGCGCCAACGACGCTTCCGGCAAAGATGAAGAGACGGAGGATGAGGAGATCGAGGACGATCGCCTCCGTCTGATCTTCACCTGCTGTCATCCTGCTCTGCCTGCGGAAGGGCAGGTTGCGCTCACTCTTCGCGAAATCTGCGGCCTGACCACGGAGGAGATTGCCCGCGCATTTCTCGTTACGCCGGCGACGCTCGCTCAGCGCATCGTGCGCGCCAAGGCAAAGATTCGAGAGACGCCGATTCCGTACGAGGTGCCCACGCCCGAGGAATTGCCGGAACGGCTGGGCGCGGTGCTGCAGGTGATCTATCTCGTCTTTAACGAGGGCTATTCGGCCGCGGCGGGATCGGAGGTGACGCGGGCCGAGCTAACCGGCGAGGCGATTCGACTGGGGCGGTTGCTGGCCGAACTCCAGCCGGGGCCGGAAGTCAGCGGGCTGCTGGCCCTGATGTTGCTGCAGGAATCGCGTCG
>Ga0187783_10003335_pt1 | contig 11829 bp, 11 predicted proteins | sample 1015_SJ02_MP02_2_FD_132471 | JGI IMG/M metagenome (GOLD analysis project Ga0187783, IMG submission 132471) | Tropical peat soil microbial communities from peatlands in Department of Meta, Colombia - 1015_SJ02_MP02_20_MG | ecosystem: Environmental > Terrestrial > Soil > Wetlands > Peat | place... | reverse complement strand
CACCGCCCTCAGCCACGATGTTGGTGAGATCAGTCACAACAGTAAAATGATCATCAATCGAAGTGCTTTGTTCTTCAGAGCTTGCCTTGGCCACCGCGTTTTCAACTTGGTTAATTTGTACACCACCTCCACCGAAAGTGGATGCGCTCTTAACTATCTCAAGAATCTTCTCATCGGCCATTACCATCTCTTTGTTAGGGATGTACGGCGCACGAACGGCCTCGTGCATGGCCTTAGCAAATATCGAATAGTCGTCTGGGCTTCTTGCGCTTTTAGCGTCAACCACATTTTCAGGAAGCTTCAATAGTCGATAATCTATCCCGCCCTGGCACGCAAAGATTAGTGAGCAAATACCAACGGATAGAAGCAATTTGCATAGTTTCATATTCAACTCAAAGCCCAATTAAAACATTATCTTTGGGATACGTAACAACGGTCTTTGAGCAAAGCTGTATCAATCTACCTCAACGAGACTGTCTTCGGATTCCTCGACATCATGATCCCACGGGAGATCATGATTTTTTTCGTCCCGAGCTTCTCTCGCTTTTCGTTCGCGATCGATGCGGTCTTTTTCTTCTATCCAGTGGTTCATGGCACCTTCGGGGAAAAAATTGATCAAGGAATAATGCCTCAGGTATGAGCATGGGGCTTCGCCGAATTTAAAGAAATTAACTTCTTTGAGGCGAACCGCAACTTGAGCCTTGCCCATCTTCATCTCTGGATATTTTTCTGTCAGCTCGTCGTAGAATTTATCTATAATATGTGCGGCCACATCTTTTTTAGGCTTGGAATGACCATCGGTAACTATCGTTGCCGCCTTCAGAATTGACACGTTGCGATTCAACCTAAGTTTCTGGGCGACGGTATCACCCATTAGAATCGCGCCAAGGCCAAAAACCGGAATCGCCAACGACCAGAGCCCCGCGCGCACGGCTAGCGTTTTGCCGTAGGCCTTCAAATCTCGTACACAAGTGTGCGCGTAAAGACTGTTGGCTAAATAAACAGCACAAAAAATAACAACAACAAATCTATTAAGAGATTTCATAGTATCACCGTATTCATCACTGATCGCTATTCAGCACTATGGCTCAACCGCCGCAACCGTGTATTACTGCGCTGCGCGTTATTGCTCAGAATTTCGGCGAGAATCGTCGCGCGTTGCCAACGCCCATTAATGAACGGAAGGCTAGTTTGAGCAAGAAACTGTGGCTTCACTGGTCCGCATGTTGCTTCGCACCATAGGCCCAGGGTGACAAGTCGCATATCGCCCTGCGTGATAAAACCGGGACCTAGCCTGTGCTAGCTCGCGGCGTATACCGCCCCCCTTGGGCGGGCTTCGCTGGTTTGCTAGGGCTGGCCTGCACGAGAAAGCGGAGATGAGTTGATGAGTTTGACCTGTGGCATCGTGGGCCTGCCTAATGTGGGCAAAAGCACTCTGTTTAATTGTTTGACGGCAGCTAAGGCGGAAGCGGCCAATTATCCGTTTTGTACCATCGATCCTAATGTTGGTGTGGTGAATGTTCCTGATGAGAGGCTGGATGCGTTAGCTAAGATTGTGCATCCTGAGCGCATTGTGCCAGCGGTGGTGTCGTTTGTGGATATTGCGGGATTGGTAAAGGGTGCAAGTCTCGGTGAGGGTTTGGGTAATAAATTTTTAAGTCATATTCGTGAAGCTAATGCTATATGCCATATGGTTCGATGCTTTGATGATAGTAATATTGTTCATGTGGAAGGGGGAATTGACCCTCTGCGTGATATTGAAATCATCGAAACTGAGCTCATTTTAAAAGATTGTGACACCTTGGAAAAGCAGCTGCATAAAGCACAAAAAAATGCCCGTGGCAACGATAAGCTGGCCAAAAAGCAGGCGGTCTTTTTTGAAGCGTTATTGAACCATCTGAACCTTGGCCAATTAGCCAGAACTTTTCAGTTTGACAAAAATGACGAAGAGCTGGTTGCTAGCCTTAATGAGCTGCATCTCATTACCATGAAGCCCACCCTGTTTATCGCCAACGTCTCCGAAGAGGGCTTAAAAGAAGATAACGAGCATGTGAAAAAAGTTAAGGAGTTTGCCGCCAAGCGCCACGATGAAGTGGTAAAAATCTGCGCCAAAATTGAAGAAGAGCTTAAGGACTTAAGCCCTGAGGACCGCAAGGCTTTTCTCGCTGATCTGCACCTTGAATCAGCGGGCTTGGATCGGGTGATCAAAAAGGCTTATGCGCTGTTGGATCTATGCACATTTCTTACGGCTGGCGTGAAGGAAGTGCGCGCCTGGACGTTTAAGAAGGGCAGTCGAGCACCCCAGGCTGCGGGGGTAATTCACAGCGATTTTGAACGTGGTTTCATCAAAGCTGAAGTGATCGCCTTCGACGACTACCTAAAGTATAACGGCGAAGCTTCGGCCAAGGCGGCAGGCAAGATGCGTACCGAAGGCAAAGAATACGTAGTACAGGATGGAGACGTCATCCATTTCCGGTTTAATGTATAAAAAATCCAGCAACGCCACTTGTATTAACTGTGTGAGTGCCTAGATTATCGGCATACGCCCTCATCCCAGCCTTTTCCCGCAGGCGGGAGAAGGGGCAAAATCGAGGATGCCAATAATGGACACTGTTGCTAATAGTTTTGCAAAAGCTTCTATCGTTGAGCCTATGGTGGTGCTGTTGGTGGTGGCGACATTGGTGGGCATCATCTCTCACCGAGTCAAGCTGCCCTACACCGTGCTGTTGATGCTGGTTGGCATAGGCTTATCTTCTATCGGTTTGGTGCCCAATATTGATCTGACGCAGGAGCTCTTGCTGGGTGTCTTCTTACCCGCCCTATTGTTTGAAGCGGCGATTCATTTTCCCTTGAAGGAACTGAGACTATATGCGCCAACCATCGCCATGTTGGCGGCGCCCGGGGTTATTCTTACCGCTCTTGCGACAGCGCTGGTGCTCTTGATCGAGATTTCGACTTTTAGAGTAAACGCGGGCATGACCTTCATGCACTATTTGCTATTTGGCACAATTATTGCCGCCACCGATCCTATTGCGATTATCGCGCTATTTAAGCAACTCGGCGTCAAACGCAAACTCGCCATCATTTTGGAGGGCGAGAGTTTGTTTAACGATGGCACCGCCATCGTCATCTATTCCGTGGTACTTGCCGCTCTCACTTCGGGGGTATTCAGCTTTAAAGATGGTGCTTATCTTTTTGTAACTGAAGCGCTCTTCGGCATTGCTACCGGCGCCGTTTTCGGCGCACTGGCTAATCTTACCTTACCCTTTGCCAAGGATCCGCTGATCTCCATCGCCATTACCACCGTGGCGGCCTATGGCTCGTTTATTGTCGCAGAGTCGCTACATGCCTCGGGCGTGCTGGCCACGGCCACTGCTGGTCTCCTGCTCGGTAATATTGGCAAGCGCTATGGGCTTGAGCCTGCAAGTCGCATGGCCGTTGTGGGTTTTTGGCGCTACATGTCGTTTTTCGTTAGCACCTTGGTGTTTTTGCTGATTGGCCTCAAGGTTAATCTCTTGTTTTTGGTTGACCACGCCACATTGATAGTGTTTGCCTTTTTGGCCGTTCTCGCTTCGCGGGCTATTAGCGTGTTTTTGCCGCTTGGTTTATTAAACCGCATGGGGCAACCTATGACTATCAAAAGCGCCACGGCCATTTGGTGGGGCGGTTTACGCGGAAGTCTGTCCATGGTTTTGGTGTTATCGATTCCCGACACCATAGCTGGCAAAGATACCCTAATCGCCATGACCTTTGGCGTGGTGGTACTATCGGTTTTACTGCAAGGCTGCACCATGGGCCCGCTGGTAAAGATTTTGGGCCTGGTAGAAACCCGCAGTGAAGCCATGACGTTCATGGCACGCTGCATCGCACGCTTGCGCGCCATTTCTGCCCAGCAAAAGGTCTATGCCAGCATGGCCATCGAAGAAGGCGTGCACGACGATTCCAACATCGCCGCAAGACTTCACGAAGAAAGGCAGACAATCTTGGCCGAGCTAAAAAAGCGCGAAATGGATGAAGACTTCATCAAGGCTAAAAAAGAACGCATCCATTACGTGGAACAGCTGCTCAGCGAAGTAGAAGAAGACTCGCTAAGAAAATCCGCCGAAAGCCACCTAATTACCGAAGACGATCTGAACGACCTCATCAAAGTAACGCCGAGTTAGGCGCGCGATTGAACCTCATGCGGCTAGCTTGGCGCTGACAAATCGATTTAATGAAACCTGCGCTTCCTGTGCGGCGAGGGCTAGCCTGCGATGTACTTCTGGTGGCACGCGAACCATAAATTTTCCGCTATAAGTCTTGCTCCCTAAGGGTTCAGGAATGGGTTCCCCTTGCTGCTTTATATCGGCAATAACTTCCTTAGTCAGCTTTCGGATACCTTTGAAGGCTGCCTCTTGAGATTTGCTTAACCAGCTCAGACTTGGAAACTCGGCAACCAAACCTACATATTCTTGATCTTCTTCGGACCACATCACTCGATAGCTGTATTTGTCATGCATGACCTGCCTCCATCATCTTTTCTACTGCGCGCAATACTTGTTTGACTTGATAGGCCTTGGCTCGTCCTTTGTCATTCTGAATGTTGACTCTGGGATCGCCCTGCCATGGCGTTTTATAAACTCGATGACTGGTACCACTTTGCCGAGCTTCGCCAAAAATTGTGTCACAAACCCTCGCCAGGTCAGCAAACCTCACGTTTTGCGGGCTTAGCTCAAATTTTGCCAATAGTTCTTCTATGCTTTGACCCACTTCCGCGCCCCACCGTAGTATCAATATTGATACTAGCATCTGTTGGTGGTAAACGCAACATAAATATGCTGCTGTCTGCCGCGCGCTTTATGAGGTTGTTTTTTCGAAATCGTTTTGAGGTTTGATATGGTTTAGGTGGCGGGCTTTTTTTGGTGGCGTCATGAAGACTTTAATTTTAGTTGCGTTGTTTTTTGTAGGCGGTGTTGCCCATGGTCAGAGTATTGGTCGGAAATTTGTGCCGGCGGCGGAGACTGCGTCTATCGAGGGGAACTGGGCGCTATGGCATAACCCGGCTGGTCTTGCCTTCATGGGTGGCAGCGAAACGGCGGTGCAATATCTTTACGAGTGGAGCGCCCGCGGCGATCGGCATCATGGCAACGCCAATGTGGCGGTGAATCTGTGGAATTCCCTCACCCTGGCTATGGGTATTGGCACACAAGCCGCGTTTAGCGCAAAAGCTAAAGAACAATTGGGCACGGATCTTCAGGGTATTTTTGGCGCCGCCGTCAACCTTTTGCGCTACACCAGTTTTGGCTTTTCCGTCCTGAAGTCACATAATTTTCTCGAGGAAAAATCAAGTCCTTGGCTGTTTACCTTTGGCCTGCAGACGCGCCCTTGGTCCTTTCTTAGTTTGGGCGGCCATTATGAGGAAATAAGCGGTGGCATTTTTTCCGCGCCCAATTTGGTCGCCGGCATTGCCATCAGACCCTACAAAGAAATTTTTACTATTGGTTTAGACGGCAAATGGGTACCAAAGGGCGCGAGTTGGAATGATGGTTTTCGCACCGATCCCATTTTCAGCTTAAAGACCTCATACAAGGGCTACCAAGCGGCCATCAGCGCAGAAATTCCCGGCATTAAAGACGGCTGGTCCAAACCCATCTTCACCGTCTCCCTGACGGCCAACCTCGCTCATCTTGGGTTAGGCATTTCAAGCGTAATCAACACGACCGATAATAATTTTGCGGTAGGTGGCGATTTACGCGCATCCACTGAAGAATGGCCTTCTGTGGCAGAACCTTCGGGTCTCTGGGTTGAGCTGACTATCGATCAAAATGGCAATTTAGAGAGCCGACCAAGATCGCTTGCGGACCGATTTTTTAGTGTCGAGCCAAGCCCTCTGTCAGTTCTCGCTCTGCTTCGGCGGCTGGCTACAGATAAAACCGTCTCGGGAGTTGTGCTCAATTTCAATGGCTTCGGCTTCGGTGATGCCCGCGCCCAAGAATGGCGAGATGCCATTTTGACGCTCCGAAAGCATAAGAAAGCGGTGGTGGTATATTTAGATGCTCCGTCAGAAAGAGATTATTTTATTGCCACGGCAGCAGACAAAATATTGATGAACAAGCAGGCCACCCTATCTCTCCACAATTTCCAGGCCAATTTGGTTTATTTCGCGGATTTGCTCAAAAAAATTGGGGTGAAAGCCGAGGCGGTGGTTGCTGGCAACTACAAGACCTTCCCGAGGCAATGGACCGATGCGCGACCGCAAAAAGAAGAAATTGAAGTGGCCAACAATATTCTCAATAGCTTTTATGAAACGCTACTAACCGAAGTGGTGCACGCCCGAAATATCAGTTTGGATAAAGTCAAAAGCCTCTTTGCCCAAGGGCAAATTAGCGCGACCGCCGCAAGAGACGCGGCGCTGGTAGACGAAATTATTGAACCCAATGATGCGGTGGACACCATAACCGACCATGGCAATCTCCGAGTGCGGTTTTATCGCGATTATGAGGGGCGAAAATTCAAATCCCAGTCCTGGCATGCGAACAAAAAAATCGTCGTGATTCCCATCGATGACACGCTGGTTGATGGTCGAGTGGCTCCCGGCGTGTTTTCATCCTTGTTTCCCGTGACCGGCGCCACCGACATCGTGGACGAAATCGAAGATGCGGTGGATGACGCGGACGTTTTGGGCATCATCATTCGTATTGATTCACCTGGCGGCGATGCCTTGGCGGGCCATAAGATTCAACATGCTTTGGTAAAGGCACAAAAAGTAAAACCGGTCGTGACATCCATGAGCGATGTGGCGGCCTCGGCTGGCTATCTTATTGCCTCCGGCAGCAGTCACATTCTAGCTCTCCCTAACACCATCACCGGCTCCATTGGCGTTTTTTCCCTGATGTTTTCAGGCGAAAAGCTTGCGGAAAAAATCGGAGTCTTTTCCAAGGAATTGTCTCCGCTCAAAAACCCGGGGCCATCAGTGTTTCACAGTTTGACGCCTGAAGAACGCAAGGAGGCGCAAAAGATTGTCGACTGGTACTATCAGAACTTTATTCAAGCGGTGAGCGATGGCCTCGAGCTCGATCGGAGCATAGTAAGCAAAGAAGCCGATGGCCGTGTTTGGCTTGGCAAAGAAGCTTTTGAGAAGAAATTAGTTAACGAGCTTGGTGGATTCTCCGAAGCGATCGACGCTATCCGGTTGCTGGCTTACATTCCCGAAGATCAAGCGATAACCATCGATATTAGAGCGCCAGGCTTTGTTCAGCAATTTTCCCTAACCTCGGGCCTTGTGGCCTTTCTCAAAAGCCCAACCATTCAAGAGCTCAAGCCGCTGGTAAGCCTCGCGCGTCCCTATCTCCGATCGCTTGAAGCCTACCGTCTAAACGGCGTCCCCCAAGCCCGCCTCCCCTTTGACATCGAACGCCGACAGCGGGATTAATTAACTCGGTTTCTTCGTCATGGCGAGCCCGTAGGGCGTGGCCATCCAGTAATAGCCCAGGCGATCGTAGCTGGATCGCCACGCCCTTTGGGCTCGCGAAGACGATGGACCGTCGTTAGAGATTGGATTTCATGAATGTGGCGGCTCTCATCTCGCTGAGATCCGTTTTTATCCACGCTATGGACCGGTCAAGCCGCGGACGACACAGAAATGGAACGCTCTTTGACTTTTAACAACTGCGGAGCTAGGCCTCTTGTTTTGAGCGTTGAGGTGATCGCGAATGAATATAGCCGATTATTTATCTATTCGTTCAACTTGGCAATATAATGAGATACAAGAAATTTTTGAGAAGCCGTTGGTGGATCTTTTACATATCGCTCATTCGATCCACCGGAATTTTCATAACCCACATGAAATTCAACCCTGTCGCATTCAGAGTATTAAAACTGGCGCGTGTCCAGAGGATTGTAAATATTGTCCGCAATCGGGCCATTATCAAACCAATATAGAAAAAGAGCGTCTTTTCTCGGTTGAAAAGGCAGTCAACATCGCCAAAGACGCCAAGGCTTGTGGCGCCACGCGTTTTTGCATGGGCGTGGCCTGGCGACAGGTATTAGATGGTGAGCAGTTTGACCGAATTCTCGCCATGGTAAAGGCCATCGATGAGCTCGGATTAGAAGTTTGCCTCACCGCCGGCATGATGACCAAAGAACAGGCCATTAGGCTTAACGCGGCAGGCTGCACTGCTTATAATCATAACCTCGATACATCGCCGGAATTTTACGGGCAGATTATCACCACAAGAACCTACCAAGATCGCCTGGACACTATCCGCAATGTGCGCGCGGCTGGGATTACCGTTTGCTCTGGCGGCATTATCGGTCTTGGCGAGGCGCGGCGTGACCGTATCGGGCTTTTAGAGCAGCTATCGAACCTGGATCCTCATCCGGAGAGCGTGCCAATAAATCTCTTAGCCAAATATGACAACATGCCGCTCAATGACGTGCCACCGCCCCATCCCTTTGAAATGGTGCGCATGGTAGCGACTGCGCGCGTGATCATGCCTAAATCCGTAGTTCGATTAAGCGCGGGCCGCACCGCCATGACCGACGAATTGCACGCATTGTGTTATTACGCGGGCGCCAATTCAATCTTTATGGCAACGGAAAAAATATTTATTACGGCGAATCCTAACTTGAATCGCTATCAGGAAATTTTAGAGCTCATGGGCCAAAAATTTTCCAAACGGCGCCTCACTAAGGATCGAGATAAATCAGAGCTCGTGGTGCACTGATGGTGGATGCTCTGTATGCGCGTCTAGATGGTGAGCTGCGCTCGATCAGGGCCCGTGATCAGTGGCGAGATCTGAGGCCGCCGCAAGGCTATGATTTTTGCTCCAACGATTATTTAAATCTCGCGCGACACCCCCAAATTGTCGCTTCCGCCAAAAAAGCCCTCGAGATTGAGGGTTACGGATCGTCGTCATCCCGCTTTATCCGCGGCGACCGCCAGACGATACATTCCTTGGAAGTCAAGCTGGCTCGTTTTAAACGCTGTGATAGGGCCCTGCTGTTTTCTTCGGGCTATGCGGCCAATGTTGGTTCATTGTCTTCCCTGATTAAAAAAGACGATTTGGTGTTCTCCGATCAACTGAACCACGCAAGCATCATTGACGGTCTCAGGCTGAGCCGCGCCCGCATCCATATTTTTCCTCACTTGCAGGTAGATGAGCTTCGTCGGCAATTGGGCCACGCTCCCACTAATGTCGTAAAATTCTTAGTCACAGAATCGCTTTTCAGCATGGACGGCGATATTGCCCCGCTCGACAAGTATGCCCAGTTGGCACGGGATTTTAATTTGGCCCTGGTGGTAGATGAAGCCCATGCCCTGGGGCTTTATGGCAAGCGTGGCTCAGGTCTGATCAATCAGTTCGGAGTTGAAGGCGCAGTGACGCTGTCCGTCAACGGCCTCGGCAAAGCTTTTGGTTGTTACGGCGCGTTTGTTGCAGGCTCTAAGACGGTAATCGACTATGTTACTCAAAGCGCCAGGACCTCGATGTATTCAACTGCTTTGCCTCCCTTGGCCATTTCAGCGATCGATGTCGCTTTAGGCCTAATTGAAGATGGCGACCGTCTCCGCGCACACCTCTTTCATAACGTTTCTTGGTTTAAGGAGCTGTTGCCGAAGGCTTGTGTGAACACGGTGTCGCCCATCATACCCATGGTTATTGGTGATAATAAGCGCACCCTGGATATCGCCGCTCATTTGCTGAGTGCAGGTTTTGACGTGAAGGCCATCCGCCCTCCCACCGTACAAGCGCATAAAGCGCGCCTCAGGATCACCACCAACCTCTCACATTCCGATGAACTGATTAAGCGGTTCGTCCAACATTTACGTGGCCTATTATGAATGGCTTGTTTATTAGCGGCACCGGCCCAGGAGTCGGCAAGACTATCGCATCAACCATATTGCTTGCGCGAGCTCGCGTACTGTTTGCCCGTGCGCGTTATCACAAAGCCATTCAATCGGGATGTGAAGATGATGCCGGCACGGTTTCGCATTTGCTCAAGGATCCGAGCATCGCGAGCCATGGACCTAAATTCAAGAAGCCACTTTCACCTCATTTGGCCGCATTTTATGACAGCGATTACATCGAGATGTCGACCGTAGTGTCCTTCCAATCAAAGTTCAGTGATTTTATCATCGTTGAAGGCTCGGGCGGGCTGCTTGTTCCCATGAATCATCGCTACCTCATCATCGATGTCATCCAACGATTAAATTGCCCCTGCGTCATCGTGGCCAGCACAGCGCTCGGCACCATCAACCACACGCTGCTTTCGCTCGAAGCTCTCAGGGCGAGGCGCCTATCACCACATGGCGTCATCATGATGGGCGCAAAGAATCGAGATAATGAGGAATCCATCAGAAACTACGGCAAGGTACGGAATCTATTGGCCTTGCCCTGGATGTCCGATGTGAATCACGACGAGGTAATGAAACTCATTCAAGAGAATAAAGATAAAATTGACAATTTTATTGTCGGAGCTTCTCATGGATAAATCGCTGTCTCTACGAGACCAACAATGTTTATGGCATCCTTTCACTCAAGCAAAAATCGCGCCCAAGCCCATAGCTATTGCTCGGGCAGAAGGGTGCTACTTGTACACCGACGCCAACAAAAAATTGTTCGATGGCATATCGTCGTGGTGGACCAACGCTCACGGCCACTGTCATACCTACATTAGCGAGGCCATTACGCGGCAGCTCAGCAAGCTTGAGCATGTGATGTTTGCTAATTTCACCCATGAGCCTGCGGTGAGGCTCGCAGAGAGGTTGCTCGATATTGCGCCTTCTGGCTTAAGTCGAGTGTTTTATTCTGATAACGGTTCCACCGCAGTGGAGGTGGCCATCAAGATGGCCTTTCAGTACTGGCAACATCGTAAAGAAGATCGGCCGCTTTTTGTAGCGCTTGAGCATGGCTATCACGGAGACACCTTCGGTGCCATGTCGGTTAGTGAGCGCTCGGTCTACACCAAGCCATTTTGGCCACTGCTCTTCAACGTGCGAAAGACCGTAAGCCCCTGCGTGTCGGAGATTTCCTTCGGTCGCTCAGAAGACGACCTTACCAAACAGGGACTGCAGGCGCTGGAAAGCTTGCTCGAAGCGCATCGCAACCAAGTCGCCGGCATCATTCTTGAACCGATGCTGCAAATCGCGGGCGGCATGCGCATTTTCACCAGAGGCTTTCTTCGTGGCATCAAACAGCTATGCCAAAAACACGATCTTCTGCTAATTGCCGACGAAGCGGCAACGGGCTTCTTTAGAACCGGCACCTGTTTTGCTTCAAATCACGAAACGGTCACGCCTGACATCATGTGCCTAGCTAAGGGGCTGACGGGAGGCTATCTACCGCTTGCCGCAACTCTCGCCACCGAAAAAATCTACCAGGCCTTTCTCTCCGATAATAAGGCCGACGCCTTGCTCCACGGACATACCTTTACCGCCAACCCCTTGGGCTGCGCTGCCGCCCTAGCGAGCGTCGATCTTTTTGCCATGCCAGAGACACAAGACCAAATAAAAGCCATCGTGCATACCATTGAATTGGGCATGAAATCCTTTCACAATCTTTCGAGCGTAAAAAACGCCCGAAACATTGGCACGGTCGCGATAATCGAATTGAACACAGAAAACGCCGGTTATCTTTCGCACGCCGCTGACCAGATAAGCGAACATTGCTTCGAAAAAGGACTTTTCATCCGCCCCTTAGGCCACCTAATCTACTTCATGCCCCCCTTCGCCGCCACCAGCCAAGAAGTAACCTGGGCCCTAAACCTAATCCACGAAGCCATCAACGCATCATACAGCGCATATCATAAAGATCCGAACCATTAAGCTTGTTTCTTTGACCAATATTTGGT
>Ga0187783_10003334_pt1 | contig 11833 bp, 9 predicted proteins | sample 1015_SJ02_MP02_2_FD_132471 | JGI IMG/M metagenome (GOLD analysis project Ga0187783, IMG submission 132471) | Tropical peat soil microbial communities from peatlands in Department of Meta, Colombia - 1015_SJ02_MP02_20_MG | ecosystem: Environmental > Terrestrial > Soil > Wetlands > Peat | place... | reverse complement strand
GCGGCGGCGGCTCGCCACGCGCACACGAGGCTTCGAGCGAGTCGAGCGTGTGCATCGGCTCACGCTCGAAGGGCTCGACGTACAACCGCCGCAGCGCAATCACGTGACCGACGGTGCCGAGCGCGCTGGCGATGTCCTCCGCGAGCACGCGGATGTAGGTGCCCTTCGAGCACAGCGTCTCGAGCTCGAGGGCCTCGTAAGCGAGCGCCATCAGGGTGAGCTCCGCGAGCTCGATGCGCCGCCCGGCGCGCTCGATGGTGAGCCCGGAGCGTGCCAGGCGGTAGAGGGGCTGGCCGGCATGCTTGAGCGCCGAGTACATCGGCGGGATCTGCAGGCGCTCGCCGACAAATGAGCGCAGCGCCGCCTCGATCTGCGGGCGCTCGAGTGCGGGTACCGGCGCGCGCTCGCTGACCGCGCCCTCGGCATCGCCGCTCTCGGTGCGCGCGCCGAGGCGCACGGTGAAGCGGTAGCGCTTGCGTCGGCTGACGATCTCACCGGCGACCTTGGTGGCTTCGCCGAGGCAGATGGGCAGCATGCCGCTGGCGAGGGGGTCGAGGCTGCCGACGTGGCCGGCCTTCGCTCCGGCGAGCAGCGCGCGCACGCGCTGCAGCGCCCGATTGGACGACAGCCCGCACGGCTTGTCGAGCAGCAGGATGCCGTGCATGTGCGGGTCCGCTCGGGATCAGCGGCGCGGGGGATCGGGACGCGGCGTGCGCTCGGGATGCGGCTGCTCGGCGTCGTCGCTCGCGCGCGGCGGCGCAGCGCCCGGTGCGGGAGATCCTGCACGGTCGCCGGCGATGGCGCGATCGATGAGGCTCGTGAGGCGCGATGCCCCCTCGACCGTCTCGTCGAACACGAACTGCAGGCGCGGCGCATAGCGCAGGCTCAGCCGCCGGCCGAGCTCACCGCGGAGAAAACCGGCGGCGTGCGTGAGACCCGCGCGCACCTCCTCCGGGGCGTGCTGGGCGGCGAAGGGCGTGAAGAACACCCGCGCGTTGCGCATGTCCGGGGAGCAGCTCACCGCGGTGACGGTGACGTTGCCGACGCGCGGATCCTTCACCTCGCGCGCAATCAGCGTCGCGAGCACCCGCTGGATCTCGGACTCGATGCGTTGCGTGCGTGACTGGCTCATCTACTGCAGCGTTCTGGCCACCTCGACGCGCGCAAAGCACTCGATCTGGTCGTTGACGCGCACGTCCTGGTAGTTCTTCACCCCGATGCCGCACTCGGTGCCGGCGCGCACTTCGTTGACGTCGTCCTTGAAGCGTCGCAGCGACTCGAGCGCGCCCTCGAAGATGACCACGTTGTCGCGCAGCACGCGGATCGGGTTGTTGCGGCGGACGAAGCCCTCGGTCACGAGACAGCCGGCGACCACGCCGAACTTGCTCGAGCGGAACACCTCGCGCACCTGCGCGACACCGACGATCTGCTCCTTGATCTCCGGCTGGAGCATGCCGGACATCATCTGTTTCACATCGTCGATGGCTTCGTAGATGATGCTGTAGTAGCGCACCTCCACACCGGTCTCCTTGACCGCATCGCGCGCGCCGGCGTCGGCGCGCACGTTGAAGCCGATGACGAGCGCCCGCGAGGCCGCCGCGAGCTGCACGTCGGAGACGGTGATGCCGCCGAGGCCGCTGGCGATCACTTTCACCTGCACCTCGGGCGTCGACAGCTTGCTGAGCGCCTCGCGCAGCGCCTCGGCGCTACCCTGTACGTCCGCCTTGATGAGCACCGACACGACGCCGGCCTTCTCCTCGCCCATCTGCGAGAACACGTCCTCGGCGCGGGTGGTCTGCCGCGCGAGCTTCACGTCGCGGAACTTCCCCTGGCGATAGAGAGCCACCTCGCGCGCCTTGCGCTCGCTCTCGACCGCGAGCAGCTCATCGCCGGCGTTCGGCGCGGCCGAGAGCCCGAGCACCACCACCGGCATCGATGGCGGCGCCTCGCTCACCGGCTTGCCGTTCTCATCGAACATGGCGCGCACGCGGCCGAACTCGGAACCGGCGATGATCGGATCGCCAAGGCGCAGCGTGCCGCGCTTCACCAGCACGGTCGCCACCGCGCCGCGGCCCTTCTCGATGCTCGACTCGATCACCACTCCCGAGGCGAGACCGGTCTGTGGGGCACGCAGCTCGAGCACCTCGGCCTGCAGCAGGATGGCCTCGAGCAGCTGCTCGATCCCCTGCCCGGTGCGCGCCGACACCGGCACGAAGATGTTCTCGCCGCCCCACTCCTCGGAGATCACCTCGTGCTTCGAGAGCTCGGTGCGCACTCGCTCGGGATCGGCGTCGCTCTTGTCGATCTTGTTGACCGCGACGACGATCGGCACGCCCGCAGCGCGCGCGTGCTGGATCGCCTCGACGGTCTGCGGCATCACGCCGTCGTCGGCCGCGACCACCAGCACCACGACATCGGTCGCCCGGGCGCCGCGCGCGCGCATGGCGGTGAAGGCGGCGTGGCCGGGGGTATCGAGGAAGGTGATGACACCGCGCGGGGTCTCGACGTGGTAGGCGCCGATGTGCTGGGTGATGCCGCCCGCCTCGCCCGCGGCCACCTTGGTGCGGCGGATGTAGTCAAGGAGCGAGGTCTTGCCGTGATCGACGTGGCCCATCACCGTGACCACGGGCGGGCGCGGCTCGAGCGCCGCCTCGGCCTGCTCGCCCTGCAGGTCCGCCTCGATCTGGTTCTCCTTCAGCACCTTCGGCGTGTGGCCCATCTCCTCGACCACGAGCACCGCGGTGTCCTGATCGATCGGTTGATTGATGGTGGCCATCACGCCCATGTTCATGAGCACCTTGATGACCTCGGTCGCCTTCACGGCCATCTTCTGTGCGAGCTCCGCCACGGTGACGGTCTCGCCGATGCCCACCTCGCGCACCACGGGCGCCGTCGGCATCTCGAAGCCGTGTTTGCCCTCGGCGGCGGCCGGCACCAGGCGCGCCTTGACGCGGCGCTTCTTCTTGTAGCGTGAGCTGACATCACCGGTGACGTGCAGCTCCTGCCGCCCGTAACGGGTGTGCTGCTTGTCATCCGCCGCGGGCGCCTCGGCCGGCGCGGCCCGCTCGCGCGTTGCGGCCTCAGGCGCTGCGGCCTGCTGCCGCTCGCGCTCACTGGCGCGGCGCTCGTGCTCCTCGCGCTCGGCGCGCCGGCGCGCCTCATCGTCGCGGCTGCGCTGCTCGGCGGCGCGGCGCGCATCTTCCTGGGCACGACGGCGCGCTTCCTCCTCCTCGACGCGGCGGCGGTTTTCCGCCTCGAGTCGCTCGCGTTCACGCCGCTCGGCCTCGGCCCGCTCGCTCTCGGCGCGCGCCGCCTCTTCCGCCTCGCGCTTGCGGTGATCGAGCTCGTCCTGCTGGGCGCGCGCACGCTCTTCGAGCACATCGCGCTTGATGTAGTTGCGCGTGCGACGCACCTCGACATTCACGGTGCGCGCGCGTCCCTGGTTGCTCGCGAGCTTCAGCTCGCTCTGCGTCTTGCGCTTGAGCGTGATCTTGCGTGGCGCGCCATCGCCGCCCGCATCGTCGCTCCCGTGTGCGCGACGCAGGTGAGTGAGCAACTCGAGCTTGGCATCGTCGGTGATGCGTGCGTCGGGTCCCGAGACCTTGATGCCGGCCTGATCAAGCTGCGCCAGCAGCCGGTCGACCGGCACCTTGAGAACCTCGGCAAACTGGGAAACGGTGACTTCCGCCATACGCTTAACCTGCCTCAAACCACGGCGCGCGCGCCGTCATGATGAGCTTGGCCGCCTTCTCGGCAGCGAGGCCCTCGATGTCGGCGAGCTCATCCACCGACTGGCCGGCGAGATCCTCGCGCGTGCGCACGCCGCGCCGCGCCAGCGTGAGTGCAAGGTCCGGGCTCATGCCCTCGAGCAGCAACAGGTCGTCCGCGGGCATCGACTGATCGAGCGTCTCCTCGCTGGCGATCGCCTGCGTGAGCAGAACGTCGCGCGCGCGATTGCGCAGCTCCTTGACGATGTCCTCATCGAACTCCTCGATCGCCGCGAGCTCCGCCTGTGGCACGTAGGCGATCTCCTCGATGGTGGAGAAGCCCTCCTGCGCCAGGATGGTCGCGACGTCCTCATCGACGTCGAGCTGCTTCATGAAGTTCTGCACGAGCTCCTTGGCCTCGGTCTCGCTCTTCGCCTCGGCGTCCGACTCGGTCATCACGTTGAGGTCCCAGCCGGTGAGCTGACTGGCGAGGCGGATGTTCTGCCCGCCGCGGCCGATCGCCTGCGACAGCTTCTCCTCGGAGACCGCGATGTCCATGCTGTGCGCGTCCTCATCGACCACGATCGACATCACCTCGGCGGGCGACATGGCGTTGATGACGAACTGCGCCGGGTTGTCGACGTAAGGGATGATGTCGACGCGCTCGCCGGCGATCTCGTTGGAGACCGCCTGCACGCGTGAGCCACGCATGCCGACGCAGGCGCCCACCGGGTCGATGCGCGGGTCGTTGCTGCGCACCGCGATCTTGGCGCGCACGCCCGGGTCGCGCGCTGCGCCGAGGATCTGGATCAGTCCCTGGCCGACCTCCGGCACCTCGAGCTTGAACAGCTCGATGAGGAACTCGGGCGCGGTGCGGGTGAGAAACAGCTGCGGGCCGCGCGGCTCGGAGCGCACCTCCTTGAGATACGCCTTGATGCGGTCCTGCGGCTTCGCCTGCTCGCGCGGGATCATGTCGGTGCGCGGCACGAATCCCTCGGCATTGCTGCCGAGATCGATGTAGATACCGTTGCGGTCGACGCGCTTCACCACCCCGCCAACCAGCGTACCGACGCGGTCGCGGTAGGCGTCCACCACCTGCGCACGCTCGGCCTCGCGCACCTTCTGCACGATCACCTGCTTCGCCTGCTGCGCGGCGATGCGGCCGAAGGCCACCGACTCGATCGGCTGCTCGACGAAGCCGCCGATCTCGGCCCTCGGGTCGGTCTCGAGCGCATCCTCGAGCCGCAGCTCGCGCTCGGGCACCTCGAGCTCCTTGGAATCATCGGCGAACACCTTCCAGCGCCGGAAGGTCTCGTAGTCGCCGCCCTTGCGGTCGATGGCGACGCGCACGTCCCACTCCTCACCGTGCTTCTTGCGCGTCGCGGACGCGAGTGCGGCTTCGAGCGCCTCGAAGATCACTTCCTTGTCGACACCCTTCTCGTTGGAGACGGCGTCGACCACCATGAGGATTTCTTTGTTCACTTGCCTGCTACCTCGTAACCAAAAGCCGCGGACCGCACCTTCTCAGGTCGCAAGCCGCGCCTTGCCAATCTCGTTGAATCCCACCGCCACCTGCTCGCGGTCGACCTCGAGCGCAATGCCCGCCTCATCGACCGTGAGGAGCTTGCCGGTGTAGCGGCGCCGTCCCGCGCGCGGCTCCTTGAGCTCGACGAACACGCGCGAGCCGACGAAGCGGCCGAAGTGCGCGCGGGTGCGTAACACCCGGTCGAAGCCCGGCGAGGACACTTCCAGTGTGTAGGCGCCGGGGATCGGGTCCTCGAGGTCGAGCAGCGCCGACACCTCGCGGCTCACGCGCTCGCAGTCATCGAGGGTGACGCCCCCCTCGCGATCGATGTAGAGGCGCAGCAGCGCGTGCGCCCGCCCGGCGCCATACTCGAGCTCGACCAGCTCGAAGCCCATGCGCCCAAGCACAGGCTCGATGAGGGCGGTCAGCCGCTCCCGCAAGGTCCCCGTCACGAACAACAACCCCCGGACGCCCTACGGCGTCCCGCCAAACAAAAATGGGCCTGATGGCCCACCAAAAAAAAAGCCCCCGGGGGGGCTTTCCGCTCGTCTTTTTCGGGGGTGCCGCGAGCTCGAGGATCGCCTCTCGCGCGGCACCAGCCACCCGTCCCCGCCCGGCAGCTATACCCGCGGGGGCGCGCATTCTACCCAATCCGGGCGGACAGGGAAACTGCCCCGCGCGCGGACGGCGGCCCGGCCCCGGGGAGGCCGGCCTGCGCCTGCACCGGACCTGTATAGACAAGTAAGCGCCGGCGGCTCATACTTATTTTCTGCGACCCCCCAACGCCCCGCCACCCGCCCGCCCTTCATCCTGAGGAGTGCCGCTTGACGCTGCCGCCCGCTGCCGCGCGTTACCTGCAGGTGAAGCACTTCATTCTCCAGCAGATCGCCGGGGGCGCGCTGCCGGCCGGCGCCCGCGTGCCTTCCGAGAACGAGCTGACGCGCACGCTCACGGTGTCGCGCATGACGGCGAACCGCGCATTGCGCGAGCTCGCCGCCGACGGCGTGCTGGTGCGGGTCGCCGGCGTCGGCACCTTCGTCGCCGAGCAGCGCGTGCACGCCCACCCGCTCGAGGTGCGCAACATCGCCGATGAGATTCGCGCGCGCGGCCACGAGCATCGCGCCCGGGTGATTGCGCTCGAGTCGGTGAGCGCGGCGCGCGAGCTCGCCGAGCGCTGCGGGGTGAGGCCCGGCGCCGCACTCGATCACTCGCTGCTCGTGCATTTCGAGGACGGCACGCCGCTCCAGGTCGAGGAGCGCTACGTCAATCCGCAGGTCGCCCCCGGCTACCTGCGCAACGACTTCCTACGCACCACCCCGCACGAGTTCCTGATCCGCGTGGCACCGCTGCAGCGTGCCGAGCACACCGTGCGGGCGCTCGTGCCCGCGCCGCGCATCCGCCGCCTGCTGCGACTCGAGCCGGGCGAGGCGTGTTTGCTGATCCTGCGCCGCACCTTCTCGAACGGACGCATCGCGAGCGTCGCCGACCTCTACCATCCGGGCTCGCGCTACGAGCTCACCGCCACCTGTCAACCGAGGCCATCATGACCGCACCCACCGCCCGCCTGCCGCTGCGTGCCCCGCGGGGCACGAGCTTGAGCTGCCGCAGCTGGCTCACCGAAGCACCGCTGCGGATGCTCATGAACAATCTCGATCCCGAAGTGGCCGAGCGTCCCGGTGAGCTCGTGGTGTACGGTGGCATCGGCAAGGCCGCGCGCAACTGGGCCTGCTACGAGCAGATCGTCACCGCGCTGCGCGCGCTCGGCGAGGAGGAAACGCTCCTCGTCCAGTCCGGCAAGCCCGTCGGCGTCTTCCGCACGCACGCCGATGCCCCGCGCGTGCTCATCGCGAATTCGAACCTGGTGGCGCGCTGGGCCGATTGGGAGCACTTCAATGCCCTCGATCGCAAGGGACTCATGATGTTCGGGCAGATGACCGCGGGCTCGTGGATCTACATCGGCAGCCAGGGGATCGTGCAGGGCACCTACGAGACCTTTGTCGAGATGGGCCGCCAGCACTACGGCGGCAACCTCGCCGGCAAATGGATCCTCACCGCCGGTCTCGGTGGCATGGGCGGCGCACAGCCGCTCGCCGCCACCATGGCCGGCGCCTCGATGCTCGCCATCGAATGCCGCCCGGAGCGTATCGCCAAGCGCCTCGCCACGCGCTACCTCGATGTGCAGGCGGCGACGCTCGATGAGGCGCTCGAGATCCTCGAGCGCGCGCGCCGCAGCGGTATGCCGCGCTCGGTGGCCCTGCTCGGAAATGCCTGCGAGGTGCTGCCGGAGCTGTTGCGCCGCGGGGTCCGGCCCGACGCCGTCACCGATCAGACCTCGGCGCACGATCCGGTCAACGGCTACCTGCCGCAGGGATGGAGTCTCGAGCAGTGGGACCGGCTGCGTGTCGAGGACCCGCCGCAGGTGTCGCGCGCCGCACGCGCTTCGATGGCGCGCCACGTGCAAGCGATGCTCGCCTTCCGCGCGCAGCGGATTCCGGTCTTCGACTACGGCAACAACCTGCGACAGGTGGCTTTCGATGAGGGCGTCAAGGACGCCTTCGCCTTCCCGGGATTCGTCCCGGCGTACGTGCGACCGCTCTTCTGCCGCGGTGTCGGACCCTTCCGCTGGGCGGCGCTCTCGGGGGATCCCGAGGACATCTATCGCACCGATGCCAAGGTGCGCGAGCTGCTGCCCGAGAACCGGCACCTGCACCACTGGCTCGACATGGCCCGTGAGCGCATCCAGTTCCAGGGGCTGCCGGCGCGCATCTGCTGGGTCGGTCTCGGCGATCGCGATCGTCTCGGCCTCGCCTTCAACGAAATGGTGGCCCGCGGTGAGCTCAAGGCGCCGATCGTCATCGGCCGCGATCACCTCGACTCGGGCTCGGTCGCAAGTCCCAACCGTGAGACCGAGGCGATGCGCGATGGCTCGGACGCCGTCGCCGACTGGCCGCTGCTCAACGCGCTGCTCAACACCGCGAGCGGCGCCACCTGGGTGTCGATCCATCACGGCGGCGGCGTCGGCATGGGTTATTCGCAGCACGCCGGTGTGGTGATCGTCTGCGATGGCACGCCCGCGGCCGCGCGGCGTATCGCGCGCGTCCTGTGGAACGACCCGGCGAGCGGGGTGATGCGCCACGCCGACGCCGGTTACGAGAGCGCCATCGAGTGCGCCCGCGCGCAGGGCCTCAACCTGCCGTTCCTTGCCGCGGGCGGCTGAGCAGCCGTGGGCGAGCCGCTCAAGCTCTGGCGCCGTGCGCAGCTCGCGACCTGCGATGCTTCCGCGCGGCGCCTCGAGCACGGCGCGCTCATCACCCGGGGCGGGCGCATCGAGTGGGTGGGAGAGGAGTCGGCGCTGCCGCCGATTGCGGCCGATGAAGTGCACGATCTCGGCGGCGCCTGGGTGACACCGGGACTGATCGACTGCCACACGCATCTGGTGTTCGCCGGTACCCGCGCGCTCGAGTACGCCGAGCGGCTGCGCGGCACCTCCTACGAGGACATCGCCCGGCGCGGCGGCGGCATTCTCGCCACCGTGCGGGCGGTGCGCGCGGCGAGCGAGCAGCAGCTGTTCGAGGAAAGTGCCCCGCGCCTCGCCGCGCTCCTCGCCGAAGGGGTGACGACCGTCGAAATCAAGTCCGGCTACGGACTGACGCTCGCCGATGAGGCGAAAATGCTGCGCGTCGCCCGCCACCTCGGGCGGGCATTTCCCGTGACGGTACGCACGACGCTGCTTGCCGCGCATACGCTGCCGCCGGAATACCGCGGCCGCGCGGACGACTACATCGAGGTGATCGCGCGCGAGTGGCTGCCGGCGCTTGCCCGCGAGGGTCTCATCGACGCGGTTGATGTCTTCTGCGAGGGGATCGCCTTCACAGTCGCGCAGGCGCAGACGCTGTTCGCGGCCGCGCGCGCGCTCGGGCTGCCGGTGAAGATGCACGCCGAGCAGCTCTCCAACATTGGCGCGACGCTGATGGCGGCGCGAGCGGGGGCGCTGTCGTCCGATCACCTCGAGTTTGCCGGCGAACCGGAGGCGGCGGCGCTCGCGGGCGCCGGGACCGTGGCGGTGCTGCTCCCGGTCGCCTACTACTGCCTCGCGGCGGGACGGCTCCCACCGGTTGCGGCGCTGCGCGCTGCAGGTGCGGCGATGGCCGTGGCGAGCGACTGCAATCCCGGCTCCGCGCCCGGTGCCTCGCTGCTGCTCGCCATGAGCATGGCGACGCGGCTCTTCGGGCTCGCCACCGAGGAGGCGCTGCTCGGCGTCACGCGCCACGCGGCACGCGCGCTCGGGCTCGAGGTCGAGCGCGGTGCCCTCGCCCCGGGGCAGGCCGCCGACTTCGTGGTCTGGAACGTGCGGGGCCCCGAGGAACTCGGCTACTGGGTCGGATTCAACCCCCGGCGCACCGTGGTGCGCGCGGCGGAGGTGCTGCGATGGCCGAATCAGACATCGTGAAGCTCGGCTCACGGCCGCTGCGTCTCGCCGAGCTGCGGCGGGTGTATGCCGGACCGGTCACCGTGAGCATCGACCCGGCAGCACTTCAGGCGGTGCGCGAGGCGCATGCAGTCACCCTGCGCTTCGCGGCGGCCGATGCGCCCGCGTACGGCATCAACACCGGATTTGGCCTGCTCGCGCAGACGCGCATCGCACCGGCCCAACGCACGCAGCTGCAGCGGAACATCATCCTCTCGCACAGTGCCGGCGTCGGCCCGCTGCTCGATGACCGGATCGTGCGGCTGACGCTGGTGCTGAAGCTCGCGAGCCTGCTGCAGGGCTTTTCCGGCGTGAGCGTCGAGCTCACGCGCTTTCTCGAGCGACTCATCAACGCCGGACTTCTCCCCTGCGTGCCGGCACAGGGCTCGGTCGGCGCCTCCGGCGATCTCGCCCCGCTCGCGCACCTCTCGCTCGCCGTGCTCGGGCTCGGCAATGTGCGCCGCCACGGCGAGTTGCTGCCGGCCGCCGAAGCGCTCGCCCAGGAGGGGCTCGCCCCGCACGCACTCGGACCGAAGGAGGGCCTCGCGCTGCTGAATGGCACGCAGGTCTCCACTGCCCTCGCGCTCGGCGGGCTGTTCGAGCTCGAAACCGTCTTCGCCGGCGCGGTGGTCGCGGGCGCGCTGTCGCTCGATGCGCTGCAGGGGAGCGATGCGCCGTTCGACCCCCGCATTCATCACCTGCGCGGTTACGATGGCCAGGCGCGCGTGGCGCAGGTGTACCGCGAGCTGCTCGCCGGCAGCGAGATCCGCGAGTCACATCGCAGCTGCGCGCGGGTGCAGGATCCTTATTCGCTGCGCTGTCAGCCCCAGGTGATGGGCGCGTGCCTCGACCTGATGACGCAGCAGGCCGCAACACTCACCACTGAGGCCAACGCGGTCACCGACAACCCGTTGATCTTCCCGCAGGACGGTGAGGTGCTATCGGGCGGCAATTTCCATGCCGAGCCCGTGGCCTTCGCCGCCGACATCCTGGCGCTCGCCTGCGCCGAGGTCGGCTCGATCTCCGAGCGGCGCATCGCGCTGCTCATCGACCCGAAGATGAGCGGCCTGCCCGCCTTTCTCACACCCGACAGCGGTCTCAATAGCGGCTTCATGATGGCGCAGGTGACAGCGGCAGCGCTCGTTGCCGAGAACCGCATGCTGGCGCATCCGGCGAGCGTCGACAGCATTCCAACATCCGCCAACCAGGAGGACCACGTCAGCATGGCAACGCACGGCGCGCGACGGCTGCTCGTCATGGCGGAGAACGCGATGAATGTCATCGCCGTGGAACTGCTCGCCGCCTGCCAGGGGATCGATCTGCGCGCACCGCTCAAGACCTCCGCGCGCCTCGCCGGCGCCGTGAGCGCCCTGCGCCTGAGGGTGCCCTTCGCCGCGAGCGACCGCCTGCTCGCACCCGACATCGAGGAAGCTCGTCTCGTGGTGCGCCGCAACGAGGTGCAATCGCTGGCGAGCACGCTGCTGCCGAGCTTTCGCTGAGCGCGGCCACACGCGGCCCTCGGGCGAACGCGGCCCCTGGCGCTCAACGCGGGATGAGGTTCGCGAGCTCCGCGGCGGAGCCCGGCTCTACATAATCCGCGACCCCCACCCGAGGCGGGCGCAGTCGCGGGATCAGACGGGTACGTACTCGGCCGTCTTCGGCTGCTCGGACACCTCTTCGTTCTGCTGCTCGCGCTTGATGCGCTCGTAGATTTCCTCGCGGTGGACCGCGACGTGCTTCGGCGCATTGATGCCGACGCGCACCTGGTTCCCTTTGACCCCCAGAACCGTGATGGTTACGTCGTCACCAATCATGACTGTCTCACCGACGCGTCGTGTGAGAATGAGCATCTTCCATTTCCCCTACCGTTATCGTTTTACGTCCGCCTGTGCGACTTGAAGTTGGCTCCTTGCGCATTTTTATGCCGAGGTTACGCGGAACGAGGCATAAAGGAAAATCGTAAGCGCTACTGCGTATCGTTGGCTTGAACGTTCCCGCCATGCGCGCCCGGTGTGAGGGCGCTCACAGCCTCCTTCTCTCCCAGTGCCTGCCGCAGCGCCGCACCCAGCCGCACCGAGGCGACCCGTGCAGGGCTACGCTCGGGCTACCGCTCGCACATCCGTGCGATTACCG
>Ga0187783_10003333_pt1 | contig 11837 bp, 9 predicted proteins | sample 1015_SJ02_MP02_2_FD_132471 | JGI IMG/M metagenome (GOLD analysis project Ga0187783, IMG submission 132471) | Tropical peat soil microbial communities from peatlands in Department of Meta, Colombia - 1015_SJ02_MP02_20_MG | ecosystem: Environmental > Terrestrial > Soil > Wetlands > Peat | place... | reverse complement strand
CGAGCGCCGTCAAGGACCAGCTGGGCTCGCCGGGCCTCTTCTGGGTGGTCGAGGGCGTCGTGCGCACGGCCATCTTCGTCGGCTACCTCTTGCTGCTGTCGCGGATGCGCAACCTGCGGCGCGTGTTCGAGTACCACGGCGCAGAGCACAAGACGATCTCCTGCTTCGAGGCGGGGCTGGCCCTCACCCCGGTCAACTGCCAGCGCTTCTCGCGCCTGCACCCGCGCTGTGGCACGAGCTTCTTGCTCGTCGTGATGATCGTCGCGATCTTCGTGTTCGCGCCGCTCGGTCTGCCCGCGTGGTACTGGCTGCTGGCCACGCGCATCCTCGGCGTGCCGCTGATCGCCGGGATCTCGTTCGAGCTGATCAAGCTGGCGGGCAAGAACCGCCGCCGGCGCTGGGTGCGCGCGGTGATGTGGCCGGGGCTCAAGCTGCAGCTGCTGACGACGCGTGAGCCCGAGCTGGACCAGCTCGCGGTCGCGATCGCGGCGCTAGAGGCGGTGCTCGAGCGCGAGCCGGTGGGGGCCTTGACGGCCGAGGACATGGTCGGCGTCGAGGTCGTGGCCTGAGGGCCGCCCGCCGCTAGGAGCGCGCCTGCCGTCGCCGCCGGCGGCCTAGACTCAGCGACGATGATCGAGCCCCTCGTCGAGCAGATCGAATCGCGCTTCGCCGAGCTCGGTGAGCAGATGACCGACCCGCAGGTGATCGCAGACCGCGAGCGCTTCGCGGAGGTCGGTCGCGCCTATCGCCAGCTCGAGCCGGCTGCCAGGGCGGCCGCGGAATGGCGGCGCGCGAGCGACGACGCGGGCGGCGCCGAGGAGCTGCTGTCCGAGAACGGCGACGATCCCGAGCTGCGCGAGCTGCTCGCCGGCGCGCGCGAGCGCATCGAGCAGCTCGAGGAGGAGATCCGCCTGGCCATGATCGAGCGCGATCCCAACGACGACAAGAACGTGATCGTCGAAATCCAGGGAGGCGCGGGCGGCGAGGAGGCGGGCCTGTGGGCAGGCGACGTCTACCGGATGCTCACCAAGTACGCCGAGCGCCTGGGCTTCGTGACCGAGCCGCTAGACGTCGGCGAGGGCAAGTACACGTTCGCGATCAAGGGCGATGGCGCCTACTCGGTGTTCAAGTTCGAGGGCGGCACCCACCGCGTGCAGCGCGTTCCCGAGACCGAGTCCCAGGGGCGCATCCACACCTCCACGGCCACGGTGGCCGTGCTCCCGGAGGCCGAGGACGTCGACGTGCAGATCGACCCGGCCGACCTGCAGATCGACGTCTATCGCTCGACCGGCCCCGGGGGCCAGTCGGTCAACACGACCGACTCGGCGGTGCGCATCACGCACGCGCCGTCTGGGATCGTCGTGTCGATGCAGGACGAGAAGTCCCAGCTGCAGAATCGCGAGAAGGCGATGCGGGTGCTGCGCGCGCGCCTGTACGAGCGCGCGCTGTCCGAGCAGCAGGCCGAGCTGGCCGCCGAACGCCGCTCGCAGGTCGGGACCGGCGATCGTGCCGAGAAGATCCGCACCTACAACTACGGCGAGCGGCGCGTGACCGATCACCGCGTCAAGCTCACCGTGCACAACCTCGACCAGGTGCTCGAGGGTGATCTGGATGGGCTCACGGCGGTGCTCGTGGCCGACGAGCGGCGCAGGCGCCTGGCGGCCCAGGCCGCCGCTTGAGCCGGCCGCGTGATGGTCGATCGTGCGCTGCGCGCCGGCACGCCGGCCCGTGAGGCGCTTCAAGGAGCGGTCACGGCGATCGCCGCGTCAGGTGCCGACACGCCGCGCCTGGACGCCGAGCTGCTGCTCGCGCACGTGCTCGGCGTCGGTCGCGAGCGGCTCTTGATCGACCGCGGGCTGACCGTCGCCGGCCCGGCCGTGCGCGCGTTTCAGGAGGCGGTGCGCCGCCGCGCCGTCGAGCGCGAGCCGGTCGCCTACATCATCGGGCGGCGGGATTTTCGCGCGCTTGCGCTGCGCGTCGACCACCGCGTGCTCGTGCCGCGTCCGGAGACCGAGCTGCTCGTCGAGGTCGCCGTGGCCGAGCTCGCGCGCGGCGCCAGCGTGCTCGACCTCGGTACCGGCAGCGGCGCGATCGCGCTCGCGCTGAAGCACGAGCGCCCTGACCTCGATGTGGCCGGCAGCGACGTGAGCGAGCCCGCTCTGGAGCTGGCGCGCTCAAACGGGCGGCGCCTGGGGCTCGCCGTGCGCTGGCTTCAGGCCGACATGCTGCGCGGCATCGGCGACGAGTTCGACGCGGTCGTCTCCAACCCGCCGTATGTGTCAGAGCTCGAGAGCGCGCAGCTCGCGCCCGAGATCCGTGACCACGAGCCCCCGCGAGCGCTGTTCGCCGGCGCGGACGGCCTGTCGTCGATCAGGGCGCTCGTCGCCCAGTCGGGCGAGCGCACGCGCCTGGCGCTGCTGGCGCTCGAGGTTGGCGTGGGGCAGGCCGCGGCCGTGCGCGAGCTGGTGGCGCAGGCCGGCTTCGGCCACGTGCGCAGCGAGCGCGACCTGGCCGCGATCGAGCGCGTCGTGGTCGCCCGCCGAGCGGCGGGCGGGGCGGGGTGAGCCCCGCGACGCTCGACACCGGCGACGCCGTGCGACTGGAGGACTGCCTGCGCCGGGGTGGCGTGGCCGTGTTCCCGACCGACACCGTCTATGGGATCGGCTGTGACCCCGACAGCGCGCGCGCGGTCGCGCGCGTGTACGAGCTCAAGGGGCGCCCGGCCGAGCGCCCGGCCGCAGTGCTGTTCTTCGCGCTCGCGCCGGCACTCTCGGCGCTGCCCGAGCTGACAGGGCGCGAGCGCCTCGCGCTGGGCGCGCTGCTGCCGGGGCCGGTGACGCTGCTGCTGCCCAACCGCGCGCGGCGCTTTGCGCTTGCGTGCGGCCCCGATCCCGACACGCTCGGGCTGCGGGTGCCGGCGCTGGCACCGGCGCTCGCGGCGCTGGGCGCGCTCAGGGAGCCGGTGCTCCAGTCGAGCGCCAACCTCACGGGCGAGCGTGAGGCCCGGCGTCTGGCCGACGTCCCGCGCGAGCTGCGCGACGGCGTCGAGTTGTGCCTGGACGGGGGCGAGCTGCCAGGTGTGGCCTCGACGGTGATCGACCTGCGCGAGTACGGCGACGGTGGGCGCTGGTCTGTCGTGCGCGCCGGCGCGCGCTCGAGCGAGGCGGTGCGGGCGGCGCTGGCGACAGCGCACGAGGATCGGTGAGCGCGCCGCGCACCGGCCCCGCCGCGAGCGGTCCTGCTAGGCTCGACAGAGCTGCCGCGACTGGCGCTGTGAGGTGGAAGCGACCACCGGGAAGCGGCTAGCCGAGCAGCCGCGCGCCTGGGCATCTGAGCCGCAATCCCAAGGAGAGCGCCATGTCCGAGCCCAGTCCCGACTACTTCGACCGTCCGCTGGATGAGGTCGATCCCGAGGTGGCCGAGGCGCTGCGGGGCGAGCTCGAGCGCCAGCAGAGCACGCTCGAGATGATCGCCTCGGAGAACTTCGCGCCGCGCGCCGTGCTCGAATGCCAGGGTTCGGTGCTGACGAACAAGTACGCCGAGGGCTATCCGGGGCGCCGTTACTACGGCGGCTGCGAGTGGATCGACGTTGCAGAGCAGCTGGCGATCGACCGCGCCCGCGCGCTGTTCGGGGCCGAGCACGCCAACGTGCAGCCGCATTCGGGTGCGCAGGCCAACACCGCCGTCTACCAGGCGCTGCTGCAGCCCGGCGACATGATCATGGGCCTGTCGCTGGCGCACGGCGGTCACCTCACGCACGGGATGAAGATCAACGTGTCGGGCAAGCTGTATGAGATCGTCGCCTACGAGGTCGACCGCGAGAGCAGCCTGATCGACATGGACGCGGTCGCGAGCCTCGCTCGCGAGCGCCGTCCAAAGCTCCTGCTCGCCGGGTGGTCGGCGTATCCGCGCCAGCTCGAGCTCGACCGCTTCCGCGAGATCGCCGACGAGGTCGGTGCACTGCTGATGGTCGACATGGCTCACTTCGCCGGGCTCGTCGCTGCCGGCCTGCACCCCAACCCGGTGGAGCTCGGCGCCGACGTGGTCACAACGACCACCCACAAGACGCTCGGCGGTCCGCGTGCCGGGATCATCCTGTGCAAGGCCGAGCTTGCCAAGCAGATCGACTCGGCCGTGTTTCCCGGCCAGCAGGGCGGTCCGCTGGAGCACGTGATCGCGGGCAAGGCGGTCGCGCTGAAGCTCGCCAAAAGCGAGCTCTTCCGCGAGCGCCAGCAGCGCACGCTCGCGGGTGCGCGTGCGCTGGCGGGCGAGCTGCTGTGCGCCGAGGGCCAGCGCGCCGGGCTGAGGGTGCTCACCGGTGGCACCGATGTCCACCTCGTGCTCGTCGACCTGCGCGACCTGCGGCCCGAGCTGACCGGGCGCGAGGCCGAGGACCGGCTGCACGAGATCGGGATCACGGTCAACCGCAACGCCGTTCCGTTCGATCCGCGCCCGCCGATGCAGGCCTCGGGCCTGCGAATCGGCACGCCCGCGCTCGCCACGCGCGGGCTCTTGGAGGAGGACTTCGTCGAGGTCGGTCAGATCATCTCCCAGACGCTGCTCGCCGATCACTTCCCCGCCGCGGCACCGGCGCTCGCCGAGCGCGTGCAGGCGATCGTTGGGCGCTACCCGCTGTATGAGGGGCTGACGAGCGCCGCGCCGGCGTAGGCGCGCAGCCGCCGGCACGCGCGGGCGTTCGGCGCGTACGACCCCGATGCCTGCGATGCTGTGCGGGGTCTATGCGCCATCCGACCGAGCTCGACGCGCTGTACGCGTTCGTGGTCGCCGCCGCCGTCACAGCGCTGCTGACGCCGCTTACGATGCGCTTCGCGCGGGCTGTCGGCGCGATCGACGAACCGCGCGAGCGCGGGCTGTCCGAGCGGCCTACGCCGCTGCTCGGCGGCCTGGCGATCTTCGGCGGGGTGCTCGTGGCCGCGCTGATCTGGCTCCCTTCGGGCTATGCGGGCGCCAGCCACATGTGGGACGGGGTGCTCCTGGCAGCGGCGCTGATCACGCTCGTCGGGGCGCTCGACGACCGCTTCGACCTCCCGCCGACCGTGAAGCTCTCCGGGCAGGTGCTCGCGGCTGTGATCGTCGTCCACTTCGGCGTGACGGTCAAGGCGATCACGCTTCCGTTCGTCGGCAAACTCGACTTCCCCAACGCCGGCGTGACCAACGCGGGCCCCGTGCTGACCGTGATCGGCCTCGTCGCGATGATGAACGTCGTCAACTTCTCCGACGGCGTCGACGGTCTGGCCGCGGGCGTGTGCGCGATCATCGCGGCGGCTCTGGCGGTGATCGCGTTCGACCTCAACCGCGCCCAGCCGGGCGTGCTGGCCGCGCTGACCGCGGGCGCGGCGCTCGGCTTCCTCATCTACAACTTCCCGCCGGCGTCGAGCTTCATGGGCGACTGCGGGGCGAACCTGCTGGGCCTGCTGATGGGCGTGATCACCGTCGAGGCGGCGGTTAAGACCGCTGCGGTGGTGTCGTTCGTACTGCCGCTGATCCTGCTGGCGGTGCCGTTCCTCGACACGACCTTCGTGGTGCTCAAGCGCCTGAAGTACCGGCGCCCGATCTACGCGTCCGACAGTGAGCACTTCCATCACCGCATGGCGCGCATCGGCTTCTCGAGCAGGCGCACGATCGCCTACCTGTACGCCTGGACGCTGCTGTGCGCCGGGCTGGCGCTGGCGCTGCGCTTCATCCCATACAGCGACCACAAAGGTCATCTGCACACCGGCTGGACGCTGGTGGTGATCGCGCTCGGCCTGATCGTCGTGGCGGCGAGCATCTACCTGGTCTACGTGCTCGAGATCCTCAAGTTCAGGCGCCTGGACACGATGCGGCTGCGGCGGCTGCGCCCGGAAGCGTCGCCGGAGGAGATCGAGCGCGGCGTGACGACCGATCTGGAGACGGGCGAGTTCGAGACCGTCACCACGCTCGAGCAGCGCGACGGACGCCCGCGCCGCGAGCGCTCATCGCGCGAGGATGGCGACGGCGGCGGCGTGGTGCTGGGGCGGGCTGAGCAGCGGGTCGGCGAGCGGCAGGTGGATGAGGACGGCGTACGCGCAGAAAGCGAGCGTGGCGCCACGCAGACGCCGATCGCCGCCGACCGCCGCTAACGGCAGCGCCCACACGGCGTACCACGGCAGAAGCCAGGCGGTCGACACGAGCAGCGCGAGCGTCGTCCAGCCGGCGGCCACGCGCCAGTCGGCGCCACGCGCCGTTCGCCACAGCGCCACCACGAGCACGACCGCGAAGGCGGCGATGAAGAGATGGCGCCACCAGCCGGGCGTCCCGCTCAGCCCGAGCAGGCGGGCCACCTCGGCGGGAATGCTGTGGCTGGACACGAGCTGCTGTTGCTCGCCGACGGCGTCGAGGAAGCCGAGCGCGTGGACGCCGAAGCCTGCGATGCCGATCACGCCCACCACCACCAGCCCCAGCGCCGCGACCCCAGCCGCGCGCGCGCGCTCACGCCAGCTCGGGGGGGCGAGCAACAGAAACGGCAGCACGACGCCGGCGGTCACCTTGACTCCCACGCCGGCGGCGAGCGCGAGCGCGCCGGCGCGATAGTGCGCCGCGGTGGCGGTTAGCGCGAGCGCCGCCGAGAGCAGCAGGAGCAGCAGCGTGTCGTTGTGCGCGCCGCCGAGCGCGAGCACGAGCAGCACCGGGTTCAGGCCCACGAATGCGACCGCCCAGCGCTGGCTCTGGCCCAGCCGCTGCGCCGCGCGGGCGACGAGCGCGACGGCGCCGAGCGTGGACGCGACGGCGACCGCCTTGAATGTCCATAGCGCGCCCGCTACGCCGAGGGGCGCGGTTGCATAGCTCGCGAGCGTGAACAGCGGGCCGTAGGGTGAATGCAGGAAGGGCCAGCCCAGGAAGCTGAACACCGGGTCGCTGGGCACGTCGGCGGCAACGCTCGTGTAGGGGTCGAGGCCGTGCAGCGCACCCATGCGCGCGAACCCGATGTAGCCGAACACGTCCTGGGAGATCAGCGGGGGCCCGAGCAGCAGCGCCACGCTGGCGAGGACGATCGCGCCGGCGATCGCGCGCATCGGCAGCGCGTCGGCCGTGAGCAGCACGAGCGCGTAGCTGGCGCAGAGGATCAGCATCAGCGTCTGAAAGCTGTACCTGCCGATGCCCACGTTCAGGCCCTCGAGCGGCCCGGCCAACCAGCCCGTCCAGCCGCCGCTGCGCCCGGGCACGTAGATCGAGGGGCGGGTGGCGGCGCCGGCGCTGATCAGGAACACGCTGCAGATCACGCCGAGCAGACCGAGCGAACCCAGCGCGCGCAGCGCAAACGCCGGCCTGCGCGGAGCGCTCCGCGCGCCGGTCAGCCCGTGCGCGCGCCCCGCAATCGCGGGGCCCGTTGTGGGGTTGGCGGCCTGTATCGGCTCATTGTTGCGTCTGTCCCGCCCGCCGGACGTTCCCTGCAGTCGCTAACCTGTGCGCCGAGCGCCCGGCGGGGGCAGTTTTCCGCGGGCGCGATGGTGCCGAACGAGTACCCGCGCACGCACGGGCAGACAACGGAGATGCGAAGTCGACACCGCAAACGCTCTCAGCCTCGCGCGCCAGGACCGCAGCGCGTCCTGATCCTGTCCGCCCAGGTTGGCGAGGGCCACGCCGCCGCGGCCCGAACGCTCGCGCGCCAGATCGAAGACACGCCACAGCCGGCGCAGGTCACCGTGATCAACGGCTTGGCGGCGATGGGGCCGCTGCTGCGGCCGGTCGTCGAGGACGGCTACCGCGTGCAGCTGCGCTTGATGCCCTGGACCTACAGTGCGTTCTACTGGCTGCTGGAGCACGTCGCGCCGGTCCGCGGGTTGACCCGGCGCATGCTCTGCCGGCTGGGCTCGCGGTCGCTGGTGCGCACGATCGCCGAGCACGAACCCGACGTGGTCGTGTCCACGTACCCGGCGATCACGGTGGTGCTCGCGCGCCTGCGCCGCACCGGCGCCGTGGACTGCCCGACGGTCGCGACGATCACCGACCTGACGGGCCTGTTCTTCTGGGCGCAGTCGGGGATCGACACGCACATCGTCATGTACGGAGAGTCGATCTCGGCCGTCGAGCGCATCGCCGGACCGGGCAGCGCCCGGCTCGTACGTCCCCTGATCTCCGCCGAGTTCCTCAGCCCCCGCTGTCCCGTTCAGGCGCGCCGCGCCCTCGGCCTCCCCGAGCACGGCCGCATGGTCGTGGTGTCCGGCGGAGGCTGGGGGGTCGGCGACATCGCCGGAGCGGTGCACGAGTTCACACGCGTCCCCGAGGTGACGAGCATCGTGTGCCTGTCCGGACGCAACGAGTCGCTGGCCGACAAGCTGCGGGCTGACTTCGCCGACAACCCCGCCGTGCACGTATACGGCTTCACCGACAGGATGCCCGAGGTGCTGGCCGCCGCCGATGTGCTCGTGCACTCGACCGGCGGTGTCACGTGCATGGAGGCGATGGTCGCCGGCACGCCGGTCGTCTCCTACGGGCTTCCGGTTGGGCACGCGCGCATCAACACGCGCGCGATGGCCGAGCTCGAGCTCGTGCGCCTCGCCAACGACACCGACGAGCTGCGCGAGCAGGTGTGCGCGAGCTTCGCGTCAGACGCCTCCGAGGCTCGGGCGGGAGCGCAGGCACAGTCGCCGGGCTCCGGCGAGCGCACGGAGAGGGGGGCCGGCGCGGTAACCGCAGCCGACGTGGTGCTCGACGCGCCGCGACGCGTGCGCCCGATCCCCGCGTGGCGCTTGCGCACGACCGCGCTGTCCAGCCAGCTGGCGCTGCTGCTCGTGATCGGCGCCTGGGTGATGTCGACCGACGAGGTCACGGCGCTCGCCTTCAAGCTGCTGCGCGTGCACCCGCTCGCGCACGTGCAGACCGACCAGCGGGCGGTTGGGGTCGTCGTGCGCGTCCCCGCGCGCGACGCCCAGCTCGTGGCGGGCGAGCTGGCCCAGCGCGGCATCCATGTCTCGATCGCCGACGCCGGGCGCACGCCCCCGCGCAGCGACATCACGATGCTGCGCTCGCTGCGCGACGAAGTCGTCCCCGAGATACCGGGGTCGGCCCCGGTGCGCTGGCTGCGCACGCGCGCGGCGCTGCACTCGCAGGCGCGCGCGCTGGGGCTCGGACATCGCTTCTACTACCTGCAGCCGAGCGGTGGCCTGGCCGTCGGCCAGCTGGTGCTGGCGCGCACGCTGGGCGCCACGCCGATCAGCGGCGCGATGCGCCTCAACGCCACGGGCTCGCTGCCTCAACGACCGGCGCGGGCGGGCGACGTCGTGGTCGTGGCGGTCAACGGCTCGCCGCCCTCGGTGGCGGGGCTGGAGCGAGTGGTCGCCTGGCTCGGCGAGTACGGTCTACGCGTCGAGCCGCTCGAGAAGTTGATGCGCTCGCCTTCCATCAGCGCCAGCAGCAGCGGCGAGCGCACGAGCATCACCGCCGACGTCATCAGCAGCGCGAGCGAGACGATGAGCGGCACTCCGTAGAGGGGGGTGTCGGCGAGGTGCTCGCCGAACAGCACCGGCGCGAGCGCGACCGGCACGATCGTCTGCGTTACGAACACGACCGGCGCGACCTGTATCGCGGGGCGCTCCTGGAGCGCGCTCATCTCGCTGAGCAGGCCGAGGCCGGAAGCCGCGATCGTCGAAAGTCCCCACGCGATCGCGACGCCCGGGTGCCCGAGAGCGAGATCGTCGGAGGCGAGCTTGGTCGCCACCCCGCTCCAGGCGTAGGCGAGCCCGGCGCCGACCATAGTCACCGCGGCAGACGCGCGCAGCACCGAGCGCAGCAGGTAGGGCGCGAAGCTCGCCGCGGCCAGCACAGCGAGCGTGACCGTGATCGTGAGATGCTCGGTGGGGTGGCCGTCGCTGCGCGGCGGCGCCGTGAGGGCGATGCCGACCACGCCGAGCACGATTCCGCACATCGCGAGGTGCTCGGTGCGTCCGGCATGCTCGCCGAGGATGCGCTGGGCCAGGAACAGCAGCACGAGCAGCCCGATCGCGAGCGCCGGCTGGACGACCACGAGCGGCGCGAGCAAGAGCGCCACGACCTGAAGCGGCCAGCCGAGTACCGTCAGACCCGTGCCCAGGAGCCAGCGCGAGCGGCGCGCCAGGCGCCTCACGAGCGCCACGCGCAGGTGCTCGTGCGACGGCGCCTCGCGGGCGTCGAGCGCCTGGATGCTGATCCCTAGGCTGTACAGGGTCGAGGCACCGACCGCCGCAACGATTCCCAGGACGAGATCGACCATAGACCCAGACGATGATCGCAGCCCGGCCGGGCCGCTCGCCCACGCGGTCGCCGGCGTGGCGATGGCCAGCTATCTACTACCCGGCCTGGCGGGTGCCTGGCCGGCGCTGCGCGCGCCCCTTGGGATCGAGGATCGGACGCGGGCAGGGCGCGGCTATGCGCTCACCTTCGACGACGGCCCGCACCCGCAGGGCACCCCGGCGGTGCTCGAGATCCTCGCCGACGCCGACGTTCGAGCAACATTCTTTTTGGTGGGCGAGCAGGTGCAGCGCAATCCGGACCTGGCGGCTGAGATCGTCGCCGCAGGACACGGGATCGGCCTGCACTGCCATCGCCATCGCAACCTCCTGCGCCTGACGCCGCACCAGGTGCGCGAGGACATCGCGCGCGCGCAGGGGCTGATCGAGCAGGCCAGCGAACGCGAGGTGACGCTGTATCGCCCGCCGTACGGAATCGCCAACGCGACCGCGCTGCGCGTCGCGCGCGAACGCGGCTGGCGGGCGCTGCTGTGGAGCCAGTGGGGGCGTGACTGGAGCGCGCGCGCCACGCCGCAGTCGATCGCCGCTCGCGCGACCGATGGCGTGAGCGAGGGTTCTGTGCTCCTGCTGCACGACGCCGACGACTACTCGGCGCCGGGATCGTGGCGGCGGACCGCGGCGGCGCTGCCCCGAGTGCTGGACACGCTCGCGGCGCGCGGCCTTTCGCCCGCGGCGCCCTGACAGGGCGCTTGCGGACCTCCGGGCCCGTCCGCGGCCGCTGGGGTGGCCGGTAACATCGACGAATGTCGAGCGCCGTCTCGATCGATACGAGCGTCGCGCCGGCCAGCTTGTCCGCCGCCGGGGCCGGGGCTCGGGCGACCGCAACGGCGCGTCCGCGCTGGTGGGTCGAGGGGCTGGTGGTCGTCTGGCTGTGCTGGATCTACGACGCGACGACCAACCTCGCGCCGCTGCGCGTGCACCTGGCGATCGTCCACGCCCGGGCCATCCTCTCACTCGAGCGCACGCTCCACCTCGATCCCGAGCTGGCGCTCGACCGGTGGCTGGCGGGGCACCATACGCTCGCGCTGATCCTGTCCGACTACTACGACAACGCGCACTTCGTCGTGACGCTGGGGCTGCTGGGGTGGGTGTGGTGGCGGCGCGCCGACGTCTACCGCCCCCTGCGCAACACGCTGGTGGCCGTGAACGTGCTCGCCTTCATCGTGTTCTGGCGCTACCCGGTGGCTCCGCCGCGAATGCTGCCCGGCTTCACCGATGTGGTCGCGTCCAGCCACGCCTTCGGCTCCTGGCACACGGGCGAACTGGCATCGCATGCGAACCAGCTCGCCGCGATGCCCTCGCTGCACATCGCCTGGGCGGTGTGGTGCACGATGGTCATGTGGCAGTTGACCAGGCGCGTGTGGGCGCGCGTGCTGGCTGTCGTGTATCCGTTCCTAACGAGCCTCGCGGTGCTCGCCACGGGCAACCATTTCGTGCTCGACATCGCCGGCGGCCTGGTGGTGCTCGCAATTGCCACGGCGATCGCGTGGCTGATCGCGCGCGCGCGCCAGGGCGCGTGGCCGCGCTGGCGCGAGCGCACGGGGCGGACGCCTCAGACCGTGCCCGAAT
>Ga0187783_10003332_pt1 | contig 11837 bp, 8 predicted proteins | sample 1015_SJ02_MP02_2_FD_132471 | JGI IMG/M metagenome (GOLD analysis project Ga0187783, IMG submission 132471) | Tropical peat soil microbial communities from peatlands in Department of Meta, Colombia - 1015_SJ02_MP02_20_MG | ecosystem: Environmental > Terrestrial > Soil > Wetlands > Peat | place... | reverse complement strand
GGTTGCCATCGGTCACGAGCCGCATCTTGAAAACAGTCAGGTCGGGATCCGCCGATTTGATTTTTATCTATCGCCATCCCCTGGATGCGCTGCTGACAAATTGGATATGGTGGCGGACTTACATTCGCGAGAGGCGGATGGGGCGTAGCATCACGGAAGACTACAAGAGCGGAGATGATCTTTGCGTCGATTTGGAGCGGGATTTCTTGGGATTCGAGGCATTTGCCAAAGGCAATCCTGATTTTTTCACTGGGCTGCCCGGCCCACCATTTCTGTCTTTCTCGGAATTTGTGGAGGAAATGGAGCTGTTTATCCAGGCTTCAACGACGGCGGTGCGGCTTGAGGACTTCATGATCGATCCGCGCAAGGAATTGTCAAAAATCGCGGAAGTCATGTCGGTTCGGCTTGAACCAAGCGAAGCGCCTCTCGTGCGTCCCAGAACCACTGCGTATCGGTTTTTGGAAGTTAAAAAAAAGGTGCCTCGATTTAAGAAGTTCGTCGACGAGCTGGACGCGACGACAATCAGACGAATCGAGCAAATGGGCTACGCTCTCTCCTAGCGAGCATGCCGCTTTGTTGACGTCGTATTCATGATCGCCTGGAAAAGCATCGAGGTTTCCGCCAATCCGGCGCCGGGATTCCTCAACATTTGCCACTCCGCTCAATTTTCCGCGCAAGCAAGGAACTCAGGGAACATAGGAAGGAAGGCCCAGCAGACCTGTAATGTCGCTCCTTAGAAACGGTCCGCACGCGATGAGGCCGGCGAGGCGCGTGACTTTCTGGTTCAACACAGGCTTCAAATTCGGAAGAAATTGTATGTGACCTCCCGCTGCTTCAATCAGAGCCACTCCGCCAGCAATGTCCCATTCGTTCTTGCCGGTCAGCGTCCAAGTTGCATCGGCAAGACCCGCAGCCACCCGTGCCAATTTGTAGGCGACAGATCCCATAGGACGCACGATGAAAGACTCGTTTTGGAAGCGTGCCCACTCTCCCCGTTCACACTCGGTGCGGCTCGCGAGTACAACCGCACCTTCCAGGCGCTTCCTTCTGCTTGCGTGTACCCGTCTGCCGTTGTATGTGACCCCGGTCTCCCGGGAGCCGAGGAAGATTTCACCCGTCGCGGGATTGCAGACTCCCCCTGCGGTCGCCCGCCCCTCTTCGACCATCGCGACGGAGATACACCATTCGGGAATTCCAGCGATGAATTCGTGTGTTCCGTCCAAGGGATCGACAACCCAAATGCGGTGCTTGTTCAAACGATCGAGATCGTCCGGGTCTTCTTCGGAAAGCCAGCCTTCCTGATTCCGCAGTAGAGACTCGCGGAGCACGCGGTTCACCGAACGATCAGCCTCAGTAACAGGGCTTTGATCGAAAGGTTTGCGATCCGCCTTTACGCTGCCAGGAACGAACTGAGAGAATACGGCGACAGCTTCTTCCAACGCCCGTGCGATTCGCTCAAGAGTAACTGTGTCCGAAGACATTTTTGAAGGTGTTCCTGTTGCTGCCGACGTCTGAAAAATGCCGCATTTCGCGTCCGCTTGTAAAGAAAGCCAATCAATCAAAGAGTTCCGGCAGCTTCGTTGACATCAGGTTCGGGATCCGCCCGAAGCGGATCGATGTTACCCCCGTTCTGGCGCCGAGATTGCACATGATTTGCCACTGCGCTCGATTTTCCGCCAAATACAGAGCCAATCGGCGCAGAAGTCTGGCCACAAACAATTCAGAACGACGGTCGCGGGATGGAGCGCTCGCGACGTCAACGGAGCCGGATCCGATAAAAGATGGGCCGTCATCCTATCTCATTGGTGGCAGCCGCGGGCTGAAACCGACGACGTTTGAACGGTCTCGGCACTGAAACCGTATGTCTTCTGAAACAACTTGACAACTCTATCTCGAATGCCGAAGTCTCCAGCGCATGGGTGAAGAGGCTCTTTTCGAAGCGCGTGTAAAGGCCGCCAAGGCGTCACGAGGAATTAGCTGCGACACTATCTACTCGCGAATAGAACAAATTATCCGGCGGCTCGACCTGCACGGTAATGCACTCGACTTCGGAGCGGGCGCTGGGCATTTCACGCAGAGGTTGGTTTCTATGAAATATTTCGATCGAGTTGCGGCTGCGGATATCCTGGCGCGACCGCCATCGCTGCCCGCCGAAGTGATTTGGGAATTTGCCGATCTAAACGTCGGGCTGCCGGACATCCCAAGCCGAGCGTTCGATCTCGTCGTTGCCGCCGAGGTCATCGAGCATTTGGAAAATCCTCGTGCCGTGGCCAGGGAGCTGTATCGAATTTTGAAATCTGGCGGCACATTGATTCTCACCACGCCGAATAATGAGAGCTGGCGCGCCTTGGGGGCGCTCGCGCTGCGTGGCCACTTTGTTCATTTTGGAGATAGCTCATACCCCGCTCACATTACAGCTCTACTGCGGAAGGATTTGACGAGAGTACTCGACGAGGCAGGATTTTCGACGCTGCGAATCGAGTTCAGCGACGCCGGGGGCATGCCGTGGCGCCCGGCGACGACGTGGCAAAGCATTTCGTTCGGCCTGCTGAAAGGTTTGAGATACAGCGATAACTTGATCGTGACCACGAGGAAGCCTTAGCGGATGCCAAACGAAACGCGCGGGCTTCGAAATCCTGATTTTTTAAACCACACAGCCCAGTAGTGCGTTGCCTCGGGACGCTCGGCGACTTGCTGGAGCGTAAAGCGATTTGGCTCATTTGTTCAGGCACCGGACTTTGACGGTCACGATTCTTGCTCGTCTGAGTCTGTTTGCAGATCCCCCCATCTACATCGACACCGATCCCGACAGTCCGATCACGTTAGATGGAAGCACCATCGGGGCTTCCACGGCGCGGCTCTATCGACAGAGGACTGCAGCGAGGTTGAGCCAGGAGTATTTGAATTCTCGAGCACGACCACGTGATCAAAGGCGACGGTCGTGACGCCGGCCGCTTGCGTGTTCGTCACGTCGGCGCCGAAATGGTCTGGCCGCGAGCGAATGGCACGAAGCAGAAGAACGCAGCGACAGCGAAAGAGATTTTCCCGGCATAAACCTCAATTAGTAATCGTGTATTCAAAACACGCCGGATTCGTCGTCACGGTTCCAAGATTTATCGTGAAGCTCGTGCCGGCCGACTTGCTGGCTAAAATCGGCGCAGTCGCACTCAAAACGTTCCTAGTATTGCAGGTCACATTCAGCTGGCTTGATCTGCCGTCCGCGGCGTCTTGCGTGATCACTATTTCGCTGTTGGCCGTGACTGCAGTGGTGTCCACGACGCACGTGCCTGTCGAGGCTCTCGCGGAACAGGAGAACATCCCAGCAGAGGCAGCGCCACAGGAAATTACCGACGGATTCGCTGCCGTGCCGTTTGCCGCACAGTTCGCTAGCGTGCTGTACGTTGGCGCAGAAAGACCTGTGCTTGTCACCGTCACGTTGGTGCCGAGATTGAGCGTGCCACCTGTGGCGCTGGCCGAGATTGTCGCGCTTCCGGTCGTCGCTCCGTTTACCACGAATTTCTGAGCCGCTATGGATTGGTTTGGAAGCGCGCAGACCTCGCCTGAGGAACAGAGCGGATCGTAACTCTGGAGATTATTCGCCAGTTCATAAGCTTCGTTGTCGCTAATGGCGCCAGACGGTATGTGAAGCATGATTGGCGCGTAGGCTTGAAGCGCGTGGGTTGTATCCGTAACCAAATACAGAAATACCGCCGCCGAGGTGGGATTGGCCCCAACCTTACACAGACCCGCCATCCACTCCCACTCTCCGTCACCAGTATAGGGAAATGGCGAGGTCGTCACAAAAACTGAGCCGTTGATAACAGCTCCCGGCGAGGACACAAAGGACGCATTCGTACAGGTATCCCCGGCACCCCTGCCTTCAGCGTTGAACCCGAACTTAATAGGGGAGCCACCCTCAGAATAGCCGTTGGCCGTTTCAGAACGAACCCAGGCCCCGAATATCCAATAATCGCCGAGATTCAGGGTTTGCCCGACCAGATAGAACGCCACATCGGACTGGCCGCTGGCAGACGTGGCCTGGCCTGCTCCAGTCGTGCCATCGGGCGCCGCTATGCCGGTGGTTATGGTTCCTGAACCATTACCGTAGGTCCATGTAGACGGGTTCGTTTTAGCAAGGTTTGGAAATCGCACTGCAGTTGGTCCGAACAGCCTGCGTCCATAATCGGCACTGCCAACGAGTCTGCCATTGAGCTGTCCATACTGATGCTGCCTAAGCGGTGAGACGGTAAGGTTGCTCAGAACTTGCACGGACTCGCCGGTGATTTTTAGGGGTCCGGCTACGGTGCCTACATTTTCAACCTGCACGGCATCCGGTGGTCCGTTACCGTCCACTTCAACGTCATAGATGCCGGAATTGTTCGTATCGGCGGTCTCCACGCCATTGACGTTCGCTGATAGATACTGGTTGCTGCCCACGAAAAGAACCGTGGAGGGCGTCGGGCCGATCGGATTTCCTTCCTCGGTGATCTGGTGAACATAGACGCTATCGCTATTCCCGCCCGGTACATAACGAACACCACCGTTGCTCATCACATCATGATCGATGTAAACGAGCCCGACGCCATTGCCCGCGGTGCCAGGGTCAAGGTTCACAGCGAACGAACCGGGAGTGAATACAGCGCTTGAAGATGTGGTCGATCCAGTTTCGTTCGTGCCGGTGTTGTTGATTGTAAATATCGTGTCGCTGGTTACGGAAGCCACGGTGAAGGAACCGTTAAGGTCGGGAGGGGAGTTCCCGTTCATCGTCACGACTTCCCCAACTGCAATATCATTCGTCGCGCTGGTCGTGACAGTGATGACGTTTGAGGTACGTGAGATAGACGAAATAGTATAGTCCTCAGCATCGCAGCCTGCGGGTGTCGAGTCATCAATATAAACCCAGAAGGTATTGTTTCCGATGTCAATTCCGGGACCTCCCCCAAGACCGCAGTTACCCATGACCGTGTTCACGCCTTCTAGCCATATCCCCGATGAGCCGCCAGTCGTCGCTGAACGGACATTGTTTGAGTTAATCCCAATGCGAACCGGGGTATAATTGTCAGCAACAGAAACGGCGGAAAATCCTATGTTGTGAAAGACGATGTTCTCCACGTTTGAAAGCCACACTGTCGGGTATCCTGCGATGTGACTTCCGCCACCCATGAGATAGCAAAGAGGATTGTGGCCGTGCTCCCCTCCGTGTTCGTAATCGGAACCGCACTCGAAGTCAAGCGGACCGGTCCAGCGCAACCAGCCAGTCGGGGGGCTTGAATAATTCGGGTCTGCGCTGCCCATCAGCCAGAATCCGCCATTGGTGGCTGGGCCCCCATAATTTGCGATATTGCTGAGATAGACCGTTCCGGTGCCAGCGGTAGGTACCGGGCTCGAATGTCCTCCTGGAAGCGCTATAAGCGCTGCATACACCGTCGCTTTCGCTGAACCCCAAGACAGACCGTCGTTTGAATCGCTGCCGTTTTTAGCATCGACATACTTAATCGACATGGCGGACGCCGGTTTTGTGAAAGCATTGGCGGCGCTCGTGGCGCTGCCCGCATGTTGCCCTGCCGGTCCAGGCTGAACGAGGACCTCCATAGACGTAGGGCTTAAATCGCTTCCGTTTATCGTTACGATATGTTTGCCCGGAGAGATCCAGAAACCGTATTGTCCGCTTGAATTTGTGATTATTGGGTTCGCCAGCGGCGAGGCTCCGTTTGGGTCGGAATAAATCCGCTGCATTGGGGAGCAGGGAATGCCAGATGCTCCCGGTTGGCAGACGGTGACGACGGCACCGGAAACCGCCGTTGACGGGATGGATCGGCTCAGAACGACGTTTTCGTACCTCGCCAGAGTCTGAGCAGAGCAAAAAGTCGGAAGGCTGAGAAGAAACGCAGCGGTGACAACGACGCGAAGGGTTTTCATACTGCCTCCGCATCGCTTGTACACGAAAAACTCTCACCTTGGAAACGGTTAGGTCGGCGCTACCGCGCGCGGCAGGATCGCGTTCTCGTCTATGCGATCCATGTTGCGGAGGGCGATGCTCAGACACGAATCAAGAGGTGCATCCGAAATATTGCGCGGCACAAGACCCAGAGATTCGAGTGCTTTATGCAAGGAATCGGCGCGCTCGCGCCGATGCGTGGGAGTAAGTCTCCGCTCCGATGAATCAACCGAGGAACTCCGATCATCTTCAGCCATACAGAGATTAGGGGAACCGGAATAGCGAAAGAGAATGAATCACTGAAGTGAACCGGGTCGGCTCTTTACTTTGGCCGATTATTTTGTTCCTTAGCGTCGGGGGATGAACTTACCGTCCCTTAAAATGGCCCGTTTGATGGAATCGCTCATCGCATTCGCTCCCGGCCATTCATTCGATAACGCAGGAAACGTGAGCAGATGCTATTCGACCGTCCTTTGATCGCGGAATAGATTCTCAGTGAGAGCCAGAGCGGCCGCGTCCGGCCTCGCCCTCATTTGCGGATCTTTAACAGCTTCGCGCATGCGCTGAGCAAGCTCGGCGCCGTCGCTGGGCATAAACTTCAGGCCCATCGAGCCTACCACTTCGTTCAAGTCGCCAATGTCTGAGACAAAGACAAGCCTGCCTTGAAGCATCTGCCCGATTACGGTGGGCGGCGAAGGTTCTTCCCACACCGACGGCACGACGACGGCGCCTGCGTCACGCGCTCCAACTCTTCGCCCCGAAGAACGCCGGCGAATTGCTCCGGGCGATACAGTTTAAGCGATATGCGGTCGGGCTGTCACCGATGATTCGAACTTCAACGTAGCAGCGTTGCTTCGCGAGTTCACTTACGGCGTTGATAAGAACGTTGATTCCTTGATGTGAAAGGAGCCTTCCGATAAAGGCGACGAAGGTCGGACTGTCGATTCGCTTCACCTCAACCGGGCACCCCTTCTGCTTGCTTCCGTTGTAGATCATTCGTAATGCAGGCAGATCAAGCCTACGCGCGGCGTCGCCTGATCGCAACGTTCGCCGCGGCGCGCTGGCAAAGCCACAGCCTTGGGTTAGCGACCAGCGTATCCCAGATGGCTCGAGCCCGGCAGGTTTCTATGGCCTGGCAGCGGACGCATTCAGTGACCGGCCGTTGAGAAAATGATTCGGCCAGACCGCGCGTTCATGCCGACACGCCGCTGGAGCAGTCGCTTCCGTACTAGCACGCAACGAGCCGCCGGGCCGATTACCCAAACGACTGTGTGCGCCGTGCGACCCAGGCGCGAGTCAGATAGGTTGACTCGATCGACGTCAGATCCGCCGTGCGCTTCTGCGCAAAATCCAGGAATTTCTGGAAAAGTACCGGGCCTAATTGCACTTGAAGATCGTTCACTGAGCGCCACGCGCCAATATACTGCTCGGGCGTCTGGAACATGGAATGCCTGCCCTCAAGGTAGAGCACCTCGGCGAATTGCGGCTTGGCGCTCAACATGTCGGTCAGCCGGTCGGTAATGCCGGAGCGGCCGGACGATACTCGCTGAACGTCCGGTTTGAGCTTCGTGATTTGCGCCTCGATTTCGACGAGCAGCGGATTCGCTTCGATGAGTCGCGGGTTCCACAAAGCCACGAAGAGACCGCCGGGCCTCAGCAGGCGGTGGAATTCGTTGCAAGCCTTGTCGAAATCGGCCCAGTGGAGTGAAGATGCCATGCTGACGAGATCGGCGGAGTTGTCCGGGAGACCAGTGGCTTCGGCCGATCCTTTGCGCCAGACGATCTTCGTTTCGCGCGAAGTCTCGATGCCTTGCGCCCGCATGTCGTCATTGGGTTCGACGGCGGCCACGGAATGCAGGCCACTCGCGGCGAGTATGCGTGTCCAAATACCGGTGCCGGCCCCGATATCGATGGCATCGACGCGGGCCGTCTCACGCCCCAGATATCTCAGGATCGCGGTCGCGACCTGCGGCGCATAGCCAGGCCTGTATTTGGCGTAGTTATCAGCCAAGCCCGTAAAATCTCCGTGTCTAATCGTCACTGGCATCCAACTAACCTCCTAGCGTGTCCTCGAGCAGCAGCTCGCCGTCCTCTACCATTTTCTCATACAGCGCGACGTCGCCCGGATTGTCGATTTCGCCCCATTGTCCATCGGTGCCGAACGTGCCGATGTGCAGCGTTTTTTCGGCCAGTAGTCGGCGCAGCAATCCAGTCACATCGAGGCGATCTCGGACCTGAGGCTCGAGCGACCCGAGCAGCGCCTCGATGGCGCTCCAGGCGGGCGGCGTAAATTTCAACAGGCCCATATATTGCCCCTGGATATCTTCGATCCGCGTCGTCTTCCCGCCGATTTCCAGCAATCCGTCCGACGCGCTGATACGAAAAGTTTCGGCGTCGGCCAAAGGGTCGGCGAAACGCCGGCCCCATAGCGCGCGCCAATCTCGGTCGTAAGCAACAACCAAATCGCCCGAGGCACCGGCCAGAGAGCGTATCAGGTCGCTGCGGTAAAAAATGTCGGCATAACTGACGATCACCGGCCCAGAGCGAAGCCAGGGAGCGGCGGCGGCGAGGGACATCACCATATTGGTTTCGGCCCATCGTTCGTTGGCGAAATAAAAGAGACCCCGAAAATCGATCATCTCGGCGCGATAACCGCGGACGACGGCAATCTCGTCCATTCCACCACGCCGGAGCGCCGCGATTTGGCGCTCGATTAACGGCTTGCCCTGGAGCTCAACCAGGCACTTCGGGTTGTCTTCGCCGAGATGCTTCATGCGGCTGCCGCGACCCGCGGCCAGGATAATTGCGCGCATCATTCGACCGCGAAGACTTGCCGGAAAAGAGCGACGTCGGCAGACGAAAACGGAGCGAATCGTTCTGGGTGCCACATGATCCCGGTTATCGGCTGGGTGGAGTGCCGGATGGCTTTGACCACGCCATCGTCAGCGACCGCCCAGACATTGAGCGGAGGCCGCGATTCGAACGCGGCAAAGCGATGGTAGCTATTGACCTGCTTTGGCTCGCCGTCGATTCGGATGACCTGATGCCTAGCCACATGGCCTTCGATGCGACACAGCGGAATCGCGAAGCGCTGCTGGATCACTTGCATGCCACGACAAACGCCGAGAACCGGCAGACCGCGCCGCTCGGCCCAATCGAGCAGGGCATTTTCGACGGCGTCGCGTTCCGGAGCATCGCCGCCCAGGGTCGCCAGGTCATTACCGCCGGTCAACACCAGGCCAGCTATTTGGGCCTCCTCGCACAGCGCGAGAGCGGCCTCAGTGAGGTTGGGGAGCAAAACGGGAAGCAGCCCACAAGCCGTCAGGAATTTTGTCCACGCCTGATCCAGGCAATCGCGGCGTTCGCCATAGGCTGGAACCACGCATACCCGCTGGGTGATCCCGACCGCCTTCATGCGATGAGCAAGACCTTCTGGTTCGCGCAATCCAAGCACAGCTTGCGCGCCGTCTGCCAATGGCGGAACAAGGCTTCGCCGGCGCCGATTACCGCGGGAATTCCAAGCTCGCCGGCTCGGATGGCCATATGCGAGTTGGCGCCGCCGAACTGCGTGACGAATCCTCTGATATCGCGTGTGAAGATCCAGTCGAAGCCGGGGTCCGCGCTCGGCACGAACAGAATCCGTCCGGCGAAGCTTTCTGGCGGGTCGTTGACTGAGGCGACCATGGCGGTGACGATTTTTCGCGTAATGAAATTGGGCTGGCTCGGAGGAAGGTGGAAAGCGAACACTTCGTCGGGCGACGCAATGATCGGCGGAAGCACCAGACTGCGCGTGAGCGCGTGACTCTCTCTGCCTTGCGCGACACTCTCGAACAGCATCTCCCGCACCGGACCGCTCTCGCTATAGAGCTTGCGAATGACGTCATAGTTCAGGCACGCGCAATCCTCCACCGAAAGACCGTGATCCTCGCCCAACTGCCTGATCAGCGACAACGCATCGCTCAGATTTCGCGTGAACACAAACTTTGAATATTCGCGGCCCTCAATCGCTACGCGGATGAACTCGATCAAACTCAAGACGTCAATCTCCAGCTGATGTTCCTTCAGCAGTTGCTCGATGCGGCGCAACTGTTCGATGGAGAGAGCGAAGCGCGTTGACGCGGGCGTTGGCGGCCGCGGGTTCGACCAGTCGAAATAGAGATCGGGCGCTTCATCGTAGCGCGGCGACAGGATGTCGTAGGTCCCCGGCCGGAGGTGGCCGTAGCGCGCGAGAAAGTCTGCCTTGGGAAGTTCGGCGAAATCCCGGCCGATGCGTGAGGCAACGGTATCCACACTGGCCATGAATGTCGCGCACTCTTCGGAACTGAGAACGCCTACCTCGACGAAGGACTTGAGCAGTTGAACGGCGATGAAGCCCGCCCTGGCGAGGCCCGCGAACGGCAGCGTGCCGTATCGCTTGCAATCCTCGATCAGCCAGTAAATGCGGCTGATCTTGTCAACCCCGGCTCTACAGATCGTCGGAAACCGCCGTGCCAGCAAATCGATCTTGGCGCGGTCGCGCTTCCACAGCGCAGTCTCTCCGTGCATGATGCGATTGGTGAGGCGACGCAAAGCGCGGGATAGTTCCGCAAGGTCCTCCGGAGAAAATCCATGCTCGGCAAGCCGCTTCATCCGCTTTGGCAAGTCGAGGGTGTAACAGGAGAAGACAATTTCAAATTCGACCTTGTCGTGAAGGTGAGGCTCGGAGAGGAGGCGATCGATGTAGTAATTGGCGAGTCGCCCGGCGAGGTCATCGGGAACGTCACGCGGAATGAAGGAATTAAAGTCCACGCGCACGTCGATATAGGGAAGCCCGTGAAAGCTGACCATTAGCGGAAAACTGCGGAGATTCTGATAGCCATAATTGTCGCGTTGGTAGGCCCAGATGGCATCGGTGATGAGTTCGCGATAGAGCGACAATGACAGCGGCCACGGCCGAACGCCAATGATTTCGGCCGGGTTCCAGTCCGGCATGACGCCGAATATGGCCCGGCTGCCCTGGAGGAAGGGATGTGGGCGGCTTAGCAGCTCGGCCTTGCGAGCGACATCGGCGACCGCCGCATCGACCTTTTCGTCCGCTATCCCGCTGTGTTCGTCGACAGTGAGCGGACGAACTTGCAGAAGGTAAAGCTGTCCGTCGCCGCCCACGGCGAACTCCACGTCGATTGCATCATGGGCCAGAAGAGTTTCGAGTTCACTGACGAGAGCGATGACGGGTGCGAGCGAAGGTGGACAGGCATCGCCCCGCGATCTGAGGCAAAGAAAAGTCTTGAGATTGTCTCCGACGCCGCCGGTGACTTGATCCGTCAGCCCGGAACGGTCATCGTAATTCACAACGAAATAAGGGCCGCCGCTGGGACTACGTGAGAAGGCCACACCAGCCATCGCCACGTGATCGAGCATAGGCTGCACGAAGATCTGGTCGTCGTCCCGCCCCTCACCGTCGAACGATTCAATCACGCGCTCGATCGCCTCGGCGACGGCAGCGCTCCCGACGACTCCGAGCACGGAATCATACATTCCAGCGCGAGAACTCGCGGCGCCGTCCTCGCTCCGCGCGCTGCTTCGAACGATGACACGGCCCGAGCCCCAAGGAGCAGCGGCGATGGCAGCGAGTACGGCACGAGCATTCGAGCGCCATTCGCCCACCGAGAATCGGACCTGCGGCAGAACGCGTCCCGTGCGCAGTAGTGGCGCCAGCGCCTCTAAGGATTCCGCCTTTGTTCTGAAAGTCACGCGTGCCTTCGGCTGCGCCACGCCTGCGGGATCCGCGCCGTTGCATGCGGCCAAGATGCGATCCACTGCCGTGGCGACGTCGAGCGTCCCGTAGTTGTCGAGGACGATATCCGGCGCCTCGGGAGCCTCCGCGGGCACGTCCAGGCCAACCACATCGCGTGCATCG
>Ga0187783_10003331_pt1 | contig 11839 bp, 12 predicted proteins | sample 1015_SJ02_MP02_2_FD_132471 | JGI IMG/M metagenome (GOLD analysis project Ga0187783, IMG submission 132471) | Tropical peat soil microbial communities from peatlands in Department of Meta, Colombia - 1015_SJ02_MP02_20_MG | ecosystem: Environmental > Terrestrial > Soil > Wetlands > Peat | place... | reverse complement strand
CTGTCGGTCCATGGAGGGCAATTTCGTCAAGCCCTGAACCATGAACAATGAGCGCTCTTTGTCGTCCTAAGTCCTTAAGCGCCAAAGCAAAGGGCTTAATCAGGGCCGGGTCAAACACGCCAACCAGCATTATCGGCGGTCTCAGTGGATTAGCGAGAGGGCCGATAATGTTAAAAATGGTGCGGATTTTCAGCTCCTGCCGCAGGGCTTTCACTGATTTAAACGCCGTGTGGTAATTGGGGGCAAAGAGAAAACACCAGTTATGCTGATCCAAACAGCTGCGACTTTGGGACGGGCTTAAGGAAACATCAACTCCGATTTCATCCAATACGTCGGCAGAACCACATTTCGAAGAAACCGATACATTGCCATGCTTGGCCACCGGCAAGCCCAACGATGCCGCCGTGATCGATGCCAAAGTTGAAACATTGATGGTGTGATGGCCATCACCTCCCGTTCCGACAATATCTGCAAAAGGATAACTTGGCCTTTCGATGAAAGCGGCCTTTTCTATGACCAGTTCAGCGCATTGAGCGATCTCTAAGGGGCTTTCCTTTTTGGCGCGCATAAGCGCGAGGCTCGCCGCAACCTGTGCCGGTGGCATGACACCCGACAACATCCTCTCCATCAACTCGCGTATTAAGAGACCGTCGAGATTTTGACCGCGGATCAATTGCTCAATGATCGCTTCATTGGTAACGCTCATGAATGCTCCTTAGCCCACGCTATGACATTGTCGATCATGCGGCTTCCGAGCGTTGTCAGAATCGATTCCGGGTGAAATTGGATGCCAATCACCGGGCTTTTTTTGTGCGCAACCGCCATCACCAAATCATCGGAGCGCCCAAAAACCTCAAAGCAATCGGGCACCACTGATGCGCTCAAGCTGTGATAACGACCCACATGAATGCGATGAGGCATGCCTCGGAAAATGTGCTCGCCACTATGCTCTAAAATGCGCGCTTTACCGTGAACCACCTGGGGCGCGCGCGTTACGCGTCCGCCATTGGTGCTGATCATGGCCTGCATGCCCAGACAAACCCCAAAAATCGGCATCTTACCGGTGATCCGCTTGATCAGCTCATTCATAGAACCAGCATCATCGGGATGGCCAGGACCCGGTGATAAAACCAAAAGCCGTGGGGGGGCGAGTTCTAAAAGCCTTCGCTCCGCCTCATCGGCATTCATGGTATTGCGCCACACATGAAGACGATGATGGGGCGCACTAAACTCATCCAACAAGTTAAAGGTAAACGAATCGAAATTATCAAGAATAACAATGTTCATAACCCACCCGCCATGGCGATCGCTCGAAGTACGGCCTCAGCCTTATTGATGGTCTCCTGGGTTTCAAACTGCGGCGTTGAATCATAAACCACGCCACAACCTGCGCGCACATAGGCGGTATCGCCTTTTACCAAGGCGGATCGAATGATGATGGATGTGTCCATATTGCCAAGCTGATCGAGATAGCCCACCGCACCCCCGTAAAACCCGCGCTTGCTTGCTTCAAGCTCGCGCAGGAGCTCGGCTGAACGGACCTTGGGTGCGCCCATCAGAGTGCCCATATTCATGGAGGCTTGGTAAGCAGAAAGAGCGTCAAACTCCTTTAACAGCGTACCCTCCACTTCGGACACCAAGTGCATGACATGAGAGAAGCGATCGACGGATAACAAGCGCTTGATACGCCGTGAATTGGGGCGAGCGACACTGGCAATATCATTGCGCGCCAAGTCCACCAGCATCATATGCTCAGCTAATTCCTTTTCATCTAGACACAAAGACGCCTGCTCGCGGGAATCAAGCTCGTCGTCAATACTACCGTCCTCCGCAAAACCACGGCGTCTCGTACCGGCAATGGGTCGTATGGACACCCGACGTCCTCCCTTCTTCGTCTCCACTTTGATGAAGGTTTCTGGGGAGGCGCCAAACAAGGTCCAGTCGTCGGTCTTCATATAAAACATATAAGGACTAGGGTTTAGCTGGCGCAAAGCCTGGTAGCATTGAATCGGATCGCGGATGGGCATAGAAAATGTGCGAGAAGGCACAATCTGATAAACATCGCCAGCTAATATGTGCGACTTACATCTCTCAACCAGGTGCTTAAAATCATCATCGGAGATATCGACCCGATAGGCCAAGGGCTCTTGCATGCTCCGAAGTTCGAATCTCGCCACAGTTGCCGATTTAACAAGATCGAAGGCCTGCGCCAACCGCCCTGCTTGATCTTGATCATCGCCCCGAAGACCGTGGGCAATTACTGAAGTTTCTTGTTGTTTGTGGTCGATAATAATTAGGGTAAGGGGCAAATAAAAAAGATAGTCGGGTACCTCTGCTCGGTCACATTTTGCCGTGGGTAGCTTCTCGAAATGATCGAGGAAATCATAGGAGAACGCACCAGCCAACAGGAAGTCTTTCTGTTGCTCCCCATCTTTCAGTACAGCCGATGATAAAGTGCGCCTCATAACATCAAGCGCCGAAGGGATGCGCATTTTTTCCAACAGATCGAGCTGATGATAGAGCGGCTCAATCCGCAAGGTTAAGGTGTCATGGCTATGCGCTACGATCTGATCCTGAAAAGCTTCGGACAATATCTTTAGTATGGGCTGCGCTTCGTCGAGCAAGGCCGTCACCGCCACCTGATGATTACGGGACTCAAACTTTAAAGCTATGTCAAAAAACAACATGCTTTTTTCACCAAGCTTAGTAACCACATCGGCGGATTCAAAGAGCAAGCATTTCTGGTGGGCAAGCGATGGCAAAGCGCTCACTGGGTCGAAAACGCCCCCATGGGTAACTTTCCGGCTGTTCACCACATACTGGGACGCTTTATGGCTCATAACATGGTCCTGTTCGCCGCCAGAACAAACTTATTAAGATCCTGCATCATGGTGGCAAACTGTTCGGGATATAAGGACTGCATGCCATCGGACAAAGCGCTCTTTGGATCAGGATGAACTTCAATGATGAGGCCATCAGCACCGCAAGCGGCAGCAGCAAAGGCCATGGGAGCCACCAGATCTCTTAGGCCCGTGCCATGGGATGGATCAACAATGACCGGTAGATGCGATTTAGTTTTTAGGTAGGGCACGGCGTTAAGATCGAGCGTGTTTCTGGTGCAGGTTTCAAAGGTGCGAATGCCCCTTTCGCAAAGAATGACATTGGGGTTGCCTTCAGCAACGATATATTCAGCAGCCAACAATAGATCCTCCACTTTCGCCGCAAACCCGCGCTTCAAAATCACGGGCTTTCGTCTTTGGCCAAGCTCCGTAAGCAGGCGAAAGTTCTGCATGTTACGCGCACCCACCTGAAAGGCGTCGGAATACTGCTCCACCGCGTCAATATCATTAACTTCCACCACTTCAGTAACGGAGGGCAGGCCATGTTCTTTGGCGGCCGCCGCCAAAATTTTTAAGCCCTCAAGCCCTAAGCCTTGAAAGCTATAAGGGCTGGTACGAGGCTTAAAAGCGCCACCACGTAAAATTCGCGCGCCCGCCTTTTTCACCACATTGGCCGACCGGTTCATCTGCAAGGTGTTTTCCACCGCACAGGGGCCGGCGATCGTGACAAATTCCTTTCCACCAATTGCCACATCGCCAATTTTAACGATGGTATTGCCGTTGTTAAATTCTCTGCTCACTAATTTGTAAGGAGACAGTACCGGCTTAACCTGGTCCACCTGGGGGAAGTTCTCAAACTGTTTTTCGTTCAACAGCCTTTCGTCACCAATGGCGCCAATAACAATCCTTTCAACCCCCGGCAAAAACAGCGGTTTTAGGCCCGTCTTTTCAATTTCATCTAAAATATTATCTGCATCTTCCTTGCTGGCATTTTGCTTCAAAATGATGATCATGCTCGATCCCCTTCTCTTATACCAAAAAAAACCCACCGATTTGGTGGGCTTATTTTATGTTGCGCTCGCTTTTACTGCTTTTCAAATTCTAGGTGAAATTCGGCCCACCTTTAACAAAAAGGCTATGCCACCACCAACGGCTAATGTGTGCAAGATTTGATAAGGCTTGGCTTCTCATAAGGCTTCACCCTAACGCGAGGACGCAGTTTGTCAATGCATTTCGTCCGTTTCAGACCAAACCGAGTCGAAAATGGTTAGAGGCTCGAACGATGGATGGTACCAAGGAAACTCACGATCTATGCCGATCGCGCCATCAGATACATCTGCTGGCGTATCTGTCATGTCTTCTGGATTCACGGATGAAGTCATCGTCGCTTGAATCTCTTCGGCTTTTAGAGGCAACGAATTATCTGGCTCTTCTTTTAACTCTATCGGCAGTGCAACTTGGCTTTCTTCGGACTCTTCGCCACTGCTTATAGCGTGATAAACATTATTGTTGTTTCTTAGCCAGTACCTCTTTTCAACCATCTTTATCCAAAAGACTTTATAGATTTTCTTGAGATCGAGCTCAATAAATTCATCCTCCTCTTCCTCGGAAATATTGATAACCTCTAATTCGCTCTTTATGTCCTCGCTCACATCAGCTTTGACACTAGCCAAAGGTTGATCACAAGGCTGATGTTTTCTTTTGCGAGAACGAACCCCGCGAACGCAGTCCTCCTCCTTCCCAGCGTTCTTACAAGGCTGACAAGGGTCATCATCATCACAGCCCTTATGATTTTTTCGACAGGGATCGCAAGCAAGACGAATTTGCTTTCTTTTTTCTTTTTTTATTACGATCTCGTCGCCATCCATCGAAAATCCAAATGGTGATACAAAGACAACAAACAGGAGAACAAAAGATATTTTTGGAGGCGACATTAACCATCCCAAAAACTTCGGCAATTCATTTCTGAACATTTTGCTCTAATCCTTGGTTACCTATTGCTCAACTCTCGCTGGATCTACCAACTCATCCGAACCATCATCATAGTTGCTGCCAGGCGAGGGTGCGTCAATGGTTATACAATGTGGGTGAGGATCCGTGAGCGGCTTCTCACAGACAAAGCAAAGCGCTGTCCTAGGGCCAGGCAGTAAAGCTTTTTCGCATACCGTCTTCGCCACCGTCGGTAAACACGACGACTGCATTAAATCAGGTTTTGGCTTTTTGCCCCGCCTTTTGCCAGGTGACATCGTGCAACACGCGCGCGCCTCATTACACCTGCTGCATGGGACAATCCCATCACATCCTTGATGTCTTACGCGGCATCGATCACACGCCCGCGTCACCCTTTTCTTGAGAGACTTCACTTCATTTGGCGCGCGATCCATCGCCCATGTTGGGGTGGCAGCCAAAAAATGCATGCAAAAAACTAAGGTAAAGCCAATATAAAATTGAGACATTGATCACTCCGAAAATACTAATGCGGATTATGTCTTAGCCGTACGCGATTTTATTATATCTGTCATTATCGCCGCTCCACTAGAGTCGTTTCAATAGACAAAGGTAGGCCGGGCCAGCGTGGTGTCGATGCGGCAAAACCGCGATGCCAAACTTGGTCTTTTCGCCCAAAAGTGCGGGCATGGGCACCAACTGGCACATAGAGATCTTACGCTCCACTATGCGCTTGATCACCATGTCGTTTTCATTAAGGTTTATCGAGCAGGTGGCGTATAGAACATGGCCACCGGGCTTAAGCGCAAGCAGGGCCGAAGCGAGCAGGGCATATTGCCGCATGGGCAAGCTCTTCTTTAGGCCGCTAAATTTGGCCAAAAGCGCTGGATCTTTAACCACATGGCCCTCACTCGAGCAGGGTGCATCGAGCAGTATCGCATCGTAGGTTGATGGCTCTTTAAGCCCAAAGCGCAGGGCATCTTCTGTCCTCACGTTAACTTGCCGCCTAAGATATTCCCCAGGAAGAAACTCGCGTAAAACCCGCCTGAGACGCTCTGAACGCGCTCGCGAAATATCGCTTGCCACAAACGATAGTCCCGTGATCATGCGACTGATCATGACCAGAAGCTTACCGCCAGGAGCTGCACACATATCCAGCACTCTCATGTTGGGCTCTAAGGGCAGCAGCATGGGTGCTAATACCGATGACGCATCCATAAAATAATGGCTTAGCAAGCCGTCAATCAAACGTGGCTTTTCCTCCTGGGGCAGATGATAGAAGGTGAGACCGAGAATCTTATGAGGCTCTGCTTCGCCAATGATCGACAGCAAGCGCTCACGCTTAAGAAAAGGGTTGATGAGCGCGATTTTCTTAAAAGGCCTTTCTAGGGCCTTAAAAAGCGCTTCGGTTTCTTGGCCATATTGCCGCCGATAGCACTCCGCCATTCCTGCCAAATTGTTCATGACGACGTTTTTCTTGCACCCAGGACTGCATTAGTGAAAACCATGGCCATAATGAGATGAAACCCAGCGCCCATGAGCACAAACCATTGGAGGCGGGCGAAAAAGAAAATAAAAACTCCATCCATCAGCAGACTCACAGCAAACAGAATAAATGTCCAAACAACGGGCTCCCGCTTAACTGCGATGGGAAGATTGCTCAAAAATATTATCGCTAGGGCAGTGAAGGCCCAAGGATTTAGGAAAAAGCTAGCAAGAAGGCTCTCAAACGCTCCGTGCAAAAACAGCAACAATATCGAAGCTGCTGCAATGGCAAGCAATAAAACGCTTGCCGCGGAAAAGTCCTTCGCGTGTTTTTTGTCGTCGTGATGGCCCCGACCCGTGCTGTCGCAGGTCTTCTCAATGGCGCAATTATGAAGTTCAAGCGCAAGAACCAAAAATACCAAAAGAAATAAAACGATTTCTTGCCAAAACGCCAGAGCCAGCAGGTCAATGCCCAACAAAACCATCATGCCCAAGAGCCATTGCAACCTAAAATTGCGCTCCGCCGCAATGGCATACATGATGCCCCTGAGCGCAAATCGTAAACCAAGTTCCAGGTCAAACATCGCCTACCCTTTCACTCCTAGCTCCGCATGATAACTCGATCTTACCAAAGGGCCGCTTTCCACGTGAGAAAATCCTAACTCTATCGCGAGAAGCTTAAACTGCCCGAATTGGTCGGGCGTTACGTAACGATGCACCGGATGATGCCAAGAGCTTGGCCGCAAATATTGGCCAAGCGTTAAATGATCACAGGCATGCGCTCTTAAATCCCGCAGAGCTTCCACCACTTCGTCATCTTCTTCACCAAGACCAAGCATGATGCCGCTTTTACTTCTCATGGCAGGGTTCCGCCTTTTTGCGTTTTGTAGCAGGGCTAAAGAACGCTCATAGCGCGCACCCGATCGGATTTTGGGCGACAGCCTGCGAACCGTCTCTAGATTGTGGTTGAAGATATGGGGGTTTTCGTCGGTTACAATTTGAAGATGATCCACGTTGCCCAAAAAATCGGGCACCAGCACTTCCGTGGTCATGTGCGGCGCATGACGCTTCAAGGCCTGAAGACAACGGGCAAATTGTCTCGATCCGCCATCGACTAAATCGTCCCGTGCCACCGAGGTAATAACCACATGCTTAAGGCCCATGCGTATTGCACTCTGGGCCAGACGTTCTGGTTCATCAAGATCCACCGGTCCGGGTCGCCGGTTCGACTGCACGTTGCAAAAGCGACAACTTCTGGTGCAGAGGTTTCCCAAGATCATGAAGGTTGCCGTGCCAAGTTCCCAACATTCACCCATATTGGGACAGGCCGCAGAAGAACACACTGTATGGAGTCGCTCTTGGCCAAGCATCTGCTTAAGCTTCATGGCGCGCTCGCCGGTAGGCGCTCTGACGCGCAACCAAGCTGGCCGAAGAGGCTGATTTTCAGTGCTACAAATAGCCATTTTAGGGGGCCGAGGTCCAGTTTTCGAGCGTCTGCTTGAGATCGGCCATAAAGATATCGGCAGTCGCGCCATCAACTAAACGATGATCAAACGACAAGCTAAGCCAGCCCATTCTTCTGATGGCGATAACATCAGTTCCATCCACCTCGAGTACGGTTGCTTGCTTCTTGATCCGGCCCACTCCTAAAATCGCCACCTGGGGTTGGTTGATGATGGGGGTGCCGATAATGGCGCCGTAGTTGCCCGGGTTCGTGATGGTGAAGGTTCCACCGCTGAGTTCATCGGGTTTGATCTTCCTAGCCCGCACTCGAGAACTCATTTCGTTGATCGCGTGAGCCAAACCTCGCAGATTTTGCTTATCGGCATTTTTTATCACCGGCACCATCAAGCCGGGTTCAGGATTCTCAATAGCAACGGCAATGCCGAGATGGATGTCCTTCTTAAATATGATCGCTTCCTTGCCTAATGTGGCGTTGATGTAGGGATGCCGCTTTAAGACCTGGCAGACGGCAGCCGCCAAAAAGGTGGTGTAGGTTAGCGATACCTGTTCGTCTTTGAAAAACTGCTCTTTGTGAATCGCCCTGATTTTATCAATCGCCGTATAGTCTATCTCAAAGAAGGTTGTGACATGCGCACTAGTTCTTCTTGATGCCACCATGTTTTCTATAATGACGCGGCGCATCGTGGAAATGGGCTTTTCGACCTCGCGGCTCGATGACTGAATCTCTCTTTGCAAGGGACTTATGGCCAGAGACTTAGCTTGAGGCGCCTTCCGCCCTTCTAAATAGTCCAGCAGGTCTTTCTTGGAAACGCGGCCTCCCCTACCTGTGCCGGAGATATTCTTCATCTCTTGTTCGGATACCTTATGCTCAAACGCGATCTTTCTCACCAAGGGTGACAAAAAGCTGCTCATGTCTTCTTGGCCTTCCCTAGTTTCCTCGGGCTCTTCTTCCAGCAATCTTACCTGTTGTGGCAGAGCTTTTTCCACGATGGGGGTTTCTAGGCCTTTTTTCTTCTCATCTTTCGCTTTTGGCTCAGCGAGTTTTCCACCCATCGGAGCGACCGCTTCGCCCTGAGCGCCAACCCTAGCCAATACCGTGCCCACCGCCACCGTTTCTCCGGGACCCACAAGAATTTCCAACAAGACGCCGGCCCCGGGGCTTGGGATTTCTGCTTCCACCTTGTCCGTAGAAATCAACAGGATGTTTTCATCTTTTTTGACAACATCGCCAGGCTCTTTCAGCCACTTTACAATGGTTCCTTCAGCGATTGATTCACCAAGCTGCGGCATTACAATGTTTTCTGCCATGGGAGATGCTCCAAATCAGGCAACTTTAAATGGACAGTCCATTACAGCGCCATTTCAGGGTTAATGAAAAAGCTTCACACAGACATTCCGATATTGCGCTCACCATAGCCAAAAACTTGGGCATCTCAAGGCTTTCTTGATAAAAGAGTTCACTCAGCGTAATAACGCTCTGGTCCTTCAATCCACAGGGCACGAGATGCTCGGTATAGCGACGCCAATCAATATCAACATTGAAAGCAAACCCGTGCTTGCTGACACCGTCCTTTACTCCAACACCAATGGCCACGAGCTTTTTAAGTTCAATGCGCCTTTCTTCACGGCACTTAACCCAGATGCCGGTGAATCCGGGCAATAGAGTGGCATTGCGCACACCAAAACTTTGGACCGCTTGCAGAAGCGCAGACTCGAGCGTTCGAATGTAGAGACCCAGGTCCACACCCTTGCCACGACTAATGCGAATGAGCGGATATCCCACCAACTGCCCGGGACCGTGAAACGTGGCATCGCCTCCACGATCGGCTAGCGCCACGGCAATGCCATCGTCTTTAATGCGAGCTTCAGACGTGATGATACTTTTTAATAGATGCTGCCGGGTGAAGGTGATAACGGGCTCGTGCTCAAGCAACATAAGTTGCTCGCAAATTTTTCGCTGCGCCACTTGCTCGTGTAGGGCGTGCATGAGGGACAGAGTGGAAAGATAAGGCTGATCGCGACCAAAAAAGCATGCCTCAAGCATGCTCTTTTCAACAGAGCCTACCTGCATCTCAGCCATGAATCGGCTTATCCACTGCGCTTAAAGCCGCCTCATAGATTGACTCATAAAGGGTTGGATGAGCGTGAACCGTATCGGCAATCTGATCAATGGTTGCCTCAGTTTGCATGGCAAATGCAGGCTCGGCTAAAATTTCGGTGGCCTCGGGACCGATAATGTGCACACCCAAAATTTCCCCGTATTTTTTGTCGGTGATGAATTTCACAAACCCGCGGTTTTTTTGCAGAATGCTAGCCTTAGCATTGCGCGCAAAATCAAACTTGCCAATCTTGATATCATGGCCGCGCTCCTTGGCCTGCTCTTCGGTAAGCCCAGCCCAGGCCACCGGTGGCTCCGAATAAACGCAACAAGGTGTGTGATCGTAGTTCAGGGGCGAAGGCTTTAAACCAGCCAGATGTTCCACCGCAATAATTCCTTCTTTAGAAGCGACATGGGCCAACCAAGGTGTATTGATACAATCGCCAATCGCATAGATGTTCGGCTCATCAGTTCTTAAATGGCCGTCAACGCCAATATAGCCACGCTCACGTTTAATGTTGGTGGTTTCAAGACCGAGATTTTCCGTCAAAGGCGCACGACCAACCGATACCAATACGTAATCGCTGTCGACCTGCACCGATGAACCATCTGCTTCGCTAAAAATGACATGGGCTTGGTCTGATTTATTGCTCACCTTTTCGATTTTGGCGTCGACGTGGAAGGTGACACCCTGTTTTTCCAACTGCAGCCTGAGCTCTTTTGAGCAGTCGGCATCGGCCGTAGCAAGTATACGAGGCAGCGCTTCAATAACTTTAACCTTGCTTCCGAAGCGCGCAAAAATCGAAGCAAACTCGATACCGATAACGCCGCCGCCAACAATGGTGAGCGAGCCAGGAATTTTTTTCAAACCCAAAATCGTATCGGAATTCAAAATGCGCGAATTCGGCTCCGCCATGGGCAAATTTTTTGGCGTAGAACCGACAGCCAACACGATGAATTTCGACTTGATGCTTTTTGCTTCTTTTTCGCCCGAAATCTCAACAGTGTTTTTGTCTTTAAGGCGACCGACTCCGTGAAACACATCGATCTTTTTACTCTTCATGAGGTGAGACACGCCGCCGGCATTCGAAGAGACAACGCGCTCTTTATATTTTTGTACTTCTCCCCAATCGATCTCGACACCAGAAGCCTTGATACCTATGCGGGCTCCATGCTTAATCTCATCATAAGTATCGGCCGCATGCAGCAAAGCCTTGGTTGGTATGCAACCTCGATGCAAGCAGGTGCCACCAAGCGCCGGGTCTTTTTCAACGATCGCGGTCTTCAATCCCATGCTTGCCCCGCGCGCCGCCGCAACATAACCACCGGGTCCCGCCCCAATAACCACAAGATCATAGTGATTCGCCATAAAAAACCCCCAAAGATAATTACCCTACAGAATTCCCCTCTCCCGCCTGCGGGAGAGGGATCAAGGGAGAGGGCCCACCCTCATCCCAACCCTCTCCCGCCAGCGGGAGAAGGAGCTAAAAATGGAGAGGGAGAAATTAAGGGAGGGCTTTTTACTTCAACTTAACTTCTTTGAACTTAGCGCGCTGCCGAGCCTTGGGGTCGTACTTGACCAGCTCAAGTTTGTCCTTGGTTATTTTTTTATTCTTGACTGTCACGTAAAAATATCCTGTACCAAGCGGGGATTCTAACTTAATCAGTTCGCGGTTGCCTTTTTTCGCCATTTTTCGACCCTCAAATATAGTGCGACTATTGCTCGTAGATTTCGGTTGATCAAGAGATCGCCCGATCTTTTACTGTTGAATCATGTGCCAGGTAACAAGATAGATCTTGCTACTCGATTTCAGTGTGAAGCTCGGAAGCCGATCATCCAAGGCTAAAAGCAATAGCCCGTCTTTGCCGTAAATGACTTTCCTCACAACATACTTATCCGGTCCCAACTTAATTAAACAATATTTCTGATGCGCGCTCTTTTCCTCACCGGACTTGATGGCTCGGCCTACCACGATATCGCCAGCCAAAAATTTTGGCGCCATGG
>Ga0187783_10003330_pt1 | contig 11842 bp, 13 predicted proteins | sample 1015_SJ02_MP02_2_FD_132471 | JGI IMG/M metagenome (GOLD analysis project Ga0187783, IMG submission 132471) | Tropical peat soil microbial communities from peatlands in Department of Meta, Colombia - 1015_SJ02_MP02_20_MG | ecosystem: Environmental > Terrestrial > Soil > Wetlands > Peat | place... | reverse complement strand
TCCCGTTGTGCTGTGCGCCGGCGGCGTCAGCCCAGGTCTCAGTCAGCATTGGAGTGGCGCCCGTGTGCCCCTATGGTTACTTCTCGTACCCACCATACGACTGCGCGCCTTACGGCTACTACGGGCCCGATTGGTTCATTGGCGGCGTTTTCATAGGAGCTGGCCCCTGGTTCCACGGCCCTGCCCACTTCTCCGGCCATGTCGACAACCGTTTCGATCCTCGTCACGGTTACAGAGGACCGATGCCTGTGCCCGGAGATCAGCCCAACTACAACTTCCACGGCAACGAGGCGAGAGATGGGAAAGGCCACGTAGTCAAAGGCGATCATGACGCCAGCAATGAACATGCGCTACCCGGGCATCAGGAGGGCGGCGGCCATGCCGAGGGCCATCGCTAGAGTTCGATCCGGAATGCGGTTTGACTGCCACGAAAATTCACATTAAGGCGTGAGTGACAGAGCAAGGCCGAACCGACGCTATGTCTGCGTCACCGATAGCCAAGTTGCCAAAAGAAGAGCGGCGACAATTACTGGATGATCTCAACTACTTGAACATGGCAGAAATTAGATACTTCTGTCAGCGGCATTCGATTCCCTACAGGATCAGAATTGAAACGGAAGATGGATCGACGAGAACCACAAGCGAGCAAGACCGGAAGGGCGTTGTCCTGAACCGGATCCGGACGTTCCTGCAGAAAGGTGTAATTCCCGTGGAGACCCGTTTTAGCGCCAGGATTGTTTGCTTCGACCCGCCACCCGCGGAGTTTGCAGCGAGTGACCGTCTATTCTACGGGCGATATGACAAATCAAACCGGCAAATGATCGCCCTTTTGAAGGGGCTCACACACGGCCAGTTTCGTAACGGAGCCATCGCGCGAATTCTAGCCAGGGAATTTTGGACGCGCGGCAAAGCTCCCACATTCAAAGAGTTTGCTGTTGCGTGGCTTCAGGCTGTACAGGAACACACCGCGCCGAATCCCGAATGGGCGTTTCTGTCAGACCGGACACGCGGCACCGCCGTGAAAGACTGGAAGAAACTGCGAGCCAAGAAAGCGGCGATTGTATTAAAGCGCCTCAAGCAAATCGTTCCAGAGTGAGGCATTTGCAGCAAAACGCTCGGTTTCTGAACCTCGAAAGATCCAAATTTCGGGTTGTTAGAACTTAGCGAGTTTTTTGAATTCACGGGGTGGCATAGCGCACGTACGAAACGGGGAAGCGTGCGCCGGATTACAATGAACCCCGGTGACGTTCGTCTGCGCTTGTCCCCGAAGTGTTCGACTTCTCCGGTAAGTGGAGGCAGGACCCGCCTGGAACTCGGATCGCATGCTCAAACCAGTTCGTGCGAACCATCGCGCCATCTCAGTTTCCGCTGCCGCGTTCCTTCTCGTAGAGCTGTTCGAAAAACGCGAGCTGCGCGCGATTCGGTTCTGATCCTATTTCGGCTCGATCGCCCAAAGCCATCGGCCGATCCCTCTTTTTGTCGTCGAAGGCGGGCCATTTTGCCAAGTCCTTGCCGTTGGGATCGCCATTCGTTGCGAAGTTAATCCAATAGGATGAGAGGATGTCTGAAACTTGATGATCGAGATCCCTCCACGCACGCGGCGGCAGCAGGTTCTGGAAAATATACTGGGCCTCGGCTCCATGAGTAGCGCCCGAACCAAAGCCACCGCGCGCAGTCGAGCCAACCGGCGCCGGAGGCTCATGCGTGAAGTAATAGAGAAATGCTTTCGAATGCCCAGTCTGAGTCTGCGCGCGCACCCAAGTACGCATGACAAACGCCAGCTCATCACGAAACGCCGCAAGTTGCGACGCGTTCGCTTCCTCATCCGAGCTCGCCGGATAGAGCTTCAGGAAAGCGTCCGCCTGATCACCGAAGCGCGCGCGCGATCGCTCGATAAACTTCTCCGCCGTGGTCGGTTGAAGGAAGAATGTTCCTTCGTCCTTATTCGACCCGGCGAGTAGCGGCACATCGTTCTGTTTACCCTCGGAGAATATCGTGCCGACGTCCTCCGGGATAAACCATCCATCGATTACTGGCCCACTGCCACGGCCACCTTTGAGCAAATCTTCAGCCGATAGTGCGCGCAAGTTTTCCAGATTTTGAGCGTGCATCTCCTCTGCCGTTTTCACGCCGGCTTGTTCCGCTTCCCCGAGCGTTCGCATTTTCGTGAGGGAAATTCCCATCCACGCGCCGCTTTCGCCGGCCGCTCGCTGAAATAGACCCTTCGCGCGCGGCGAACCCATGAGATTCGAAATGCTCGCTGATCCGGCCGAGTCGCCAAAAACCATCACGCGGCCAGGATCGCCGCCAAATGCGGCGACATTCCGCTGGATCCATTGCAAAGCGGCCACCTGGTCCATCAGACCGTAGTTACCGGACGCATGATTTTCCGATTCCTTGGTCAACTCAGGATGAGAGAAGAATCCGAAGACGCCCAGCCGATAGTTGATGGTGACGAGCACTGCGCCTTTCTTGGCCAGCGCTTCTCCGTCGTAGCCCGGCGCCGATCCAGAGCCGGTCTGATATCCGCCCGGATGAATCCAGACCATCACGGGCCGACGCTCGCTGGCTGATGCGGCCGCAGTCCACACGTTGAGGAACAGGCAATCCTCGCTCATCTTGGGTTGGTTGGCCGGACTCGCGCCGCGGAATGCCGGCTGCATGCAAATCGCCCCGAATTGATCGGCTTTCCGCACACCGTCCCAATGTGCCACGGGTTGTGGCGCGCGCCAGCGCAACTGGCCGACGGGTGGTGCGGCGTACGGTATGCCGCGGAAAACGCGCACGCTCCCATCTGATGCCGCGACACCCGACACTAAACCGGAATCAAGCTGAACCGGCTCCTCGACACCCGCCGGGGAAACAGCCCATCCTCCCAATGCGAAGATGGCCGCAATGCAGAACAACGCGGGTCGCATGAAAACGCTCCTTTGAAAACCCTAGCGCGGGATTCGTGCAACAACTACGACTTATCCCTCTCGCTAGCAACGAATCGGCACCAAGCGCCTTGAAATGCTCCCAACGGGTCGGCTCCATGCCCCCCCAGCTTTACGCCCGAGCGGCTATTTCACTCCGATCGTGAACTGCTTGCCCTTTTCTCCGACCTGAAAGATCAGCAGCTTCGCTGGCTTGGTCTTGCTCAGGTTCGTCAACATTTTATGGACGTGCATCGCGGGCTCGTAAAAGTAGTCACCTGCCCTGTAGGTCTTTGGTGGATTCGGCTCGACCTGATTCTCGATCTCGCCCTCCAGGATGTAGGCGAACACCGGACCGATATGCTCGTGGGAGGGTGTTGCGGCGCCGGGGCCTACCGTCAGTGTGATCACGCTCACTTCGGCATTCGGAATTTCTCCCAGCGGCTCCTGCATCAGCGTCTTCACTGGAGACACTCCTTGCGTCTGTGCGTGCCCAGCTGTGTCCTGCGCTTCGGCCGCTGTCGAGGCAGTTCCCGCAATCAAAGCTGCCAATGCCGCTCCCAGGCTACCGTTCATCTCTCGACGAGTCATCATGGCTAATTTCTCCCTTCGCAAGATTTTCTGTATGAATGTCGCCGGCCCTCCTGAGCGCGCGAATCTTACACCCCACGCGAGCCTCTGCGCACCAGCAGCTTCCCATCATCGCTGCTCTGTGCGATTGCCCCACGACTTTCTTACTGCGGTTGGTACGCACAGTTCGGTCCGCAGCACTACATTCCCGAGAACTGTGAGCCAGATCCCCATCTTCCATTTCTTTGCTTATCCCAAAGGCTTAGCAGTTCTTTAACAATTGGTTTACCTAACTACGCACTCCCATGCCTAATTTCTGTTGCGGAGGTTCCCATGACAGCCAAACAAGCTCTGGTGCTCCTACTTTCCGCTGTGCTCACTTTCGCAACGATGCCGCAGTCAACGTCTGCGTGGTCAGGGCCCGTAGGCTCAACAAAAATCAAGCATGTGCTTTTGATCAGCATCGATGGCATGCACGCTGTAGATTTTTACAATTGCGCTCATGGCATTGCCAGCATTCGTGATGGAGCTTCCTATTGTCCGAATCTCGCGGCCTTGGCCCAAACTGGCATCAACTACGTTGGGGCCATCTCGTCAAGACCTTCCGACTCTTTCCCTGGCATGGCGGCTTTGGCAACCGGCGGTACGCCCAAGTCGACTGGTGCGTACTACGATGTGGCTTACGACCGCTCACTCGATCCCCCTGCGATGACTACGGGCACGGGTTTGGCAGGCGGGTCCTGCACACCGGCGGGGGCCGGGGCCCCTACCGGCACCACTACAGACTATGACCAAGGCATCGAGTTCGACGACACCAAGCTCAACGGTGGCGCCCCAAACGCCAGCCTAACTGACGGCGGCATCCAATCGATCAATCCAAGTTTCTTGGTCAGAAATCCGGCGAAGGGCTGCGCTCCTGTGTATCCATGGGACTTCGTCCGCACCAATACGATCTTTAGCGTAACCCACGCAGCTGGTGGGTACACGGCCTGGATTGATAAGCACGCGTCTTATTCGTTCGTAGCCGGCCCCGGCGGAAATGGATTGGACGACTACTACTCTCCCGAAGTGGACTCCAACGTGGTCCCTTTGCCGGGCGTGAGAACTGTCAAAGGGGTATCTTGCGCGACGATTGCCGATCCTACCAACCTCTCATCTTGGACCAACAGCTTCGCCAATATTCAGTGCTACGACACCATCAAGGTGAACGCCCTCTTAAACGAAATTGCGGGTAAGACCCACTTGGGCGCACCAGCACAGATACCGGCATTGTTCGGCATGAATTTCCAGGCGGTATACATCGGAGAAAGTGTAAGTGAGCCCCCGGTAGGCAACGGCGGTTATCTAGACGCGGCGGCAACGCCGAGCCCGCAATTGCTAGGCGAGATCGAATTTGTGGACGCAGCCGTCGGCGAGATCGTGCAAGCTCTCCAGCGGGCCGGCATCTATGAGGAGACGCTAATCGTCGTCACGGCAAAGCACGGGGAGTCTCCGATCGAGCCGAGCCTGTACATAGCCAATGGCAACAACACACCCGCGACATTTTTGGCACAGGCGGGCCTTATTCCTGAATCGGAGTCGCCGCTAAACCCAACTGGAATCGGAGCAACCGAAGATGATGTTTCCGTTCTGTGGCTGGTACAGGGCGCCAAGGTTACAGACGCGGTGGGGATACTCGAACAGAACGCGAGCGCCATCGGCCTGGGAGAGATTTTCTTTGGGCCAACAGTTGCGCTCAACTATAACGTGGCAGGTCTGGGGGACGGAGAAGATCCGCGGACTCCGGATATCATCGTTGCCCCCAATATCGGCATGACCTACTCAGGCAGTACAACGATGATTGGAGATCACGGAGGGTTCTCTCACGACGATACGAACGTGATCATGCTGGTTTCAAATTCGAGCTTCTACGCACAAACAGTCTCGGTCCCGGTTGGCACTGTCCAAATTGCGCCCACGATCTTGGTGGCGCTTGGTCTGAGTCCGAGTGCCCTGGACGCTGTCAGGGAAGAAGGCACGGCGATACTGCCTGAGGTCGGAGCGCAACTGGAAAAGTAGAACTCAAACTTGAGAGCACCAAAGCCCTCACAAAAAGGCGACCCGCTTTGGTGTCCGGCCGATGCGGCAGTTTTAGTGGTCGACCGACTTCTCGCTTGAAGCTCTTTCTTGGGCCGTGTCCGTGTTCGTGGGATTCATTCCAACCACCTCATAGGTGCGCGTTTTTCGGTCCGGAGCATCCGGAAATGTAAGGTACATGCGGTTTTTCTTGATTTTGAACTCTCCTTCCTGGCCGACCGGCAGAATCGTGGTGTGCTTCAGATTCGTCGGTCGAATTTCATAATCCATTTCGTCAGTGCGAAGGAGATATTGGGGGCAAAGTTTCTCGTCGGAGTTCACATGGGTGATCCCGACCGACGCCCACAAGGTGCCGAGGCCAGTCATTCCTTTCTGCTTGGCCCCACAAGGCACCGCTTCCATTTTTTCGAGCATGCCTCTCTCAGTTTGCCTTTTCTTGCCCGCACTCAACGGAATGGCTGTAGCAAGAACGAGCAGCAGAATGAGTGAGTTCTTGGTGTTCATAAGTGCCTCTTTGCCTGGCGCCTTTTTCAAGAGCAGCGGGATCCGTCACGAACCCCTGGAATGCCAGGCCCTGGAGAGACTGGCACGATCCCGCAACGGGAGGGCCGCACGAACGGCCCTCCGAGTTGCGCTAGGGCTTTGCGTTACTGCTTGGGTTTTGGTGCCGGGCCCGGATTGGGAGTCGGTGAGCTGCTGGGATTGCTTCCGCCCGTTGTTGCTGCGCCAGGAGTGCTGGTGCCGCCTGAGGCGGTGCCACTCGTGGTGAACTGCTGTGAGCCCTTCACGAACCCTTGCGGATTCGCGCTCCAGTCGTTGCGAACCTCGGGGTGGGCGTTTAGATACGCACCCAGTTCGGGATGACTCCCGACATAATCGTGGTTGTTGACGAGCGCAGGATCTCTCGAGATGTCTTGCGCAATGCTTGAGTGGCCGCCGAGGAATTCTCCAAAGCTCGCCATGTGATCGCGGGATGCGTCACGATTATCCAAACGATTCTCGTCTTGCATGAACGCGTTCGGGTCGCTTCTCAACTGGTCACGGACGCCGGGGTTGTCCTGCAGGTAGGCGAGAAGAGCTGGATGGCTCTGAACGAAATCGCGATTGTCTGCGAGCGAGGGATTCCTTCGAAGCTGCTCGCCAATTTCGCGGTGGTTGTCGAGGAATCGGTCAAAATCCGTACGACCCCTGCCAGACGCATCGCGGTCCCGTCCGTTGTCCGTGCGGGCGAGGGCATCCTCTGGCCGCATGAAAGCGTTCGGGTCCTGCCTGAGCTCATCACGAACTCTCGGATTATCCCTAAGATATGTTTCGAGAGCTGGATGATCCCGCACGAAATCCCGGTTGCCTACGAGCGAGGGATCTCGGCGAAGTTGCTCGGCAATTTCAGGATGTGCGTCCAGGAAGTGATCGAATTCAACCACATCCCTCCGAGTGACGTCGCGATCGCGCAAGTAGGCATCGCGGTTAAAGCTTTCTTCCTCTCGCATGAACGCGTTCGGGTCTCGCTTGAACTGATCGCGGACGCCAGGATTACTTTGCAGATATGCGTCCAGCGCTGGGTGGTTTCGCACGAAATCTCGATTGTCTACCAGTGAAGGATCTCTTCGAAGCTGCTCCGAAATCTCGGGATGGCGGTCTAGAAACTGACCGAATTGCGCTAATTCACCGCGCATCACGTTGTCTTGGCGTTGCGCAGATCTCTCACCCTGAGCCGCCACCGACTGGGCGCCAGCGGAACTCCCAAAACACAATAGAGCCACTACAGAGAGCACCAACGCTGCTAGATTCGCGAATTGCCATCGTCGTGGGCTCATCATTGAAGCCTCCTCTCAACAAATGTCCGGGGGGCACAGTGGAGGTTGCAATGCGTCTTCCAAGCAGGGGACCAGAAGAGACATCTTGAGTGTTTTCAGCGTGTTTTTCGAATGGCTAACGCGGAGGAATCGCCGATAGGTGAGCAAATTCTATACGCCAAAGGAAAAACGCCACGGGGACATTCCCTAACAGAATCACTTTACAGTGAGCCGCGTTTACCGCTGCGCTCGAACACTTGGAGCGTGGAATCTTCTTACTCGATCGACGGCAGCGGACCCGTCAATCCCTAGTGCATTGCCCGGCGAGCAGTTCGCCGGGCAATGGGTACAGACCGAGAACTACTGGCTGATCGCCACGCCGCTAAAGGCAGGGATGCCAACCGGGCCAGACGTCGCCACAGGTGTGAGGTCGCCGTAGCTGTCGATGGAAAAGACAGCCACGTAACCCTCGCTGCTGGCCGCGTAAATAACAGCGAGCCATTTCCCGTCTTGCGATACGGTGATGTCCGTGGGCATGCCTGGTAGGGATACCGACTTATAGAAGACGCCGCCCTGGCCGTCGGTAAAGAATATCGATATCGCCTGCCCCGGCGAGTTACCCGTGTACCACAAACTTCTAGGCCCTTTGGCCACCCAACAAGGAGCGTTCGTGGGATACGGCGGCGTCGGTCCGGTGATAGGGAAAACGTCGCGGTTCTTATCTACGATAGCAAAGCTGTCGGGGCTGTGTGCGGGAGTAAATCCCAAGTTGTCTTCCCAAAATGCAGCCCCGAGTGGAGTATTGTTTGCCATGCTCGGGAGGGTCACCTTGTTCGCGACACCGCTCAGCACTCCCGAGTCTGTAAGAACGAGCTGGAGCACTGATCCTGATGTGAGCGTGACCGCGGCCCAACTCTCGCCGACCGCGATTTGCGCCGCGGAGGGATCGCTAAGACCGACAACAGCTCCGTCCAAACTGCCGGACGGCCAGTCATAACCTTCGGCGCAGTTCATACCGACGACGAAGAGATGTTCTTTGGTCAGTGCCACTGAGTCGGGTTTCACACAGCCATGTGCCAGATTGATCGTTCCCCCGATACCGATGAAGCTGTCATATCGCACCAACTGGCTGACGGTGTTTGATCCGAAGTTTGCGACAGCTCCGAGATCGCCCTTGAATTGTAGAATTCCGGCGTTCGTGCTGGCACCGCCTTTGCCACCGGTCGGCAGCATGTCTTGGAGGGACAGCGAAGGCGTTCCGGTTGTATCGAGCTTGAAAACGACGATAGAGTTGCCGCTTGTACTATTTGTGCTAGTAAGCACAAAGATGCTCCGGTCGGGCTCCCCTCCCATCGCTAGGCTGGTTAGCAGGAACATGGTCGCCAGCATTGCGAGGACTCGACACACATGAGTTCGGCCGGGTTTTTGAACTTTCATCGTGATCTCCTTGAAAATAGTGGTGGACCGAGTACGCGTAGCAATCAGAGCGCACTGACAATGAAATGTTCGATTGAGGTCAACGAAAAGTTACGGAGGGAACGGACCCTCGCTCGTCGCCGGGCGCTTGGGAATTCTCGACCTGAAAAAGCCCACCGTAACTTTTTGGCGGTTTCAAGCGAATAGATGAAGATCCGGTGGAAAAAGGGGGCTTGAGCGCAACGGTGCCGACTCTATGCTGCGAGACGGCGTACAAGAGCAGAACCGTACCGGCGGCAGTCTCGCCGAAGGTAGCCGGCTGATGTGTCTCGACGTCAATCCCGAGAGGCTCATGGTCAGCTACCAAGCGGGCGATTTTGCGGCCGCCAGGGCTCTGATCGAGCTGATTAGCCCGCAGTTACATCGGTTTTTTATCGTACAAACTAGAAGTCGCGTTGACGCCGATGACCTGTTACAAGAAACCTGGTTGCGCATTCACAAAGTGCGTCACACGTACCGCCGGGGCGAGCCTGTCCTGCCATGGTTCTACGCGATTGCACGACACGTTCGCATCGATCACTACCGAAGAGTCCTTCGCACCGCCGCTCGTGAGCAAAGACTCGAAGAAGTTCCAAGACAAGCCGCCCAGCCCTCTCGCGAATCCGATCATACTGATGAGTTGGCGCTGATTCTCGCGCCACTTCCGGAGAGCCAACGGGAGGTTCTTGAGATGCTGAAGGTCGAGGGTATGTCTCTAGAGGAGGTGGCCCGAGCGACATCTTCAAGCGTCGGTTCCGTGAAGCAGAAGGTACACCGGGCGTATGAGAATCTGAGGAAGAGGATGAGTGCAACCGGGCTCAGGAGAGGACAAAGCGGGGTATTGCCGTGAGAGATCGAGAGATGAATGACGCGCTAGAAAAGGCCGGGCATGTCCCGCATCAGGTTGAGCCGGCATTGCTCGATCGGATCTCGAACTCAATCCGGCCGTCGTTGCGGCCAGTGCACCCGCTCCCACCGACCTGGGTGCTGGCGAGCGGTCTGGTACTGATTTGCGCAGCCCTCGGCTTAGCAGGGGCGGCTCGGGCGGGATTCTACGGAATCGAAAGGATGGTTCTATCAGAACGAGTACTGATCTTTTCGACGTTGGGAATACTCGCATGGATAGCGGCGAGAGAGTTCGTTAGTGAATGGATTCCCGGAAGCCGACGTCGCTTTACTCCGTCCATGCTGCTAACGATTTTGAGTGCGGCGTTGCTAACAGTTTTCGCGATACTGTTCCGCGATTATCACACCAACCACTTTGTGTCCGTCGGCGTTGTATGCCTCTTCACTGGTTTGCTTCATGCCATCCCCGCAGGTCTGTTGGGTTGGCTGGTGCTCCGGAAAGGATTAGCAGTCGATTCCGTTTCGGCTGGCGTGGTGGGAGGCGCACTCGCGGGCCTTGCAGGAGTTGCGATGTTGGAGCTGCACTGTCCTAATTTCGAGGCCCTACACGTTCTTTTCTGGCACACGGCAGTGGTGCCGGCGAGCGCCGCACTCGGAGGTGCCGTGGGGTTGGCGCTGCGCAAGCGTTCGAGATTCTCTTCCTAAGTTTCCCCGTAACATAGACCAGCCTCACTAACGACGAGAACTAATGTCGGATGTTGCGATCAATCAGTTGACAAATCAGACGTCGGTGCTTAAAGTCGCGCCCGGAACGGGTCGCTTTACCCTCAAGACGCCTTGGACAAACGCCCCAGCCAACGGTGACCGTTTCACCGATCGATGACACACACACAGACGGTTCTGCTGTGCATCGCATTTGGAGCCTTTGCTCTGGTATACGTGGTGAATAGGCTGAGCGCCGTTGCGAAGAAATCCAGGCTCAAGAAATGCCCTCACTGTAACGAATATGTTCCCCGCACCGCGCGGGTCTGCTCTCATTGTCACAGTCCGCTTCCCAGGGATGAGTCTTAACCCGTTCGCCACCTTCGAAGCGGAGGCGGTAGGAGGGTGGTGCCTTGGTGTCGCCGACGGCGTCCGTGGGTTGTACTGGAAAAAATGGACTAGAGGCGAAGAAGGTTCATCACCTCGCTAAATTGGGTCGCGCAGAAAGGGTTCGCACCGGCTTACGCAGTCTCGCAACGGTGCGGCACGCACTCGTCTATACAGAACATCCTGTAGTTACTCAATCGACTAAAAAGGTGCTCGGAATGACAAGCAGCACATGGAGATTTGCGGGATGAGTTCCACCTGGGCTGAAGCTAACAGAAGGCGCACCTCCCGCGCCTTTTGTTGGAGATCTCGATGAAAACGATGGACGGGACTTCGAATTCGGGCTCTCGTTTTGCTGAGCGTCGCGCGACGCCTCGCTTCAGGTTCAGCGCCAACATAGACATCAGCGATCCAGTTACAAAAACACATACATCGGGGTGCGTCACAGAAATCGGTCTGCGTGGCGGCTTCGTTGAAGTCGAAACTCCACCCCCCGTGCAGTCTGTGGTTCAAGTTCGAATCCACAAACACAAGAAGGAGTTCAAGTCCTGGGCGCTCGTGGTTTATCAACGCACGGACGGAATCGGCCTTCACTTCCTTGACACAGCGCAGGACCAGCTTCAATTGCTGACCGTTTGGCTCGAGAACTTGAAGGGACAATCCATCGAGCATCAAGAGAGCACGGTCGAAGAATCTTGACGGCGCGGCCATAAATGCCGTGCGTGTAGTGTCGGAACCTCCCCGAACATCTCCGTGCGTTTCTGGGTCCTTTTCGGATCCACAGTATTCTCATTGGTCTGAAACCGACAAGGTCTTTCGTTACCATAGCGATGCGCTTTGCCTCTCCGCCGCCAAATCTTTCTAGATTTGGTGTCTGGTGACTTGCGAGTTTATTTTATCCTTGCATACCTGTAAAAATTTGGCGTAGACTTCGTTTTAGTGAGATACCGCGTCTTGCCGCACCGTACGGCCTCTTACAGGAGGAAGGATCGAAGCCGGACATGTCAGACGACGAGTCGCTCTGCGAGATTTTCAGGAGGTTGACAGCTGGTCCAATTTGGGTTGAGAACGATGAATTACGATCAAGTTCCAGAG
>Ga0187783_10003329_pt1 | contig 11844 bp, 7 predicted proteins | sample 1015_SJ02_MP02_2_FD_132471 | JGI IMG/M metagenome (GOLD analysis project Ga0187783, IMG submission 132471) | Tropical peat soil microbial communities from peatlands in Department of Meta, Colombia - 1015_SJ02_MP02_20_MG | ecosystem: Environmental > Terrestrial > Soil > Wetlands > Peat | place... | reverse complement strand
TTCTTAATTTGGCAATCGAGTGAAATCCGGGCGCAGAAAGGAATTTCTGTTTGTAGATGTGCCGAAGACGTGGGAGCATGGGGTTCTAAGTCATCCTGCGGAACGGGTGATACGAAGGGGGCAATCGAACATGCCAGCGAGGAAGCCGCGCGCTCGGACCCGGCTTCGGGGAAAAGGGAAAGTCATACAGTTCCTACATCGGGCGAACTGTACGACCTGCCGAAAGGCGCGCAAGTATTTGCAGAGGCGCGGATTTCAGCTCTATTTTCGCGATTTGACGAAGCAGAGATTGAGCGCCGCCGAACTGGAAAAGCTCATCGGCCGGCGCGACTACACCGAGTTCCTCAACCACCGGAACCAGCTCTTCCGCCAGAAGAATATGGCGGAAAATCCGCCTTCGCGAAAAGAAGCGATCCATCTGATGTCGAAAGAGCCCAACCTCATTCGTCGTCCTGTGGTCGTTGCAGGGGGACGCGTGGTGATCGGTTTCGACGAAAACGGCATGGCCAGGCTTTAGACCGTCACTTCTGCCGACGCCTCAAGGACCTTCCCTGGCGTCGACCCCCGATCGGCCTTCCGCATGGATCTTCGAGAAAAAATCGAAATCCGACAGGGCGACCTTACGGAGATGGATACGGACGCCATCGTCAACGCCGCGAATAATGACTTAAAGCTCGGCGGAGGAGTAGCGGGAGCGATTCGCCAGAAAGGTGGCCCCCAGATTCAGGCCGAGTGCGACCAGATCGGCACGATTCCCGTGGGCGGGGCCGCGATCACTTCGGGAGGAAGGATGAAAGCGCGGCACGTGATCCACCAGGCGAGCATGCAGCTGGGTGGCCGCACCTCGGCTCAATCGCTCCGCACTTCCACGGCACACGCTCTTCGCATTGCCGCGCAGAATCGACTGAAATCGATCGCTTTTCCTGCTGTGGGAACGGGCATCGCCGGTTTCCCGATCCGGGAGTGCGCAGAGATCATGCTGCGCGAGACCGCCAGGCATTTCGAAAGCTCGACGTCCCTTGAGAAGGTCTATTTCGTGCTGTTTGATCGAGAGGCGCGGCAGGTTTTCGAGCAGGTGCTTCTGGAGATGCTTTCTGGGAAGCCCAGCTAGGCTCTTAGTTGCTGTCGGTACGCCGCTTGAGTGAGGGTCCGTTGTCCTTAGCGGGATTGGCAGCCGGAGGGGGCGCCTGAGCAGGGTTGCCGCTCGCCGTGGCGGTAGCAGCGGAGTTGTCGGGCGTGTAGGGTTTCTGCATGTAGCGGACCGCTTCTGCCTGGGCTCCGGCCGTGTCATCTCTGCTGCGTTGCGCGAGGCTGTACTCGTTCACCGCACGTTCACGCTGGCCCAATACGTCGTAGATCTTTCCCATGTAGATGTGGCTCCAAACCTCCACCCACTTCGGGTCGAGATCCCCGCCGAGCGCTGCGCGAAACGCATTGGCCGCCGACTGGTAGTTCTTCTGGTAGAAGTAAGCCTCGCCGGTACGGAAATGTGCTAAGGAATTCGTGGGCTGGATGTCGAGTGCGTGCTGATATTCCTGGATGGCCTCGTAGTATCTCCCGAGCGTGGCCAGTGCCTCTCCGCGCGCGATGGTGGCGCGGATCCGAAGTTTCGGGCTGGATTTCAACAGGTTGTTGTTGGGATCGATGGTAATGCCGTTGGGTTTGGGACGCCCGAACGTTTCGATTTCAAATGGCGTGGTGGTGCCGGTCACGAGGATCTTCTTTAGTTCCGGATTGCCTTCCGTGTCGACCTTGACTTCGACGGGCATGCGGAAGGTATCCAAGTCCTGATGGATTCTACCAACCACCTGGAAGCCTTTGGGCGTTCGGTAGGTGGTATATTCCATCGAAAATTCGGGGACACCCGTGGAATTCAGCCACTGCGCGAAGAAAGACGTGAGATTGACAGCTGGCTCGCCCTTTTTCGGTGGGTGCACCTTCGTCGCAGCCAGTTTCTCAAAGGAGTCGATCGAGGCAGTCTTTCCAGCGTGCTGTTTGTAGAATTCCTTAAGCAACGAACTAAAAGCATCATCCCCCAATTCGGCGCGTAGCATGTGAAAGACCATGGCACCTTTGTCATCCACAATCGAACGGTAGCGGTCCGAATACGCTTCGACGCGATCGGCTTCGGAAATCGGAGCGGTCTGTTCGAACATCAACGCGCCGACGGCGAAGTCCTCCAAGGCTCGATGGAGACTCGCTACGCCCCCCGATTGCTCCGCGTACATCGCTTCCGCGTAGCGGGAAAGTCCGTCGGTAACCCAGACGTCGTTCGCGGTGGCGGGGAGCACGCGATCCCCCCACCATTGACCGGCGGCGAGTTGCGTGAGCAGACGGTCGTTTGACCTGCTTGTCCATTGGCGCGAGCTGATCAGCAGAAGACCCGGAGCCGAGAATCCGGCAACCGAGCCATCCGGCATTTGGGCGACAGTCAGTGCCGGCTGGCCGGTCGACAGGGCGCCGAACGTGTCGGTGAGGTAACTCATGATCTGCGCAAGGGAACTTGCGTACGAGCTAACCGTGGATGCTTGTGATGGCGGGGTGTAGAAGGAAAACTGATAGCCTTCCGTCGGTGCCGGCGTGAGTTGCAGAGGGCCGGCGACAAAAGATCCCACCGGCCCGGCCTGCGTCGAATGGAACACGAACGATGCCTGTTGGCCCGAGCCGCCGATTCCCGGACGCATCACCGGAGAGTCTGCCTTGCCGGTGCCGGCGACAGCGAACGTACTCGGCACGATGATGTTGAACGTGCCCGTATAGCGGTTGGAAGGGAAGTCGGTCAGAGGAAACCAGCGCGCGGGCAACAGCAGATACGCGGCCGTCTTATCGACCGAGGCAAAGCGGAGGCCCTTCGTGGGGCTGTCCTCCTCGCTGGAAACCGGGCCGCTGTAGTCAAACGAGATGGTTACCGTTTTTCCTGGTGTGGCCGTGCTAGGAAGCGCGACAGCCAACAGAAGTGGAGAATTGCTGTCACGGGCGAAGCTGAGATCGTGTCCATCAGAGGATTTCACCGAAGTAAGACGCAAGTCGGGATGCAATTCAACGAGAACGGTCTTGGCCACCTGCTCGGCGACAAAATCCACTTTCGCCTGCGCTTGGATCGTCTGATCATCGGGCCTGAGAATCACCTCGACGTTGTAGTTGGTCGCGCGAAAAGGAAAGACGTGGGGGGCCTGTGCGGCGGCCACGCTCGCGGCCGTCAGGAGTATGGCCAAAATGGCACACCATCGATACCGCTGGGGCAAGCGTGTCCTCTTTCCAAAAGGCCCGGATGCTTTCGTCTATCTAGGATACCAGATAAGCATTGGCAGTTGCCCGTTGCCTCCTGCTCAAAGCATGCGGGCAAAAATATCTGCGGCGCGCTCGATGGCGCCGCCGGATCCGAGTTTGGCCCGAACTTCTGCGAGCCCTGACTGCATTGCGTTGCGGCCCTCGGCCGACTCCAAAAGATACCGTACCTGAGCGGCGACTGCAGTCGGCGTGAAATCCTCCTGAATGAGTTCCGGAACGACGCGTCGTCCCGCGACGAGGTTCACCATGCTAATAAAAGGCGTGTGCATAAGGCGCCGAACGATCGCTGCGGTCAAAGGTGCTACCCGGTAGATCACCACCATGGGCGTTCCCAGTAAAGCTGCCTCGATCGTGGCTGTGCCGCTTGCGACGATCGCGCAATCGGCCGATGCCAGTGCGTCGTAGGCTCCTGCCTCGATGCGCTTGATAGAAACGCTGGGCCGTTGCCCACAGGGCGTGAAAAGTTCTGCGCCGAGGCCAGGGGCGGCGACGCATACGAACTCGACTCCGCCGAGCGTCTGCATTTCGCGCGCTAGGAGCTCGCAGGCATCCACCATCGGCAAATAATGCTGAGCGATCTCGTTGCGGCGACTGCCCGGCAGCAGCGCCACGATGAGGCTTTCCGGATTGATGGCATGCCGGCGTGAAAATTCCTCGCGGCTCATGGTGGGGTGAACGACGTCGGTGAGCGGATGCCCCACAAAATCAACCGGCACGCCGGCCTCCCGATAAATCTTCTCCTCGAAAGGAAAGATCACGACCATGCGATTGACGAGCCGCTTGACGACTCTCACACGGCCTGGACGCCACGCCCATACCTGTGGGCCGATAAAGTAGCCGACCGCAACGCCATGCTGCTTCAGCCGCCGCGCCACGCCCAAATGCGTCCCCGGAGAGTCGATCAGAATAGCCAGGGCCGCCCGCCGTTGCACGGCTTCACGCGCCAGACGCCGCTGCACGCCCACGACAGCGGGAATTTTGTGCAGCACCTCGGTGATGCCGACGACGGCGACTTCGTGGTAGTCCGCGATCAGCTCGACGCCTGCTTCGGCCATACGCGGGCCGCCCATTCCGAATAGCTTGGCTCCCGTAGTCGCGCGCAAAGCGGTTGCCAGTCGGCCTGCATACATGTCGCTGGATGCTTCTCCGGCGGAGATTAAGATGGTGGGTGGCGTCATCGGAGAGGTTCTCTGACGGGGAGCCCGCGCTGCTCGCTTCAAAGCCGCGCCTTAGTCATCGGCGGGCAAAGGCTGTGAAAATCCGGGTGCCGAACCAGGGAGGGGCATGGCCAGTTCTTGCTCCTTGTACTGGAGTTGATAGAGCCGGTAGTAGATGCCGCGAAGCGCCAGCAGCTCCTGATGGGAGCCCTGCTCGCGCAAGCGTCCCTTGTGGAATACGAGAATTCGGTGCGAGTGCTGGATCGTGCTTAGCCGGTGCGCGATGACGACGGCCGTCCGCCCTGTAAGGAGGCGATCGAGCGCTTCGCGAATCATCAGCTCGGTCTTGGTGTCCACGCTCGAGGTAGCCTCGTCGAGGATCAGGAACTGCGGATTGTGGGCCAGCGCTCGCGCGAAGCTGACCAGCTGGCGCTGGCCGACCGAGAGCGTCCCGCCTCGTTCGGTAACAGGCGTGTCCACTCCCTTCGCCAAAGACTCAAAGAATGGACCCAGCCCCACTTCACGCAAAGCCCTCTCCGTGGCAGCGCGATCGACCCATTCGGTTCCCAGCCGGACGTTGGTTTCGAGCGTGCCGGTAAACAGGAATGGGTCCTGCAGCACGATTCCGAACAGACGGCGCAGATCCTGTAGGTCCATTTCGCGGATGTCCACGCCGTCGAGCAAGATCTGACCGCGCTGGATTTCATAGAAGCGCAGCAAAAGCTGAATGATGGTTGTCTTGCCCGCACCTGTATGGCCCACAATGGCGAGCGTCTGGCCGGGCTCGACGCGAAAGGAAACCTCCCGCAGGACCCAATCCTCTTCCTTCGGAGCGGCTCCCCCGTGATAGGCGAACCACACCTTGCGGAATTCGATCTCGCCTTGCGGCTTTTGAAGCGTGCGGGTTTCCGCCCTAGAAGCGATCGTGAGGGGCTCGTCAAGCAGGGTAAAAATGCGCTCCGAAGCGGCCATGGCGGCCTGCAGGATGTTGAATTTTTCACTCAAATCCTGGATCGGCCGGAAGAACCGCTGCGCATACTGAATGAACGAAATCAGCATGCCGATCGTGAAGGTGGCGCCAATCACTCGCACGCCCCCGGTCCAATACAGCAGAGCGACGCCCGACAGGCTCAGGAATTCGACCGATGGATAGAAATACGCGAAAGCATCAATCGCGTCCTTGTAGGCTTCCATGTGGATTCGGTTGAGCTCGGAGAACTGAGCCTGGGATTTCGTCTCGCGGTTGAAAAGCTGCACGATGGCCATGCCGCTGATGTGTTCCTGCAAAAACCCATTGATTCGTGCAATCGCCGTGCGGATGCGGCGATTGGCGTCGCGTACGTGGTTGCGGAAAAAGTACGTGACCAGAATCATGAACGGCAAGGGCGAAAGCGTTACCAGACCGAGGAACGGGCGCCATTTGATCAACACGACGGCCAGGCCAAAGATAAAGACAAAATCGTTGAGCATCGCGGCCACGCCTGTCGCAAACAGATCGTTCAGGGCGTCGACGTCGGTCGTGCAGCGGGTCACCAGTCGACCGACCGGGCTTCGGTCAAAGAAGCTCATGGGCAACCGTTGCAAGTGTTCGAAGATTTCCTTGCGAAGGTCGTACATCGTTTGCTGACCGACCGATTGCATGATGCGAACCTGAACGTATTGCAGCGCAAAGCTCGCCAGAATGGAGCCCAGATAAGCCAGTGCAATCAGCGACAGGCCAACCATCGCCACATGCCGCGCGATTTCGCCACGCATTCCGGGAACAACGTAGCGATCTACGCCGTGCCCGAACAGGTAGGGTGCCAGGATGTCCATGCCCGCGACGGCAAGACTGATGGTCACCGCCACAAACACCTGCCAGCGATACGGTCGAAGATACTTCGCCAGCCGGTGCGTGAGGCGCGTGTCGTAGAGCTTTCCTAACTTCTCTTCTTCGCGAAAGTCGCTCATTCGCGTGCCAGCTCTTCCTCGAGCAACTGCTTTTGATGCAGGTCGGCGTAGTAGCCTCCCAGCGCCAGTAACTCCTCATGTGTTCCGCGCTCGGTGATGCGGCCCCCTCGCAATACGATGATCTGATCCGCGTCCTTGACCGTGGAAATGCGGTGTGCCACCAGAATCGTGGTGCGCCCACGGATGACGTCGCGCAAGCCACGCAGGATGCGCTCCTCCGTTTCCGTGTCCACACTGGACAGGGCGTCATCGAGGATAAGGATGCGGGGCTGGCGAGCAATGGCGCGGGCCAGAGCCGTGCGCTGTTTTTGTCCGCCCGAGAGCGTGATGCCTCGTTCGCCGACCATCGTGGCGTAGCTCTGCGGAAAGCCCGCAATGTCACCCGAAATACAGGCAACCTCAGCAGCGCTAAAGATGGCCTCTTCCGACGACTCTTCCAAACCGAAGGCGACGTTCTCGGCCAGCGTCTCGCTAAATAGAAATGTATCCTGCGGCACATAGCCAATGGCCCGACGGATTTGCTCGAGTGGATAGTCCTGGATGGGGCGGCCGCCAATCAGAAGAGTTCCTTCGGGAGCCTCCCAAAGCCGGGCGATCAGGGCGGCTAGCGTCGATTTGCCGCTGCCCGTGGGCCCAATGATCGCCAGTGTAGAGCCGGCCGGAATCCGTACGTGAATGTCCTGTAGCACGGGCGGTGCGGCACCCTCGCCGAGGCCCGTCGGATAAGCAAACGTCAAGTGTCGAAACTCGATCTCCGGGTCGAAGTCGGACTCACGAATCGGTCGGCTTCCGTTCCCGGCCGCGGTTCTATTCGGCGCGTCGGTGATCTTGGGTTCCGCGTTCAAAATGTAGCTCAGCCGGCCCATCGAGGCGGCTCCGCGCTGAAAAATGTTTGTTACCCACCCGAGCGCAATGATGGGAAAGACGAGCATCATAAGAAAGGTGAAAAATGACCACAGGGTGCCGAGCGAGACTTTCTGGTCGATCACTTGCATCCCGCCCATGCCCAGCAGGATCACAAAGCTCACCCCGATCAAGGCCGTCAAAGCCGGGAAAAACAAACTCCACGAACTGATGAGCTGGATATTGCGATCCACGTAGTCGCGATTGGCCTGATCGAACAGCGCGATTTCCGACCTTTCCTGGGCGTAGGCACGAACCACCCGAACCCCCGTCAGATTCTCCTGCGCGCGTGTGGAAAGGGCTCCCAGCGCCGCCTGAATGCGCTCGGAAAGCCGGTGAATGACTTTGCCGAAGTAATAAACGGCCAGGACCACGAACGGAACCGGCAGTAGGACCCAAAGTGTGAGGCCGGCGGAAAGTTTCAACATAAAAAACAAAGAAACCACGGCAGTCGCAATCGTGGTGGCCGTGTACATGATGCCCGGGCCCAGCACCATCCGGACGGCGTTCAAGTCGTTCGTCGCGCGGGACATCAGATCGCCTGTACGGTTTCGGGCGTAGAATTCAGCGTCCAGCCGGACGAGCCGCCCCAACAAATCGTTCCGCAAGTCGTATTCGATTTCGCGCGAAACACCGATGAGAATCCAGCGCGTCCAGAACGAGAAGATCCCCTTGACGATCATGGCCCCAACGATCGTCAGGCAATAAATGCCGAGGGCGCGGCGGCTTACGGGAGCGTAATAGCGCAGCAGCGGCCAGAGGATGCGGCGTGCCGTTCCCGCAAGTGTACTTAAAGGTTGCGGCAGACCGCTCAGGCAATCCGTGATGATTCCTTGCACGAGTTGTGGCAACGCCCCCACGATTCCCATCAGCGCATCGAGGAACAGGCCCAGGACCACCATGCCCTTGTAGCGCGCTAGGTAGGGCAGCAGGGGCTTCAGGTTTTGCCAGCCCGAGGGCTTGCGTTGGGGTTGCGCTGCGCTCGTGGCAGCGGGGTGTGCGATGGCGCTCATCAGCGAGTATTAGACGCGATGGACCTCACGGCGGCTACCCGTTTTGTTCGGGTTTCGATAGGGGAGTTTCATTCGGCGTGGCACCTCGAACCCAACCGTGAGCAGATCCCTGTGATCTTATCGCGTCGCTTGGACAGGCGAAAGAGCCGTTGTGGCCTAGCGTGCTGCGACGATTTCCTCTAGCCGTGCTTCGAAGTTCTCCTCGCCCTCTGACCACAACCAGGCGCGCGCGATCGGAATTGCTTTTTCGATTCGGCGAACCCAATGGAGGAGTCTGCGAATGTTTTCGCGCGTCTTTTCCTGATATTTGTCGAGATTCTCCGGCCAGGCCATGGTCGCTAGAAAGCGAGCCTCCTCCGGGCTTTGAGGCTGCGCACCCCTAGGTTGGTGAGCGCCGAGCAAGCCGGCATGGCCGGTGAAAAGGTGTTCGAAGCCGAGCTCGACCTCCAGGTGTCCGCGCTCGCGCCACAACCCGCCTTCGTAATCCTCACCGCGGCAGATGATCTCGAGCGGGTGCGGTCCCAGCCTCGACTCCCCGGAGGACGGATCTATCGTGGCGAGATCCCAAAAGCATCCGACCTCGTACGAGCAATCGCTGTACAGCTGTTCCGCAGCGATCTGAACGATCCAGGAGGCGTCAAGCGGGGTCGCACGCAGATCTTGTTCGAGGACCGGTGACTGGGAATCGTCCACAGCTCGGATCGTCAGATAGCTGAGCCCCGGTTTCGAAGCGGAGTAGGGAACCGTTTCAAGAAACTGTCGGAACTGTTCGAGCATGCGCCTTTCGGGAAATTCCACGCAGCGAACGCTCAGATACGCTTGGTTTGCCATGGAGCGATTATACTGACTTCCGCCCGACGACCAGAAGTTCAGCTCCTTCGATTCATGCGAAGGGCGAGGAAAAAGGAGGCGCGCTATTTCTTGGGGGGGGTAGCGCCTTCATCTTCCTCGGCGCTCAAATTCGTGGAGATTCCCATCAGCCGGCTCTTCAGTGTGTCACCCATGCCTGCCAGGACCTCGGCGATCGTGGCGCGCATGCGTTTCTCTGCGGACTTGGCCAGTGTGTCGAGTACGGCCTGCGAATGCTGCCCGAGAGTCGTGGCCGATGCCAGTAGCCAAGAATTGGAAGCGTTCTCGAGGCGAGTTTTGTACTGCTCGATCGACTCGTCCGCTGATTTCTTCATCTGTTCGAGCCACTGCCGCTGCTGCTGGTGCCGCTGCGCCTCCCAAGCTTCCACGATCGGCCCGAGCTGCGATTGCAGCAACATTTGAGCCTGCTCAACGCTCTGGGCCATTCGTTCTTCCAGGGTTTTCTGAAATTCCTCAAGCGACCTCTCACGACTGTATTCGAGGTCCGAGCGGGCCTTTTCGAGCGCCTGCTGCGAGGACTCCTCGAATCGACGGAGCGAGCTTCCTGTCACTCGTTGGACGCCGTCGGTGAACGTGGCGTGCGCCGTTTCGGCGGATTCGGCGATGCGGCCGCGCTCGCGCTCGACAATTTCCTTGGCGGCATCCTCGATCTCCGCTTGACTGTGTTGGACGTACGACCGACGGTAGTGATCCAGTTCCGATGCGACCAGGCTCGAGATTTCCGCAGCGCGCCCGCGCAGCGATGTGGTCGATTGCTCGACGGCCTTTTCGAGCGCCGATTGCATGGTGGTCTGGGCCTTCTTCTGATACCAGTCCGCCGCTTTCGAGAGAGCTTCGTAGGTATCGTGCTGCGCTTCCGTGCTCTTTTGATCGAACTCGGTTTCCAGCTTGGCCAGAGCGGCGCGGCAAGACTGCTCGAACTCGGCCGGCAGCTTTCCCGATTCCAGCCTCAATCGCTCGAGTGATTCTTCCAAGGCGTGTTCCGATGCCTGCCGTACCTGTTCGCGTACCGCTGCTTCGGCCTGTGCGCCTTGCTCGGAGATTGCTTGTACCTGCGCACCCAGACTCGTCTGGATCTTAGCCGCCTGATCAAGGGCTTGCGCGACCTGCTCGCGAATTCGATCTTGCAGCCCCATGCCCTCGTCGCGCGCACGGGCCAGCTCGGCCGCAACGTTGCGCGCCGCATCCAGCCTCGAAGCGAGCGTCTCGTCCAGCTCGGTCGAAAAGCTTTCGATCATCTTTTCCGTAGAATTCCGGAGGGTCGGCTCGAGACTCTCGATCCGTTCTGTGAACACTTGCTCGGCACGCCGCTCGGCTTCCTGCTGTTCTATCGAGAGCATTTCGTCGAGCTTCTGACGAGTTCGTTCGAGCGTGGCTCGCCCTGCCTGCTCCATGTCGGCGCGCACGCTTTCCGCAGCCCTACGCTGCTCCTCGAGCCCGGCGGTGAAAGACTCGATTTTGGCGTGTGCCTCAGCCATCGTAGAATCCAGCGACTCGCGCAGGCTGGATTGGCGCTGAGCCATATCCCGTTCCGCCTGTGTCAGCGCTGCCTGCGACGTTTCGGCGAGTCTTTCGCGGAGAGTTTCTGAGGCGCCTGTCGCCGCGGCTTCGAACTCCTCTTGCCAGCGCTGCCGGGTCACGGCGGCATCGGCCTCCGTCTGCTCTAAGCTCTGGCGGCGGACCGTTTGCGCCGCATCTTCGAGGCTGCTCTTCCAGCTTTCGAGATGCTGCTGGGCGGCTTCGGGCGAGGAAAGGATGCCGAGCGATGGCGATGCAGCCTCGCGCTGGGAAATCACACGTTCGACCGCTTCTTCGACGGCCCGCTTGAGATTCTGCGCCGTCGCTTGTTGAGCAGCCTGCTCGGCCGCCTGCGCAGCCGCTTGGCTCACGGCGCTATCGACTGCCTCGCGAATTCTGACATCCAGTTGCGCCGCGTTCGCGTCGCTGGCCTTGCGTGCCTGCTCCACAATCGCGGTGGTGCGTTCGGCGGCTTGCTGGAGAAGTTTTTTCGAAGCAGATTCGGAAACGCGCTCCATCGAGAGCTTGATGGCCCTCTCGACGGCGTCGTGAAGCTGCGCGTCAAGCTGCTGCCGAACGACGGTCATTTCTTCGTTGATGGCTGACTGCGCGCTGCGATGGAGTGTTTTCTCGAGGGCTTCCTTGGCCTCGGCCACCATCTTGGCCGTCTGCCGGGCGGCGGCCAGTTGCGCGTCCGCTGCGGCCGGAGTCGGTACCACGGAGATCTTGCTTTCAACCGCGGGTGCGGGCGGACCGGCTGAGCCCGCCACAGATCCCGGAGCGGCCGCCTCCGCACCGGTCGGTGCGGTGGGAGCTGCGGCTGGCTCATCGCCGGGATAAGGGAACCAATCCTCGGGAGGAAACGCAATCCCCCACACATTGCCCGCGGTATCGAATTCGAGGCCGATCTGAAACAGCTCGCGGACCGCTCGTGGCCGCTGGACCCAAATCACGCGTCCCTGAATCGTTCGCGGGGGCATGGAAGGGCCGGGGCGCGGAATTTCAAGCGACACTACATTGTTTTTCGGAACGTAGTGTTTGGACTGGTACTTGCAGCCATGGCAGTTGACCATGACCGTGGTGGTGCGTTCCTTAAACGGCTGGCCCAGCGCGTCAACGCCCGATACCGTGATCGGCATGGC
>Ga0187783_10003328_pt1 | contig 11846 bp, 13 predicted proteins | sample 1015_SJ02_MP02_2_FD_132471 | JGI IMG/M metagenome (GOLD analysis project Ga0187783, IMG submission 132471) | Tropical peat soil microbial communities from peatlands in Department of Meta, Colombia - 1015_SJ02_MP02_20_MG | ecosystem: Environmental > Terrestrial > Soil > Wetlands > Peat | place... | reverse complement strand
TGTGCCTTGATGACGTCGAGCACGTCGGAGATCGCGTCCCTGGACAGCATCATCCCGCCGAGCACGCACTGCTCCGCGGCAAGATCATGGGGCGGCGTCCGCTCGAACTCGTCGCCCCCGCGCGGCACGATCTCCGCAACGCTCACTGCTGCACCATCCCCGGCATACCGCCCATTCCCGCCGCCATAGCTGGCGCCGATCCAGGGCTGTTCTATCGAACGCCTCGGACAGTCTGGCGCTACTCCGCCCAGCCGTCGATTCATGGTGTGCACAGGTCTGTGGACAGCATGTGCAGACACGCCGCGCGCATTGTGCGCAGCTTGGGGATAGCGCTGTGGATTTGCCTGTGCGCAGCCGCTTCCAGGGCCTCCGGCCTGCAGCAATGTTTCTCGCAGGCTGTGCACGGAAGATTTTCCTGGCGGGCGAGAACGCACACCGCGGCCGTAAGTTATCCACACTAAGAATTTGACGTCCAACGTCAGGCCGGAGAATTGTCACGGCCTCCGATCGGCCCCCGCGGATGTGGCCATTTACCGGACCCGGCCGGCCCTGGCTGGCCTATAGTTCGAGTGTGTGTTCGAACGACTCACCCGCGGACCTCGGGGCGCGCCTCGGCAGTGCCATCGACGAGCTCGCGCAGGCCGCCGAGGCCGCCGACGAGCCGGCCGGCCGCGACCTGGCCGTCATGCTGGCGCGGGCATGGGCGCTGATCGCCGATGCCGATCCGGAGCTGGCGAAGCGGGCCGCGCGCTACTCGCGCTGAGCGATGCGACTTTTTCAGATCGGGAACGCGATGCTTCCCGCCCTAGCCTGTCCGGCCAGGCCGGTGCCACCGGGCGGCGCGCCTGTCGGCCAGCACCTGGCGCACGACGTTTCGGCCGGGAATGCCGGTCACCCCGCCGCCGCCATGCGTCGCTGAGCCGGCCTGGTACAGGCCGCGGACCGGGGTCCTGAGGTCGGCGAAGCCCGCGGCCGGGCGGGCGTGGAACATCTGGCCAAGCGTGAGCTCGCCATGGAAAATGTTCCCGCCGACCAGGCCGTACTCCTCCTGCATCTGGTGCGGGCCGATGACCTGGCGGTGCAGCACGGAGGCCGCAAATCCCGGCGCGACAGCCTCCATCCTGGCGACTACCCGGTCGGCGTAGGCCGCGATCGCAGCCTCGTCGGGCTGGTCGGCATAGGCGTGCGGCACCCACTGGGTGAACATCGACACCACGTGCTTGCCGGCTGGCGCGAGGCTGCCGTCGAACACGCTCGGGATGCAGATGTCGGCGAACGGCACCGCGGACGGCCGCCCTGCCACGGCGTCCTGGTAGCCGGACTCCAGGTCGTCCAGGCTCTCGGCCAGCACGATCGTGCCGCCGTGAACCTGGGGATCGAATTCCGGGTGGCTGGCGAATTCTGGCAGCCTGTCGACCGCAAGATTGATCTTGACGGTGCCGCTGCGGGACTGCCAGCCGCGGATATCGGCCACGAAGTCGGCGGGCAGTTCCCGCGGGTCGAGCAGCCGCAGGAATGAGATCTGCGGATGCGCGGTCGTGATGACGGTGCCCGCGCGGATCTCCTCGCCGCTTTCCAGCGTCACGCCACTGGCCCGGCCGTCGGTGGTGGCGATGCGAGCCACCGCCGCGCCCGTGCGGATCTCCGCGCCGAACGACCTTGCCGCCGCGGCCAGCGCGCCGGTAACCGCGCCCATCCCGCCGCGCGGGAAGCCCCACGCCCCGGCCTGCCCGTCCACGGCGCCGATGTGATGGTGCAGGGTCACGTACGCGCTGCCTGGCGACCGCGGCCCGGCCCAGGTGCCGATCACGCCGGAGACTGACAGCAGACCGCGCAGCGCATCGCTAGCGAAGTAGCCGTCCAGGAGGTCGGCGATGCTCCCGGTCAGGAGCCTGGTGAGGTCAACTGCCGCCCTGGTGTCGACCTTGCGCAAGTGCCGCAGGAGCAGACCCTGGCGGAGCAGGTCCTGCGGGTGCCTTGAGCCAAGCCGGGGCGGGATCTCGCCTAGCAGCGGCGCGAGGATGGCGGCCATCCGCGCCATGTGCTGGTCGTAGGCATCGTAGTTCGCCGCATCGGCCGCGGAGAACTTGGCGATCTGGGCCCGCCGCTGCGCCGGGTCCTGCGGCAGGCCGAGGTAGCGGCCGTCGGCACGCGGGGCGAAGTAAGGACCCTGCGGGAAGACGTGGTAGCCGTGCCGGTCCAAGTGCAGGTCGCGCACGAGGTCTGGCGGTAGCAGCGAAACCACGTAGGACAGTGAAGTGATCGTGTAGTCCGGCCCGAACGGGTGCTCGCTGACCGCCGCCCCGCCGACGACGTCCCGCCGCTCCAGCACCAGCGTGCTGAGCCCGGCCCTGGCCAGGTATGCCGCCGCGACGAGGCCGTTGTGGCCCCCGCCGATAATGACGACGTCGCGGCTGACCGGCATGAGGCAACGATCCTTCCGTCAGGGTGTCTCGCGGGTGCTGGACGAGGATAAACCACGTAATCAGGTTGTATCGACCCTACGGGGCCACGGCTAGGGGCCGACGAACGGCCCCACGCCGTGCGCCCCTGGCGGCACGGGGACCGCGCTGTGGAAGAACACCACCAGCGCGAGGACGGCCGCCACGACGACCACCTGAACCCAGATGGCGCGAAGTCCGCGGCCAGTGATGCGGTACCTGCCGTAGTACCCGGCGAGGACCCCGACCGCCATCAGCAGCGCGAACGCCGAGGCCAGGACCCAGATGCGCATCCGGGTGCTCTCCAGCAGCGGCGTGATCATCGTCCCGTTGCCCTTCAGGGTCACGGACATGACGATGATGCAGGCCGCTATGACGACTATCTGGCCGCCCCACACCAGGCAGCCGACCGCGGCCTCGCCGCGGCCGGGCGTTGCCCGGTCCTGCTGCGTACCCGGCTTCATGGTCGACACGGTAGGTCAGAAATTGAACACGGGACCGCTATAGATCCCTGGCGGCACCGGGATAGCTCCGTGGAATCCGGTGACCATGGCGACGACCGCCACGGTGACGACGATCTGGAACCACACCAGCCAAAGGCCACGCCCGGTGCTCCGGTACAGCCCATAGAAGCAGCCGAGGCAGGTAATGACCGCGAACAGCGCCAGTCCCGACGGAATGAGCCAGACCTCATATCTGGTCTTTTCCAGAGTTGCGGTGTACCACATGCCGTTGCTCTCCAGGCCTGCTGCCATGATCACGATAGAGCAGAGCACGACGGCAATCTGGCCAGCCCAGAGCACGCTGCTCATGACTATCTGACCGACCTTGCCAGGACCGAGAGCCCGCGACGATTCATATTCCATGGCGCCACCGTAGGCGCGCCGCCACTCCGCCAACACGGCCCGACTACTCACCCCGAGCAGAGCTGAACTACTCACCCGCCGGAGCGGTGAAACGGCAGATCCCTCTCGCCGGTCACGTCCACTTGCTGGTGCCGGCTCCGGCCCGGAGCGGCTCGTTCTCTTCAGAGCCGCGGAGGGGCCGGACCGGCACCAGCCACAACGAGTGATCTGGCTAGCTGCCGTGAACTTCTATGTCCAGCCTCGCGCTGACCTCGGGGTGCAGCCGGATGGACACCTGGTGCGTGCCCACGGTCTTGATCGGGTTCTGGACCTCGATCTTGCGCCGGTCCAGCTCGGGGCCGCCGGCGTTGCGGACCGCCGCCGCGATGTCGGCGGTCGAGATCGAGCCGAACAGGCGGCCGCCGCCGCCGGCCCGCTTGCTGAGCCGCACCCTGAGGCTGGCGAGCTGGGCTGCCGCATCCCTGGCGTCGTCAAGGCTGCGGATCTCGCGCGCGGAGCGCGCCTTCTTGATCAGGTCGATCTGCTTCTCCGAGCCGCGTGTCCATGGCATCGCCAGGCTGCGCGGGACGAGGTAGTTCCGGCCGTATCCGGCCTTCACCTCGACCACGTCGCCCGGCGCGCCCAGGCCGGAGACTTCCTGGGTCAGGATGAGCTTCATCGGCTTGCCGCTCATGGCGTCAGTAACCTCCCTCGGCCTTAGCGAGCCGTGCTCGTGTACGGCAGCAGCGCCATCTCGCGCGCATTCTTGATCGCCGTGGCGACGTCGCGCTGGTGCTGCGTGCAGTTGCCTGACACTCTGCGCGCGCGGATCTTGCCGCGGTCAGAGATGAACTTCCGCAGTAGCCCGGTGTCCTTGTAGTCCACCCTGGTGACCTTCTCCTGGCAGAAAAGGCACACCTTCTTCTTAGGCTTGCGGATCGGTGGCTTGGCCATCGTGGTGCTCCTTCGCAGTCCCGGCGCCGAGCCGGGATGGTTGGCAGAGCCCCGCCTGCGGCGGGGATGGTCGTTCCCCGCCTAAGGCGGGGTCTGTCGGATTGTTTTCTGTTGTTGCTGAACCCGGCCGGCTAGAAGGGCGGCTCGTCGGAGAATCCGTTGTCGCCGCCCGCATCGCTGGCCCAGGGATCGTCGCCGCCGCCCTGGCGGCTCGGGGCGCCCGCACCGTACCCGCGCTGGCCGCCGCCGCCGAAGCCGCTGCCGTCACCGCCGGACCTGGTGGACCTGGTGACCTTGGCTGACGCGTTGCGCAGCGACGGGCCGACCTCGTCGACCTCGACCTCGTACACGGTGCGCTTCTCGCCTTCCTTAGTCTCGTAGGACCGCTGCCTGAGCCGGCCAGAGACGATCACCCGCATGCCCCGCTGCAGGCTCTCGGCCACGTTCTCCGCAGCCTGCCGCCAGACGTTGCAGGACAGGAACAGCGAGTCCCCGTCCTTCCACTCGTTCGTCGTGCGGTCCATGTACCGGGGAGTCGAGGCCACCCGGAAGGTGGCGACGGCCTGACCGGTCGGGGTGTAGCGGAGTTCTGGATCACCGACGAGGTTGCCGATAATCGTGATCGTGGTGTCGCCTGCTGCCATCGGGTACTCCGGTCGCTCGGGGTGGGTTCAGTCGAGCTCGAGCAGCCGTGACCGGCTTGTCAGTGCTGGTCCGGCCGAATGATCTTGGTCCGCATGACCGCCTCGTTCAGGTTGAGCTGGCGGTCGAGCTCCTTGACGGTGTCCGGCTCCGCGCGGAGCTCGATAACGGTGTAGATGCCTTCGGACTTCTTGTCGATCTCGTAGGCCAGGCGGCGCCGGCCCCAGACGTCGACCTTGTCTACGCTCCCGCCGGCCGTGGTGACGACCTTGAGGAACTGGTCAAGGGACGGCTGTACGGTGCGCTCTTCCAGCGATGGGTCGAGAATGATCATCATCTCGTACTGGCGCATACGGGTAACCTGCCTCCTCTGGACTCTGGCGGCCACGGTACTTCCGTGACAGGAGGAGCCGCGCGCCGCCGATGACGGGGCCTTTGCGCAGCTGAGCCAGACTACCAGCCTGGCCGGACAGTTTCGGCCGGCACCGGCGAAGGCCGGCGGCCAGCGCCTGGCCTGAGGCACGCTGGGCGTGGCGGCACGGCGCTACGGGTAGGTGGTTCCCTTCTTCGGCCCGCGGGCCCAGACTGGTAACTGCAAACCCGGCCACAGGAACCAGTCCGTCGATGGGGGTAGCGCAAATGCCCGAGACCATCAGCGAACCTGCGCAGAGTCGCTCGCTGCAGCTCTCGCTCAACAGCGACGGCCAGCGGCATCCGCTGCTGAATGCGGTGAGCGGATTTACATGTATTGCCGGCATCGCCGCCTTTGTGCTAGCGATCATCGTGCGTGAGCATCTAGCCGCAACGATCCTGGGCATCATTGCCTTCGGCGTCGGCCTTATCGGCCAGCTGTACTCCGCCACCCGGGAGGAGAGGATCTTGCTGGTCACGGGGATCGTGGGCGGATTCGTCGGGTTGGGCCTGGGCATCGCGCATGGCGGGTTCTCCTAGCCGCCATGCCCTAGGCTCGGCAGATGACTCCGATCGGTGCTCATCTGCATGACGGTGATCCGCTCGAGCAGGCGCAGGCCATCGGCGCTGACGCCGTGCAGTTCTTCCTCGGTGACCCGCAGGGCTGGAAGGCGCCGGCGTTTCCCAGGGAGCCCGCGGAGTTGCGCGCCGCCTTCGACGCGGCGGGGGTCGACGCTTACGTGCACGCGTACTACACCATCAACGTCGCATCGCCCAACAACCGGATCAGGATCCCGAGCCGGAAGCTGCTGACGCAGCAGCTTGAGGCTGCCGCCTCGATCGGAGCCAAGGGCCTTATCGTGCACGGCGGCCACGTCACCGCCGATGTCGATCCACAGGAGGGCTACGAGAACTGGCGCAAGGCGGTCGAGCGAATCGACCGCCCGCTGCCCATGCTGATCGAGAACACCGCGGGCGGCGACGGCGCGATGGCCCGCAGCTTCGACGCGATCGGCAGGCTCTGGGACGCCATCGCCGACGCGGCAAGCGTCAACGGTGACATCGGCTTCTGCCTCGACACCTGCCATGCCCACGCCGCCGGGGAAGACCTGGACGGGATCGTCGACCGGATCAAGGCCATCACCGGGCGCATCGACCTGGTGCACTGCAACAACTCGCGGGACGAGTTCGGCTCGGGCCGCGACCGGCACGCTCCGCTGGAGTCCGGCCAGATCGAGCCGGGCCTGCTGGTCGAGGTCATCAGGGCGGCCGGCGCCCCGGTCATCTGCGAGACCCCGGATCCCGCGGAGGACATCCGCTTCCTGCGCGCGGCGCTCTCCGGTTAACGCGGCCTGTCCAGCAGCGTGACTAGGTAACGGCGCGGGCCAGCGCGCCGGTAAGGACCGGCGGACTTTCCTCGATCACGGCTGTGAGCACCACCGGCGCGGCGCGCGCCGTGGCCGCTGTCGTCTGCCCGACATCGGCGTCGGTGCCGATCGTGTTGCACTGGCCTGGGAATTGCGGTGAGCAACTCGGCGTCGGCTCTGGGCTTGGTGACGGCGAGGTGCATCCCGCGCCCAGGAACGGTCCGCACGACGGCGACGGCGAGGGGTTAGTGCACTGCTGGCCTATGACGATCCCGCAACTGTGGCCAGGATCCGGGTTGCACGGCTGCCCGAAGGTCGGCTGGCAGACCGGCTTGCAGTCCATGGTCTGGCCCGGCTTGCAGGTCGGCAGCGTGGTCTTCTTCGCGGTGGCCTGGATCCATGTCACGAACGGGTACCCATTCGTGGTCGGGAATACCTGGTCGACCGGCACGTTCGGGGTGTTGCCCCACTCGGTAGTGAAGAAGTTGTTCCAGATAGCAGCCGGCCACCCGCCACCCTCTGATCCGGAATACCCGTTGGCGGCCGGCAGGTTGTCGAGGATCTGAGTGCCCGGGTCGTTGGTGTAGAGCGCCACGGCCATCGCGTACTGGTCGGGCGTTGCGCCGAGGAACCAGGCCTGCGAGGAGTCGGCCCCGCTACCCAGCGTGCCCGTCTTGCCGATGATGCCGCCCTGGTGGAACGTGACGTTGTTGACCGCCGTGCCGTACACGTTGTCGAAGGACAGCGCGTAGTCCACGTCGGCCGCCGCGGCCGCGCTCAGCACCACGTGCGTGGGGATGTAGAGCGATATGGGCTGCGATCCCTGCTCGACTGACTCAATCACGTGCGGCGCGTGATAGACGCCGTCGTCTGCCAGCGTTGCGAACGTCGTAGCCTGCTCGATCGGGGTCAGCGGACCCTCGCCGAGCGCGATGGCAGGAGATCCCGCCGTCGATTGGTTCGACTCGGTCGGGCTGAACTGGGCGTTGAGGCCCTCGGGCCCGCTCAGGTCGCTGCAGTACTTCATCAGGTCGGCGTAGGTCCCGCTCGGGTCATCCGCACACGGCTCCTGGAACGGGCTCTGCCCGACGCCGAAGCTCTCCGCCATGTTGATGACGTTCTGGATGCCATCGCGGTGGGCGAGATCCTCGAACGCCGGGTCAGACGAGGTAGCCGCGGCGAACGCGACGCTGATCGGCTTGCCGTCGTTCTCCCCGCTCTCGGTGAACGGGAAGTAGTAGATGTCACCGCATCCGGTCACCATTGGGTTGGTCGGCGGCGCACTGAGCCTGGAGAGCGATAGCTCGGCGCAGCTGGTGTCGTTGTCCGGGATCCAGATCGGGTCGAACCCGTTGAGCTGGCTGGTAAAGACGTTCATGTACTCGCTGACCGCCGTCGAGAGCACGTAGGGCTTGAACGAGGAGCCGACTGGCTCTGGTATCTCCGCGGTGTTCAGGAAGCAGTCGGTCTTGTCACAGCCCTTGGAGTAGTAGCCAGGGCCGCCGTAGACCGCGACGATGGCGCCGGTCTTGGCGTTCTCCAGGACCGCTCCGATCCGGTCGTAGTCGGGCAGCGACACACCCGCCGCGGCCATCTGGGCCTTCTCCTCGTTGACTGACCTGGCCAGCTGGTCCACCTTGGCCTGGCTGAACGTGGACCGGATCCGGTAGCCGCCGGTATCGAGCTGCTGCTGGGTGAGGCCAAGGCCGCCCTGGTCCTTCGGCGCCTCAAGTTGCTGCTGCACCATCTGCATCAGGTACCCGGTGTACCCGGACTCGCCGTTCCCGGTGGGCGGCGGGTTGAGCTTCGGGAACGTCTGCGCGTTCGCCACCGCCTGGGTGATGTTTCCGTCGCGGACCATATTGGTGAGGACGTACTTCCACCGGGCGACGAGCGCACGGTAGGCCTCGCCGGCGTCCGGGTCCGGGTTGAAGTAGCCAGGCTCGTTGGGCATCGCGGCCAGCATCGCCGCCTGGGAGATCGTCAGCGTGGCGCCGGGCTGGGTGAGGTTGACGTTGAAGTAGTTCTCCGCGGCGGCGCCGAGGCCGTAGGTCGTGGGCCCGAACGGGACCGTGTTCAGGTACTGCTGCATGATCCAGTCCTTGGACCGCTCATGCGCCAGCTTCATCGCGATGAAGATTTCCTTGAGCTTGGTCGTCGCGTTCTGGCCGGTGTCCACGCCGGCGTAGTAGTTCTTGGCGTACTGCATGGTGATGGTCGAGCCGCCCTGCAGGTTGCCGTTGCCGAGGGCGTCTTCCAGCGCGGCCCGCGCCAGGCCCGTGATCGAGATGCCGCCCTCGGTGTAGAAGTTCCGGTCCTCGGCCGCAGCCATGGCCTGCGCCATCACGGTGGGGATCTGGTTGGCGGTCAGCAGCTCCCGGTCGACATCCTGGCCGTTCACGTCGTCGTTGAAGGTGCCGAGCAGCTTGCCGTTGCTGAAGTAGATGGTCGACGACTGCCAGTTGGCGGTCAGTTCGGCCGCCGTCGGGATCGGCGTCATCTCGTAGCCGATGAACATCGCAAGGATGCCGAGCAGGATGCACCCGGCCGCGCCAGCGCCGGCGACCCCGAGCGCCTTGCGCCAGGTCCAGTGCCGCCACCAGCTTCCGTACAGCAGCCAGTGCTTGAACCGCTGCCCGCGGGTGAGCCGCCTCGGGTCATGCGGGTCGCCGCCATCCCAGCCGCCGCCACCACCAGGACCGCCAGGACCGCCGCCTGCCCGCCTGGTACCGGGACGCTGGAGCGTCGCCGTACGGCTGCGGACGCCGTCGGAGAAGCGGGCCGCGCGATCGCGCACGGAGGTCCGGCCTGACCATTCGCCAGTGCCGCCGTCATCGAACCCGCTGCCTGCCCCGTTGCCGTTCGGCGCCCCGCCATAGCCGTTGGCAGCGCCATGGCCGTTTGCGCCATAGCCGTTGGCGCCATGGCCGTTCGCAGCACTGTTGGCCCGGCGGGTGCCCCGATACGCTCCGCGGCCGTTGCCGTCACCGTTGCCGTTGTCCTGGCCGGGCTGTGCGCGCGAGTACGTCCAGCCATCGCCGGGCGCGCCCGGCCGGCTCGCGGAGTCCCGGCCGCCGCGTCGGGACGGCCTGCGCCGGTCCGACTCTCCCCAGAAATCCTCGTCGCCGTCGCGGTCCCGGCCCCGGCTCAGCACAGAGCCGCGTATGCCGAGGCGGTTCTTCAGGTCGTCGGCAGTCTGGCTGAACCGGCCGCCGCCGTTTCCATCACGGCCCGTGCCGTAATCGGGGCGTCCGGCACGACGCGGACGGTCATCACCAGGGGCAGCACCCCCGCCGGCGGCACGGCCGCCGCGGCGGTCTTCTCTGTAAGAACTGGCCGGCGAGCGCCCGTTGGCTGCCCGCCCGGCCCGCTGACCCTCGCCGCGCGCGGGACGACGGTCGTCGGAGCGCCAGAAGCTCGCGTCATCCCAGGGCGATTGCTCGTCCGGCATGCCGCCGTGCCTGCTACGCCACCCGGAGCCGCCATCATCCTGCTGCTGTTGCCAGTACGGCCCGGGCCAGTCTGGGTTACTCACGCATCCTCGCTGGTCGGGGGAACGACTGCTGTGGCGGTTGGGCCGCCATCCAGACACGTTACCTGGCGGTCCGCACCATCCCGGCACTTATTGCTGCATAACGTCATCCGCAACTGCGGCGTTACGGGCACTGTGCTCCCTGTGAGTGCCGCCTATCGGCAGGTCTCTCGATCAGCGCTGGCGATCCGGTGCCGGACCCGGCAGCTAGTCGCCGGCCCTGGCCCGCCGACTGCGCCGGGGAGTCGGCTCGCCAGTGCCGAGCACGTACGAAGACGCTAGGTGGTTCCACGCACAACTCTGGCAGACCTCGACGACGTAGACCTGGAACTCTCCATATTCCGCGGCCATTTCGTCTAGTTCCGGGCCCCGTTTCACGCGCCCTTCGTACCTGCCCAGCTCGTCCCCGTAGACGTAGGTGACGTGGGTGAGCTTGGCTCGCTCGCAGATCGGACACGTCACGTCCGTGCCCTCGCCGTGGAACTTGGCGGCCCGGAGCAGGTAGGGGTGCGCATCGCACACATCGGTCAAGGTCGTGCGTCCGGACAGCACCGAGGCAAGCGTCGCACGCCGGGCTAGCCCGTAGTCGACCACTGATCGCCTCATGCCCGACAGGTTACGACGGAACTGGCCGGGACTGGAGACCTGGCCTGGCACCGGTTGGCCGCCGGCCCGTGTGACCAACATCTCGCCCGTGCGCGCCAGAGCGCTGGCTTGCGCCGCAAAGCCCGTACCACGTATCGTTGTGATGTATCAACTCGATACATCGCCCGGACATGTCGCAGCAGACTGCGTGTCCAGGATGTTAGCTCATTGTAGGAACGGGAGGTGCGAGCCAGTATGAGCAGCCAGCGATCCGGTGTGCTCGAGCTCGCGGTTCTCGGCATCCTGCACGAGACTCCCATGCACGGTTACGAGCTGCGCAAGCGGCTCAACTCGCTGCTCGGCGCCTTCCGGGCGTTCGGCTACGGCTCGCTCTACCCGGCTTTGAAGGAACTGCTTGGGAGGGGCCTGATCGCCGAGGAGGTTGCCGACCGCCCGGTCAGGCCGCTGGACCGGCCGCGCCGCTCCAAGATCGTCTACCGGCTGACAGCCGAGGGCAAGGAGCGGTTGCAGGACCTGCTCGCGCAGTCCGGCCCGGCGTCCTGGGAGGACGACGGCTTCGGGGTGCACTTCGCGTTCTTCGGCCTGACGCAGGCTGACATCAGGATGCGCATCCTGGAAGGTCGCCGCAGCAGGCTCGAGGAGCGGCTGGAAGCTTTCCGGGCGGCAGCGACCCGCACTCGTGAGCGGGTCGACAGCTACACCCTCGAGCTGCAGCGGCATGGCCTGGAGTCGGTTGAGCGCGAGGTCCGCTGGCTGAACGAGTTGATCGCATCTGAACGTCAGTCGGGCACCCAGCCTGGCAACGGGGCCGACGAAACCACCGAAGGCGGCGGGGCGACGGTCATCGTCTAGCCATCGCTGCGTCGCAACAGATTAAGGAGTGAATCCTCATGGGTTCGGTACGGGTAGCCATCGTGGGCGTCGGGAACTGCGCCAGTTCCCTGGTCCAGGGCGTTGAGTACTACAAGGACGCCGACCCGGCGGGCCGGGTACCGGGCCTGATGCACGTCCAGTTCGGCCCCTACCACGTGCGCGACATCGAGTTCGT
>Ga0187783_10003327_pt1 | contig 11847 bp, 10 predicted proteins | sample 1015_SJ02_MP02_2_FD_132471 | JGI IMG/M metagenome (GOLD analysis project Ga0187783, IMG submission 132471) | Tropical peat soil microbial communities from peatlands in Department of Meta, Colombia - 1015_SJ02_MP02_20_MG | ecosystem: Environmental > Terrestrial > Soil > Wetlands > Peat | place... | reverse complement strand
GCATCGGGCCAACGTAATCCGAGTCGCTGATCTGGTTGCCGTTCGGATTGGACGCGCGACGAGCCAAGGGCGGCCTATCATGTGGTCACCACGGCCCGAGCTGATGCAGGACCGGCTCGGCGCTCGTCAGCAGAGGCGAAATGGCAATTACCGCCGCGGCGCTCGCTCAAGGGAAACGACTGAGCTTTTAAAACTCATCAAATCGCTGCTCTAACAAATGTCTGTTTTCGGGGTAAAGCAGATGACGCCGAAGGCGCTGCCGGCGGCAGACCAGCTCGATGCAACATGCGCGCGACACGAAGATTGACTAGCGGATATCCAATCCGGCCCCTCATCCCGCATGCCTTTGGCAGGTAGCGTACCTGGGCTCGTTGGCAGCCATTCCGCTTGCCTTCAGGCGCGCCGCGCGTGCCGTGGACGCGCCAACAACCTCATAGGACGAAGGAAATGATCGAGGTCTGGAAGCTCAAAAAATCACTGTGCTGATCGAGCGATACGTTCAGCTTCCGACGCTGGCTCGGAAATGGCCCGTGCAGGTTTGAAGCGCCGGTTTTGACCCTTTATGCGACATTCAAGCGAGGACTTCGCCGGCGGTGCAATCGGGCACAGGCCGGCGCAGGTCTCACACATTGCCGTATTGGTGCTCCAGCGCGATATCCTTGTTGGTGTAGTCGGGGAGCAGCAAGGCTGCAGCGATGCTGATCACCGCGCAGATGCTGATGTAAATTCCGATCGGAATCGTCGACTGATAGGTCGCCAACAGCCACGTCGCGATGAACGGTGCCGGTCCGCCAGCGATGATCGATGCGAGCTGATAGCCGATCGAAGCGCCGCTATAGCGCAGCCGCGGCGTGAACGCCTCGGCGATCAGCGCCGCCTCCGGCCCATACATCGTCATCACCGGGATGAACGACAGCGACACCGCGAGGAATATGAGGCCGGGGACTTTGGTCTCGAGCAGCGCGAAATAGACGAAGGTGTACACCGCGACGAACACGCAGCCGATGATGTACATCCGCCGGCGGCCGATCCGGTCGGACAGCGCGCCCGCGATCGGCACCGTGATAAAACCCAGCGCCGTTGTGACGATGAGCCCCCACAGCAGCAGATCGCGCGAGGCTCCCAAAACGAGGGTGCCGTAGCTGAACACGAAGGCGTTGAACACATAGGCCGGAGACTGCTCGGCCAGGCGCAGCAGCGCGGCCAGAACGACCTCGCGTGGCTGGCGTCTGAACACCTCGATCGTCGGCGCCCGCTCAACCTTGTTTTCCGCGAGGATGCGCTGGAACACCGGAGTCTCGAGGATGCCGAGACGGATCCACAGCCCGACCCCGACCATCACGATGCTGAGCAGGAACGGGATGCGCCAGCCCCAGGCCAGGAACTGATCGCCCGAGATCCAGCTGAACAGCAGCACCATGATATTGGCGAGGCACAGTCCGGCCGGTGCGCCAAATTGCGGCCATGAGGCGATGAAACCGCGGTTCTTATTGGTTCGCGCCCATTCCATTGCGAGCAGCACGGAGCCGCCCCATTCGCCTCCGACGCCGATGCCTTGGGTCAAGCGGAGCACGGTGAGGATGATTGCGCCCCAAATTCCGATCGTGTCATATCCCGGCACCAGGCCGACCGCGGCCGTGGCGATGCCGGTCATTAACAGCGTGACGATCAAGGTCGCCTTGCGGCCGATGCGATCGCCATAGTGGCCGAAAATTGCAGCACCGATCGGACGCGCGACAAACCCGATGAAAAACACCCCGAACGCCTGCAACGTGCTGACCATTGGATCGTTGCCGGGGAAATACACCTTTCCGAACACCAACCCGGTAACCGTGCTGTACAGCAGAAAATCGTACCACTCGATGGTGGTCCCAACCGTGCTGGCGATTACAGCCCGACGCAAACACCTCTGGTGCTCGGACTCCGGCATCGGACCAAGAGCGGCGGCTTCGAGCGCGACCATGGCATTATCTCCCCGTTGTTTTGCGGCAGTTTATTAAAGCACATAGGCTACGCCCCCTCAGAGTTCCTTCCCACGGTTGACAACGGCATCCGCAAGAACCCATCGCTACAGCCCGTGTCAGAGTGCGCTGCCGGCGCCACCTGACGAGTGATCCGATCGTTGACCTGAGCGATATTACGGAAATGATCGGCGGTCCTGGTGATTTGCGAGAACTGAGCCAGCTCGCTGAATGGTTGTGGCTGCAATGACCTGTTCGACACACAGATAGGCAGGCCAAAATCCAGCAATGAGGCTAGTGGATTGATGCTCGAAAGGGTGCCCTACAGTGCTGCTGACGACTAATCACTGTCTATGGATCGCCGCGAGCGCTGCTGCAGAGCTGGCGCCGATCGCCAATTCAACTAGCGGTATTCATCTCGCGCCGGTGCGAGTGTGAAGGCCAATGCTAATCGCCTCGCTGGGAACGTCGCGCACATCATCCGTGAGATCCAATCAAGCGGCGTTGCATCACGTCGCAGCATTGCGCGGTCACTGAACGCTCGCGGTGTTGCGACAGCTCGCGGCGGTCAGTGGACTGCCCGTGCAGGTTGGCGCAATCCTGCATCGTGTAGGGCATTTTGCGAGCGGTAGAACCGTCAACCAACAAACAAACAACAAACAACAAGCAAAGCTGCCCCCCTCCCGACAGCGCTCCAGAGGTGGTCGTGGGGTAGTCTCGCAACGACGCTATCCACGTCCGATTCTGACGGCGGAGCAGGGGCGCAGATTACGTTTACTCGGGTCATCGTCCACGCGGATGGCCGGCGCGAGGTCGAGGGAATGACGCCGAAGGCGCTGCCGGCGCCGGCGACACTGACGCTTCTGGCACTTAACGGACGTCCAAGCCGCTGTCGGCGATGTCCGCTTTTGGGGGTGAAGCGGACATTGATTGGAAGTGCCGCGATGTCTGCTTATGACCCAAAGCGGACATTCCCTCTGCAACTTGAGCCCTGCCTGTTGCCGCTCGCGGCAAATGCCCAGTAGACAAAAGAAGTCCAAATCGGCGCGGATTTCTACCTACTGGTTCACCTGCCAATCGCTCGTCGAAGCATCCCAGGACTTGCGCCAAGTTCGAATTGAAAGCGGCCGTTGCGCGGCTATTGTCTTCTCAAGACCTCCGGACGAGACTCCGCTAAAAAACGCTACGCTTGCGAGGATCACCTTGGGCTTGCTGTCGTTCCAAACGTCACGTTCTGGACTGTTGACGCTTCTCGGCGACGTGCTTTCCGTGCAGACAGGCGTCGATTACAACGCGAGGCTGCGCTTACGCTTGATCGACAAAAATGTTTCGTGGCAGGCGCTTCTCGAATTTGCCCAAGAGCAGGGCGTGTTGTGGGCGTTAATTTGGAGCCTCCAGCGCCGGTCTCTCCTATTACCGATGCCCGCTTCGGACGATGCCAACCTTCGTCATCCGTCTCTGCAACTGGTCTCGGCTTATCGAGAACACCTCGCGCGGCGACAACGTCAGCGCGACCAACTTCTCGTCCTTATCGGCGGTTTAAATCGCGCCAAGCTCAAACCGCTGCTGCTTAAAGGCGCGCGGCTGCTTGTTGCGCAACCGGATCCCTGGGTCGAGGCTCGTGACATGCGCGACATAGATTTGCTTGTGCGTCCGCAGGACGCCGAATCGGCGGCCGCAACCCTAGGGACCATGGGCTATGCCGTCGACGATTCAGGCGCGCCGGTTGATCAACACCTGCCCGAGATGTGGCAGATCGGACAGCCAAGCGTGGTGGAAATCCATACTAATGCATTATCGTTCTCAGCACGAAAATTATTGCCAACCGATGAGATTTGGCAGCGGGCAATACCGATGCTCGCGGAGGGGTGCTACTTCTTCGTCATGCCCGTGGAATGGCATCTTCTGCATGCAATCCTGAGTCATCAGATTTCGGACCGCGGCCATATCCGGCGGATCCTTGCAGCCAAGCCAATTTGGGAATTCACGATGTCCGTCAGCGAAGTTACCGCCGAGGGTTGGCTGGCCATCGCAAAGCGCATGGTCGAGTGCGGCCAGTCGGACGTCCTGGGAAGCTGGATCGTTCAAGCGCAAAAGCTTTACGGCCTGTCTCCTCCATCTAGTGTTGCAATTTCGCCGACAGCTCGAGCGCACGCAGCAGCGACACTCGCAAATGCCGTGTTGCCCGGCTGGTTGCGGCAAGCCAGTTGCATTGTGGATGAATTCCGATTCGCTTTTGCAAGAGAGACGCTGGCGGCGCGATACCGGATTGATGTGGAGGATGTCTCGCTCGCGACCAGGGTCCGCCATCTGAAATTTCTCAGACGCTATTACCGCGGCCGCCTCACGAGCCGACTGTTCGGAGCGCGGAGCCCGCCGTGATCACGCGGCAGGCGGCCGCGCGTTTAAATCGGCCAATCTCGCCTTGATCTCGCAAGCTTGGCGATCGGGCGAGTACTGCGCTGCCAAACGATAGAGCTGAGCCGCTTCTTCGTAGCGTCTCTCACGGAACCGGCAGAGCGCGAGGGCCTCCTTGGCCAAATGCCGAAATATTGCTTTCTGGTACGCCACCCGCGGATCGTAAAAAGCCTCCGGATCGATTGCCGCCAATTTTTCCAATGTCGAACGCGCGTTCTCGTTGTCGCCGCGCTCCAGAGCCCAGGTGGCCTCGATCCACTGCAAGGATAGATGGTCGGGATAGAGCGCACGCGCCTCACGCAGGAGAGTCGTTACGTCGGTTGCGCTCCCTATCAGTAATTTGATCAGCGACTCGAATAACAGGGATCCGCTCATATCATGTAACGGAGAAGCAGCTTGTCGAACTACTTCGATGCCGCTCGACCACGCGCCAAGTGCGCCTTCGTTATCACCCGCGAGGTGCAGGCATTGGCCGAGATGCCACCAGCAGTACAGATGTTCGGGCTCACGAGCGAGACGGGCGCGCAACATTGGAATATTACGCGAGTTCTTTCTTGCTTGATCGTCCTCATAGCCGACGTGTTGGAGAACAAGGTCGCACTCTCCGATCTCCATTTTATCGCTCTGCGCGACAGCATTGACGCTGTCCTCGACTCGTTCGTGGATGGCGCCGCGAAAGGTGATGCGCGGATCGTTTCGGAATAAGCGAAGTTCCGCATAGGCCGTCCAGTCGCAGCGCGGATGAAATCGCAACCGCCAGGCAATTTTGCCTTTGTCGCTCAGCGTTTGACGCAGCATCTCCGGACGGGGAACGGTAAAACGTTCGTCAGCGTCGATGTAAAGGATCCAATCGCCTGTCGATTGCTCAAGCGCAAAATTGCGGGCCGCCGAGAAATCGTTTCGCCAGGCGAACTGGTAGAATTTCACCGGAAATCGTCGCGCTTTTGTTATTGTGTCGTCGCTGGAGCCGGTATCCACCAAGACGATCTCGTCGACCGAGTCGGCGAGGGATGCAAGGCAGCCGTCAATGAACCTTGACTCATCGCGAGCGATCAACGCTGCCGTGAGCCGGCTCACTGCGATTCCTCTGGTTCATTATTTCCAAAGCAAATGAAAGCCGACCCTGTGAGCTAAAGCAACATGAAGCCTGCTTAAGATCAGCGCCTGGCGATCAAGTCGCTTTGACGTCCGCCGGCCGCATAACCATGCCGAGTGCCGCATAATCGACCGCCAGGAATCCTCCTGGACCGGCAAGCACGCCGTTGGGCGCGTGCTCAAGAACATCCTGCGCGATCGCACCGACGTATTTCGTATCGCTCCAGAGATACTTGAAGCTGTAGATGCCGCAGCCGTTCGCGTGCGTTCCAAGGCGAACAACGTCGCGTTTAAGGCGGGTATCCGAAGTAATGGGAACGGTTTTATTGGCAAACGAGGAACTTGCCGCGTGCGCCGGACGAATGGCAATGTTTTGCATCGCAAAGGACGCGACCACAGGCCCGACAAAGGCGCTCCCGCGAATAAGCCGCTTTAACGTTTCGCGCCGCTGCTCGTCGAGACCCTCCAGGGCGGATTCAACGTCCTTCTCGGGCTCAGCCATGGCCACCACCCCCATTCTTGCAGCAAGATGCTCCCGCAAAGGTGGGAAACTGTCAACCCAAAACCACGGATTCAACACACCTAATTGCGCCAGCATGGTCGCCCAGCGAAAGATCGTATCTGTTCGCTCCAGTCGCGAGTGCCGCGATGGCCGCAACCGCGCCGGTCCGGCTCCCAGTCCCCCAGGCCGTCTCTGCGAGGATGGATTCTATGACTGCCGATGGCTGCATCGGGCGGATCGATGAGTATCCCCCGTGATTGCATCGAAGTACGAAAATGAAATCGACCTTCCCTTGTTCGATCCGCCAACTGGCGCCGAATAGGCGCGGATCGACGTTGAAGATCTGCTCGCCGTCATAGTTGCAGTAGCAGGGCGCAGCGGCGACAGCTTTGGCCATAGGCTGCGGCAAATGCGCAAGCGAACCTTCCTTTATCCGGCAAGCGCGTGGGCGGGCTATGACTTCTTGGCCCTGCAAGAAGACATGTTCGTCGCCCTCGAATTCATAGCCGGTGCTGATGAGCTGCACGGCCAGAGTGGATTTTCCAACGCCTCCCGTCCCGACAAACAGCAAGCGCCGTCCTTGGCGTCGCAGGCATGCGGTATGCAGAAGGGAAGCGTCGGGACGGTCACCGACCGAATATTCGAACAGCAGGATATGAAGAAATTCGAGCGCAGCAACAGCAGTCAACACTTCCTTGAGTACGACGCCGTCGCGCACGATCCGCAGACGATTTCGGTGGGGTTCAACGGCGATAAGCACGTCGCGCGGAACCAATTGAGCTATTTCAGGTGTGCAACCAAGATATTCAAGCGTGTCGCATACGGCGCGATCACCCGTTTGCAACCTGACTCGCGTGTCTAAGCTGCGTGAAACTATTTCGAATTGAATCGGACTAGCCCTTCTTTGACGAGCGAGTCGAGGCATTCCCTGATTTCGGAATCTGAGGAATTTTTTAGCCCGAATATCTTTGCAACGCGCGCGATGATCTCATCGGAATCGAGATTTCCATCACAGAATTCGAAAACGATTGCTGCTGTTTTATTCAGGTAACAGACATTGTCGTGCTCGTTTTGATAGACGATGTAGCCGTCCGGCACTTCGTGCACGTCAAGACCGTTCGCCCGCGCCATTACCTTTGACATTTGAACGCGATCTCCTCTACGCCCCGTTTTACCGACCAGCGATATCCAGGTTCGCCACCGCTTGTAGGACGCGTTGCACCCATTGATCGTAACGGTAGTCTTGCGTCATTCGTCTCCGCGCCGCCCGGGTAAGACGATCGGAAAGAGCAGCGCTGCGAAGCACAGCAGCACAGCTCCGTGCGAATTTTCCCGGGTCGTCCGCTATTAGCAGTTCCCGACCGGCGCGAAAAGCCGTGCCCCTGGCGCCAAAGCTCGTCGAAACTATGGGAACTCGCCAAGCCGCAGCTTCCATCAGCTTGAAGCGCGTTCCGCCACCGGCTCGGATCGGCACGACCGCAAGGTCGGCACGACAGTAAAAACTCCCTACATCCGCAACGGCGCCGGTCACCCGGACGTCGCGGCGCTTCGCGAGTCGAATAAGAGTCGGGCCGGGATTTCTGCCAACGACGATAAGCCTCAGCGGCTTGCCGAACGCGCGGCGCAATCGTGGCCAGATATCCTTCAGAAGCCAATGCGCAGCGTCAGCATTAGGCGCATAGCCCATGCTGCCAACGAACACCACTGTCTTGGCCGCGGTTCGGCGTCGCGTCCGCCATCGCACGTAACGCGGCAGCACGTTAGGAACCGACAACACCTTTCGGATGCTGCCGGCAAGCGATTTGGCTTCGACGTGCGATGCCGCAAAGCCCAGCTCGAAGTTCGGCAGCACATTCCGCGCCAAATCTCCGAAAGCCTCGGCCTCCGCTGCTGCCCAAGCAGCATTCTGTCCGCATCCACGCTTTTGTTCGATCGCGGCAATCCAACGATAGGCTTCATAATCGTCTTCGTCGCAGTCGATCACGAGATGCGGCCGTTTCGCAGCGTGTTTTTCCGGCCACGCCTGCGCCAGCCCGGCAATGTAGAGTCGGGACACATGGACGAGGTCATAGCTCTCAAGGGGCATCCGGCGCGAGAGTACCTCGCGCACTGGGTCGTGAGCGAAACCGGCCAGTGAGGGCCGGCCGTAACGGCGAAAGGCGGCGAGCCGGGCGGCCGGGTCCTTAAGCGCAATCACGAGGGCAAGATGAGAATCGGGATGCGGATGCGCGAATACCTCAAGTCGCGCGACCCGCCTATTAGCGAATTCAAGGGCACCCTCCGGAGCCGACGCAATCGGGATGACCGCGAGATCGATGTCGAATTCCCGGGAATAGGCATCGAGAAAAAAACCCACACGCATGGCGAGGCCGTTGCCGCGATCTGCAGGCATCACCGGCGACAAAAACAGCAGGCGGCGCCTATGGCTCGATATTGCCATTGACGTTGAACTCTTACGGAATGCGGTCGTAATGGTTTGGATCGAAGGCGTGCGGATATTCCGAACGCAGAGCCAAGGAACGCCGCGTGTTACGCGAGCAGGAAAGCTTGGTACATGCGTCTGCAAGCACACGCCGCCAGCGCTCAGGCACTGCGATGTTCGCCAGACGAGCATGTATTTGTTCTGGAAGGTCGTCGAAACGTTCGTTGAGGAGCGACAGGGCGGCATGCAGCTGACGCGCGGTTTCGTCGTTAAAGCCCGCAGCGAACAGCGACGTATCGAGCAATGCTTCCACCCAGTCGGCGCCTGATTTTGCGACTCGGCCGTTGGAGAAAGGCCAAGTCTGCGAAGCGGTCTGCTCGGACAACTGCACGTGGAAACCAACGGGCAGGATGCAGCTGCCCTGCCATGAGCCGTCGGCACAGCATTTCAATTCGATACTGAGGCGGGTTGGAGAATAGAACTGCAGGATCAGTTCCCCTTCACGCTCGATCACTGCCCAATGTTGCTCGAAAACACCCTTGCCCTTGCCAAGGCGTCCGGCCGGCAGAAGTTCGAGTGGCCGTGGCTCGCTGCCTTGCGGCGCGTAGACGAAGTCGCGCACGGCAACGAGCCGCTCGACTTCCGTCAGAGCGCGCACAGTCCGCGGCGGCGGGTTGAACACCGCGCCGCTCCAGCGCCGACGAAGATCGGCAAGAGCCTGTTCGCAGTGGCGCATCACATCGCCAGAGAATACCGCGCGATTGGGGCCATCCAGATTCCACTTGGAGCCGGTGCGATGCTGCAGAATCGGTTCGCCATCGAGATCACGTTGGACGAGATCGATGTCAAAACCGAATGGACGGTGCGGCACGAGTTCCGGGCTACCACCCTTAAGCAGCGAAGCAAGCAGAAAAGTGTCCTTGTCACCGTACACCGCCGAGTAGACCTCCTCGACGTGCTCATTGAGTAGTAGAGCAAGGTCCAGCACATCCCAGGCGTATTCTTTATTCACTGCAAGAACGCCGGCTTCGACGCTGGTTTGCGTGCGCGGCTTAAGTCCAAGCATCCTCCAGATGGGGTTTGCCGGCCTCAGGTTGACGATGTCCGGCCACATCAGCAGGCCGTGCTCGCGGTAAACCTTCCAATCGAAGACGTAGCTGATATCTGTGAGCGGCACCGTGTCGGCATCAAGATAGAGGACCTCGCGGAAGCGGCTTTGCATGATCGCATAGGGCTTCAACGGCCAACCGCCCGCGACACGAGCCGGAAAACGTGCAATGATTGTTTCGGCGTCCACGACTTCAACATGCAGCGCCTCGAGTAGAAGACGCATTTCCTCGCTCATTTCGCTTTGGCCGAGATGCCAAACCTGGATTGGCAACCTGACGCTATGCAGGTTTCGCAGCAGCGAAATGAGCACCCAAGCGCACACGAAATAACGCGGGCCCCCAGCGCAAATGACGATTCCGCGCCCGTCAAAACGGCCTTGCGGATACTGGGGCGGCGAGCGAAGCCGTTCGCTTATCGTTTGCTGCAGCGATTCTGCCATTCTTGAAACCGCACCGTGTTGCCGGTTCTAAAACAAACGTGACTTTTTCGCCCCCGTCAACGATCATGAAGTCCTTACCGAATGAGCAGCTGACCGATGCCCCGAACCAATGCGAATGTACTAATCCTCACGCCGATGAAGTCGGCCAAGAAATATCTCGACAGCTATTTTGCCGCGCTGCGGCGTCTCACCTACCCTCGTCGCTTGCTGTCGCTTGGAGTCCTGGAAAGCGACAGTACCGACGGTACCTATGCCGATCTCGAGGCGCGGTGGGACATGGAGGATTTTCGACGCAAGACCCTGGTAAAGAACGATTTCGGTTTTCAGATGCCCGCGGACGTTCCGCGATTTTCCGCGGCTTTTCAACCCACGCGCCGTGCGATCCTTGCGCGGGCGCGCAACCGGTTGCTGTTTCATGCCTTGCGCGACGAGGAGTGGGTTCTCTGGTTGGACGTTGACGTCATTTCATATCCGCCCGACATCATCGAAAGGCTCGTTTCACTCGATCGTGACATTGTCCATCCGCATTGCGTCACCGAACCGGGCGGCAAGACATTTGATCGCAATGCCTGGTGCGATGGCGGGAGGCAACACATGGACGTTCTGCGCGGTCAAGGACCGGTTCGCTTGGAGGCCGTCGGCGGCACCATGTTGCTGGTGCGCGCCGATTGCCACCGCGATGGCCTGATATTTCCGTCTTTCTTTTATGGCGGGCGCAGCCGATGGGTGCGCGATCCGCATCCGCTTCGCGGTCCCGCCGTAGGTGAGATCGAGACCGAGGGACTTGGAATTTTGGCCAAGGACATGGGCATCGAGTGCTGGGGCTTGCCGGATCTCGAAATCATCCACGCCAAAAGCTAATTGACTGTTTCCGATCCTAACCTGCGCCCGCTTTTGATGTGGCTCCCTAGGCGGGAATGCCTACCCGCTCCCTTACTTGCCTCTCGCTGCCGAGGTAATCGAATAACCATGCCGATGTCCGCTATTGGCACAAAGCGGACATCACGCGGCTGAGTTCCAATGTCTGCTTTTGAGGGTAAAGCGGACATTGTTCATCGATCCCTCATGCCTCCCTCGCAGGTTTCGTTGACTCACCCCGCGTTTTGCCCATGTACGACATTCCGAAGAATGTGCCTTATCCGGTACGTTGCTATCGGGATGGGGGGGAAAATGCCGATGGTGCCGAACCTGCGGGTGGTCGAGCCAAACAACATTTATCGGAAAGTACTGACACGAAAACCAAACGCCGAGATGCGTACCCGCGAATACCTGACCCCGGCCGAGGTCGAGAAGCTGATCGCCGCCGCCAAGCTGGGGCGCCACGGCCATCGGGACGCTACGCTGATCCTGGTTGCCTTCCGGCACGGCTTGCGGGCCGTCGAGATCGCCGATCTTGAATGGTCGCAGGTTGAATGGGGCCGCAATCCGGCGCTGCACGTCCGCAGGGTCAAGAACGGCAAGCCCGCGGTGCATCCCATCCGCGGCGACGAGCTACGCATGCTGCGCGAGCTGCAGCGGCACACGACGGGTGCGTTTGTTTTCGAGACCGAACGGGGCGGTCCATTCACGGCTGACGCCGTTAATCGCCTCGTGAAAACCATTGGCACGCGCGCCAAGCTGCCCTTTCGGGTCCATGCTCACATGCTGCGCCACGCCTGCGGCTTCGCCCTGGCGAATGCCGGCCACGATACGCGGGCCATCCAAGATTGGCTCGGCCATCGCAGTATCCAACACACGGTTCGATACACCGAATTGTCACCGACGCGGTTCAAGGATTTCTGGCGGCAATAACCGAGCCACTCGACTTCGCTGCGCGGCTCTGTCATATTTGCTTCTGCATCAAGAGTAGGGCTGACGCCCTCGCCAACCGGCCTGACCCGGCACGGTGGTTTCCCGCAAG
>Ga0187783_10003326_pt1 | contig 11848 bp, 9 predicted proteins | sample 1015_SJ02_MP02_2_FD_132471 | JGI IMG/M metagenome (GOLD analysis project Ga0187783, IMG submission 132471) | Tropical peat soil microbial communities from peatlands in Department of Meta, Colombia - 1015_SJ02_MP02_20_MG | ecosystem: Environmental > Terrestrial > Soil > Wetlands > Peat | place... | reverse complement strand
CCAACGCCCGCGGCGAGAGACAGCCACTCCCGGCGAATAGAGGCAAAGCCCGTGCCGCCATCCCAGATGCCTAGCCAATGCGTCATCGCCGCCGAAAGATCATAAAACACCGCCTCTGGCTCTATGGGATAATTCGCCGCCGTCTTGAGATCCGTTGCCGGATAAGACGTGTTTTCGGGATGCGTCCGGCAATTTACGCCAATACCTGCGGCGCAGCCAAATCGCCCGTTGGGGAGCGATGTGCCTTCTAGCAGGATTCCGCAAAGCTTCGCGCCATCGAAGAGAATATCATTCGGCCATTTGATCTTGATTCTTGGATCTCCCCGCAAAATTTCGCGCAACGCATATGCGGCCGCGACGCCCGCGACAAATCCAAGTTCGGAAGCTTGGTGCAGCGGCGACGGATCGAGCAAGAGCAGGCTCGCGTAGAGGTTACCCGGAGGAGATGACCAGGTCCGGCCGTTGCGGCCGCGGCCAGCCGTTTGTGTCCCGGCAACAATCCACAGCCGCCCCTCATCTCCGGCACGCGCGCGCGCCAGGGCCTCCTCGTTAGTCGAGGCAAGCGCGCGATGGTGAACCAGCCTGAAGGCCAGATCTTGAGCAGATTGGGCAAGACGAAACGAAACATTATCCGCCATCCGCAAAACTCAAAACAGGGAGCTCGCTGCCGTTCGCGTAGCCTCGATAAACCCGCCAGGATAGGCAAATAAAAAAACGACCAAAAGGCCCGTTGTTGCAAGCACGGCGCGCGGAGCGGGGGCTGGCTTGTCGAAGGCGGGCGCGGGCTCGTCAAAATACATGACTTTGACAATCCGCAGATAGTAATATGCGGAAACGGCGCTCGACAGAATGCCGATGACGGCGAGCGGGTAGAGGCCGGCTTGAATGGCCGCGTTGAAAACATACCATTTGGCAAAAAAGCCCGCGAGCGGCGGCACGCCAGCCAAGGAGAACATCATGGTTGCGAGAAAAAAGGCCATGACCCCATCGGTGCGGGCAAGACCGGACAAATCGGCGATGTTTTCGACATTTTGGCCGTTGACCCGCATCAAAAGAATGCCCGCGAAGGTGCCAAGCGTCATGACGACGTAGATTGCCATATAGGCAAGGACGCTGCTGACTCCCATTTCCCCGCCCGCCGCAAGACCGACGAGCGCGTAACCAATATGACCGATGGCGGAATAGGCCATCAGCCGCTTGATATTGGCCTGGCCAATCGCCGCAAAGGCCCCGAGTGCCATCGAAAGAATGGAGATAAATGTAACGAGCTGGCGCCACTGCCCGGGTATGCCTTCGAAAACCGTAATGACGACCCTAATGGTAATTGCAATCGCCGCCAACTTCACTGCCGTCGCGAAAAACGTGGTGACTGGCGTCGGCGCGCCTTCGTAGACGTCCGGGCTCCACATGTGGAATGGAACCGCCGACATTTTGAAGGCAAGCCCAGCCATGACGAAGGCAAGGCCGAACGTCACGCCGAGCGCGGCGCTGCTTCCAATCGCAGCTGCAATGCCGGTGAAGGAAACGGTGCCGGCAAATCCGTAGAGCAGGGAGGCGCCGTACAGCAGCATTCCGGACGAGAGCGCGCCGAGGACGAAATATTTGAGCCCCGCCTCCGAAGCCCTAATGTTTTCGCGGTGAAATGCGGCGAGGACATAAAGGGCCAGCGACATGAGTTCGAGCCCGAGATAAAGGGCGATCAATCCGTCTGCTGAAATCAGCATCAGCATTCCGAGCGTGGACAATAGAACGAGTATTGGAAACTCAAATTTGTTGATTTTCTCCCTCGCAAGGAAGTCCTGGCTCATGGCCACGGTGACGAGCGAGCAGCCAAGCGTGAAAACTTTCATGAAGCGCCCAAAGCCGTCGTCAATAAAGGCGCCGTCAAGCACGACGGCGTTGGTCTTGCTGCCGAGCAAGATGACGGCAATCGCAACGGCCAGGACGCCAACCGAAAACTCCGTTAAAAGCCCATCCTGCTCCTTGCCGCGAATGGCCCCAACGAACAGCAGCACAACCGAGCCCGCGGCCAGAATGAGTTCCGGCAAACAATGGCCAAGGGCAAGGGAAAGCGGTGACATTTCGATTGTGCCTCTAGGGTTAGGGAAGCGCTGCAGCCTTGGCGGCGCCGACCGCCGTGTCGTAATCCTTAATCAGGACGTCGATCGCGGCCGCCGTGCCGTCGAGTACCGGGGCCGGGCGGACGCCATAAAAAATCGTAAACAGGACGAGGGGCGCAAAGACGGCAGCCTCGCGCCAAGAGAGATCACTCACCGCGGCAAGACTGGGTTTCTCGAGGACGCCAAAAACGACCCGGCGGTAAAGATAGAGCGCATAGGCGGCCGACAGAATAGTTCCCGTCGCCGCAAACAGCGCGACAATGCTGTTAACGTTGAACGTCCCGATCAAGGTTAAAAACTCGCCGATGAAGCCGGAGGTGCCGGGCAGGCCTATGTTGGCAAGCGTAAAGAGCATGAAAACCGCCGCATAAAGCGGCATGCGCGCCACAACCCCGCCATAGGCCGTGATGTCGTACGTATGCTTCCGATCGTACAGAACGCCGACACAAAGAAACAGGGCGCTTGAGACAAGGCCATGCGATATCATCTGAAAAACAGCGCCCTGCATGCCCTGAGCCGTCACGCTGAAGAGGCCCATCGTCACGAAGCCCATATGCGCGACCGAAGAATAAGCGATGAGCTTTTTCATGTTCTCTTGCACCAAGGCAACGAGCGAGGTGTAAACGATCGCGACGATGGAGAGGGCAAAGACGAGCGGCGTAAAATACGCCGAGGCTTCGGGGAACATCGGCAGCGAGAAGCGGATAAAACCATAGCCGCCCATCTTGAGCAGGACGCCCGCCAGAATGACGGAACCTGCTGTTGGCGCTTCGACATGGGCATCCGGCAGCCAGGTGTGAACCGGCCACATCGGCGTCTTGACGGCGAGCGAAGCAAAGAAGGCAAGCCACAGCCATTTTTGCATCGACGACGGAAAATGCGTGTGCAGCAGTGTGGCGATATCGGTTGTCCCGGCGGTGCCATACATCGCCATAACGGCAAGCAGCATGAGCACCGACCCGGCGAATGTGTAAAGGAAGAATTTGAAGGCTGCGTAGACGCGCCGCGCATGGCCCCATATGCCTATAATGAGGAACATCGGGATAAGCTGGCCTTCAAAGAAAAGATAAAAGAGGACGAGATCGAGGGCGCAAAAGACGCCGGTCATCAAGGTCTCAAGAATGAGAAAGGTGACCATATATTCCTTGACACGATTTTGAATCGATTGCCACGACGCAAGAATGCAAATCGGCATCAGGAACGTCGTCAAAAGGACAAACGGCAGGGAAATCCCGTCGATTCCCATTTTGTAGGTGAGACCCTGCCCGAGCCAGGTCTTTTCCTCGACAAACTGGAAGGCGGAGGAGGAAGGATCAAACTGCGCGTACACATAAAGGGCGAGCAGAAAGACGACGGTCGTGGTGCCAAGCGCCGCGTAGCGCGCATTATTCAACGTGGCTTCGTCGTTGCCGCGAAGCGCAAGAATGAAGGCTGCCCCAACAAGCGGCAAGAAAACAACGCATGTCAAAATGCCGAAGCCGAACATCAGCGGACTCCTCGCGCCATATACCAGCTTATGACAAGGGCGAGGCCAATGACCATGGCGGCGGCATAGCGGTAGATATAACCGCTTTGCAGGCGCACAGCCCACCCCGTCACATCGATGACGCGCGCGGCCACGCCGTCAGGTCCGAGCCGGTCGATGATGGCGCCATCTCCGCCCTTCCAAAACAGCCGCCCAAGGGCAAACGCCGGCCGGACGAAAATCAAATCGTAGAGCTCGTCGAAGTACCACTTGTTCAAAAGGAACTCATAAATCGGCCGCGCTACGTTCGCCAGGCGGATGGGAAGGGAAGGCACGAGAATGTAGAACAAGAGGGTAATCAAAAAGCCAGCTATCATTAAAAACGTTGCAAGCTCTTTCGCCCAGAACGGGATCAGCTCCATGCCTTCGCGAAGCTCACCATAAGATCCCATGGCAAGTGAGTCTTTCCAAAATTCAAGGGCACCCCCACCAATGAAATTGCCCGCAAAGACAACGCCCGCGAACAATGCGCCTAAGGCGAGAACGCCAAGCGGTATGAGCATCACGAGCGGCGACTCATGCGGATCGAATGCGTGCCCCTCATGGCTCTGCGCCCCGTGGCGATCCGCGACCGCATCATGCCCCGCCTCGTGCCTGGCGGCGGCCCAGCGCGGGGCGCCGAAAAATGTCATGAAGATCAGGCGCCACGAATAGAAGGAGGTTAGCCCTGCGGCCAGCGCCGTCAGCCAAAACCCATAGGCAGCTCCGGCCCGGCTGGAGGCAAAGGCCGCCTCGATGATTGCATCTTTGGAGTAATAGCCGGCGGTGAATGGAAAACCCGTGAGCGCAAGCGTCCCGACGATCATCATAGCGAAGGTGACGGGGATTTTGCGCCAAAGCCCCCCCATATGACGCATGTCCTGCTCGTGATGCATAGCGATGATCACGGATCCCGAGCCGAGGAACAAAAGCGCCTTGAAAAAGGCATGCGTGAACAGATGAAAGATGCCAAGCGAATAGCCGCCGACGCCTAGCCCGACGAACATGTAGCCAAGCTGAGAGCATGTCGAATAAGCAATCACTCTCTTGATGTCGTTTTGAACGAGACCGATGGTCGCCGCAAAGAACGCCGTCGTCGCGCCAATGATTGTGACGAAGGAAAGCGCGGCGGGCGCCTGCTCGAACAACGGCGAAAGGCGTGCGACCATAAAGACTCCGGCCGTCACCATGGTCGCCGCGTGAATGAGGGCCGAGACCGGCGTTGGGCCCTCCATTGCGTCGGGAAGCCAAGTGTGCAGCAGGAATTGCGCCGACTTTCCCATCGCGCCCATGAAGAGGAGTAGACAGGCGAGCGTCAAAGCGTCGACTTCGAATCCAAAGACGCGGGCAGAATGATGGGCAAGAGCGGGCGCGGCTGCGAAGATCTGCTCGAGCCCGACTGAATGGGTAAGGACAAAGACGAGAAAGATCCCGAGCGCAAAGCCGAAATCGCCGACGCGATTGACGACAAAAGCCTTGATTGCCGCGGCATTCGGAGCCGGTTTCTCATACCAGAAGCCGATTAAGAGATAGGAGGCAAGGCCGACGCCTTCCCAGCCAAAGAAGAGCTGGACGAGGTTATCCGCCGTTACCAGCATCAGCATGGCGAAGGTGAACAGTGACAGATAGGCGAAAAAACGCGGGCGGCAAGGATCGTCCGCCATATAGCCGATCGAATAAAGGTGGACGAGCGCCGAAACGGTCGTGACGACAACGAGCATGACCGCGGTCAGACTGTCGATTTTAAGTGACCAGTCCACCTGCAGCGCGCCTGACGTAAACCAGTTGCCGAGAACCGATACGCTAGGGGGTGCCGAGCCGAGCGCGACCTGGAAAAAGACCACCCAAGACAAGGCGAATGACACGAACAAAAGGCCCGTGGTTACAAGTTCGGAAGGCCTCGCCCCGATCCGCCAGCCGAATAGGCCGGCGATCAAAAATCCCAAAAGCGGGAGGAAAACAATGGCTGTATACATCCCCCGCTTAACCCTTCATCAAGTTGATGTCATCGACCGCGATCGAACCGCGGTTGCGGTAATAGGCGACGAGAATGGCAAGGCCGATCGCCGCCTCGGCGGCAGCCACGGTCAGTATAAACAGCGCAAAAACCTGACCCGTGAGATCGCCGAGGAAGGCCGAAAACGCAACAAGGTTGATGTTGACCGAAAGCAAGATCAGCTCAACCGACATCAAAACCACAATGATATTCTTGCGGTTCAAAATAATCCCCGCCATGCCGAGGGTGAACATAATCGCGGCGACGATCAGAAATTGTGAAAGCGGTATTGTCATGATTACCCCTCGCGGACGCCCCGCTCGCAGATTGCGCCGGGCCCGTTCAAATTCCCTGCCTCGACGCAACCTTGCGGAGCTCCACGGTTTCGGCAGGCATCCGCGCGTTCTGCTGCGTGACGTCCTGGCGTTTCACCTCAGGCTTGTGGCGCAAAGTCAAAACGATGGCTCCGATCATCGCGGTGAGAAGCACTAGTCCCGCCGCCTCGAACAAATAAGCATACTGCGTATAGAGCACTTCTCCGAGCGCCATTGTATTGGTCATCCCGGGCGGGGTGGGCGACGCGGTATTTTCGATAGACAGCGGCCCAATTGTCCAAGCGCCAACGACAAATGCAATTTCGGCCAATATCAAAAAGCCAAGCGGCACGCCGAGGCGCAAATATTTCGCAAATCCCTGTTTCAGCTCGGCAAAATCGACATCGAGCATCATCACGACGAAAAGGAAGAGAACGGCGACGGCGCCGACATAGACGAGGACGAGAATCATCGCCAGAAATTCCGCCCCGAGCAAAACGAAAAGCCCTGCAGCATTAAAGAAGGCGAGGATCAAAAAGAGCACCGAGTGCACGGGATTGCGGGCGGAAATGACCATGAAAGCGGCGGCGATCATGACGGCTGAGAAAAGATAAAAGAAAAATGCCGCAACGCTCATCGATCACCCTCGCTCATCCCTCGCCGCCCCGCGGGCCCGGGATACCTGTTTTCCAACCTTCGTAAACCGTCTAGCGGTAGGGAGCGTCAAGCGCGAGATTGCGTGCGATTTCCCGTTCCCATAGGTCGCCGTTTTTCAATAGCCGGTCCTTGTCGAAGTAAAGCTCCTCCCGCGTCTCCGTGGCGAATTCCGAATTCGGCCCTTCGACGATCGCATCGACCGGACAGGCCTCTTGGCAGAAGCCACAATAGATACATTTGACCATGTCGATATCATAGCGCGTGGTACGGCGTGTGCCGTCGTTGCGGCGCGGCCCTGCTTCAATGGTGATTGCCTGGGCCGGACAAATCGCCTCGCAAAGCTTGCAGGCGATGCAGCGTTCCTCGCCGTTTGGATAGCGCCGCAGTGCATGTTCGCCGCGGAATCGCGGCGATTGCGGGTTTTTTTCATGCGGATAATTGAGGGTCGCCTTCGGCTTGAAGAAGTAGCGCATGGCAAGCACGAAAGCGCTCACGAATTCTGTCAAGAAGATCGCTTTGGCCGTCCGGTCGAGCTTCATGTTCCGATGCCCCAACTTATCCCGCTCAATGCCCCATATCCGCGCCCCAGCCCGTGAGCTGAAGAACGCCCGCAACAACAATGACCATGCCGAGAGAGACGGGCAGAAACACTTTCCAGCCAAGCCGCATCAGCTGGTCGTAGCGATAGCGTGGGACGATCGCTTTCACCATAGAGAACATAAAGAAAACGACGCAAACCTTCAATATGAACCAGATAGGGCCCGGCACTTCGGTGAACGGGAAAAACGGCAGGGGCGACAGCCAGCCGCCCAGAAACAGTATCGTTGTCAGGGCGCACATCGTGACGACGGCGACATATTCGGAGAGCATAAAAAGCATGTAGGGCGTCGCGGAATATTCGACCATAAACCCCGCAACAAGCTCCGACTCCGCCTCGACGATGTCGAAGGGCGGCCGGTTCGTCTCGGCCAGCGCAGAGACGAAAAAGATCACGAACATTGGGAAGAGCGGAAGCCAGTACCAGCCAAGCACGGCGAAGCGCGTATCCTGGGCTTCCACAATATCGCTGAGATTGAGGCTCCCCGCGCAGAGCAGAACCGTGATGAAGACAAAGCCGATCGAGACCTCATAGGAAATCATCTGCGCCGCCGAACGGAGGGCGGAAAGAAACGGATACTTTGAGTTTGATGCCCAGCCGCCCATGATGATGCCATAGACACTCAGCGAGGAAATGGCGAAAATATAAAGGATGCCGACATTGAGGTCGGCGATCGCCCAGCCCTCATCAACCGGAATAACCGCCCACGCCGACAGCGCCAGCATTCCCATGACAAAAGGTGCGAGCAGGAAAACGCCCTTGTTGGCGCCATCGGGGATCACCGGTTCCTTAAAGGCAAACTTCAGGAAGTCGGCAAAGCTTTGCCAGATCCCCCAGGGACCGACCACATTGGGACCGCGCCGCAGTTGCACCGCCGCCCATATCTTGCGGTCCGCATAAAGGACATAGGCAATAAAGATCAAAAGCACGATAAGGAACACCACGCTCTTTACGAGCGTGAGCAGGAGCGGTCCTAACCAAGCCGTTGAGCTCATGGGTATTACTCCGCCGCCGCGCGCCCAAAACCGGCAGCAAGCGCCGAGCACTCTGCCATGACCTTCGAAGCGCGTGCAATGGGGTTGGTCTGATAGTAATCTGTGATTGCTGGCGCAAACGGCGCGCTTGAGAGCGCGACGCCTCCCCCTGCGAGCTTGGCAGGATCAAGAGGCTCGGCCGGGGCGATCTGATCCCGCTGGCTGAAATGTGGATAGGACTCAAAGAGCTTTTTGCGGAGGGCGGTCAGCGAATCAAAAGGCAATCTGCGCTCAAGAACAGCGGAAAGGGCGCGCAAAATGGCCCAATCCTCGCGCGCGTCGCCCGGCGGAAAGCTCGCCCGCTCTGCGAGCTGCACCCGGCCTTCGGTGTTGACATAAATGCCGGACTTCTCTGTCCATGCGGCGCCCGGTAAGATGACGTCGGCGCGGGCGGCGCCGCGGTCGCCATGCGATCCTTGGTAAATGACGAAGGCGCCATTCTCGACAGGAATCTCGTCGGCGCCAAGTAGAAACAAAACATCAAGCGCGCCCTTTTTTGCCATCGCCAAGGCGTCGAGCCCCTTTGGCCCCGGCACGAAGTTAAGATCAAGGCCGCCAACACGCGCCGCCGCGGTGTGCAAGATGGCAAAGCCGTTCCAGCCGGGCTTCAAAGCGCCGTTGCGGGCCGCGGCTTCGGCGGCAAGCGCGAGTACCGCGCCGCCGTCCTCGCGGGCGAGCGCGCCCTGGCCGAGCAAAAAGATGGGCCTTTCCATTGCGCCGAGCGGCTCACGGGCGAGCGCCGCGAGGGCTTGCGTGCCGGCACCGATATAATCGTATTTGTAGGTGAGATCGGCACGCTCGCCAATGAGCCCTATTGGGACGCCACCCCTGAGCCAGCGCTTGCGGATGCGGGCATTCAAGACGGGCGCTTCCTTGCGCGGATCCGAGCCGATGATGATGAGCCCGTCCGCTTCATCTATTCCCGCGATGGCAGGGTTGAAAATATAGCTCGCGCGCCCGAGGGCAGGATTTAGCTTGACACCGTCCTGGCGGCAATCGAGAGAGACCGAACCAAGGCTTTCGATAAGGAGTTTCAGCGCAAACATTTCCTCAACGGCGCAAAGATCGCCGGCGATTGCGCCAATCCGCTCGGGCTTACATCGCCGCACCTTTTCTGCGATCGCATCGAAAGCCGTCCGCCACGACGCTTCACGCAATTGCCCGTCACGGCGCACATAAGGACGGTCGAGCCGACTAGTTTTAAGGCCGTCGACAATCTGACGCGCCTTATCCGATATCCATTCCTCATTAATAGCATCATTGATGCGCGGGAGGATGCGCATCGCCTCCCGCCCGCGCGTATCGACACGGATCGCCGAGCCCAGCGCGTCCATGACGTCAACTGACTCGGTCTTGACGAGCTCCCAGGACCGCGCCTTGAAGGAAAAAGGCTTTGGCAGCAAGGCGCCAACCGGGCAGAGGTCGGCGATATTGCCCTGCAGCTCCGAACCCATTGCGTGCTCGAGATAGGTTGTAATCTCCATGTCCTCGCCGCGCCCGATCGCGCCCATCTCGCCGGTGCCCGCAACTTCCGCCATGAACCGCACGCAACGGGTGCAATGAATGCAACGGTTCATCGAAGTGCGCACGAGAGGGCCAATATATTTGTCCTCGACCGCGCGTTTGTTTTCGAGATAACGCGAGGAATCGACGCCGTAGGCGATCGCCTGATCCTGCAGATCGCACTCGCCGCCCTGGTCGCAGATCGGACAATCGAGAGGGTGATTGATAAGCAGAAATTCCATGACCCCTTGGCGGGCCTTTTTCACCATCGGCGATTTTGTGTGCACAACGGGCGGCGCACCATTCGGCCCCGGCCGCAAGTCCTTCACCGCTACGGCACAAGAGGCGGAGGGCTTCGGCGGCCCGCCCTTCACTTCGACCAGGCACATCCGGCAATTGCCAGCGATAGACAAACGCTCGTGAAAACAAAAACGGGGAATTTCCGCGCCCGCCTCCTCGCACGCCTGCAACAGCGTGTATTCGGGCGGGACATCGATTTCGACGTCATCCACGATGAGTTTGCTCATGCCGTCCCCTCAGTGCGGCAGTTCTACGAGGTCGAGCCGCCGCTCTATCCGTTCCAATCGCGCCTCAATCCGGTCAATGCGTCTATTGACCCCTGCAATCGCCAATTCCAAATTAGCGATAGCGACATCCGTGCTTGCGAGCCTTTCCTCGACGCTGGTCATTCTTACTTACTTTCAAGTCGCCTACGTCCTCGATGACAAGATCGAGTGTTGAGTCGAGGCGCCGCAAATACTCGAAGATCAAGCTGTCAGGAGCCTCAACCATCCCTTGACCTACTCCGCCGCCACGCCAAACTCTTTGAGCGGCTCAGGATGCGGATTGGCGGCATATTGATCGATGCGCCGTTCGATCTCTGGCCGGAAATGGCGGATGAGCCCCTGCACAGGCCACGCGGCCGCATCCCCTAGCGCGCAAATCGTGTGACCTTCGATCTTTGTCGTCACGTCGAGCAAAATATCGATCTCGCGCTTATGCGCCCGGCCCTCCGCCATGCGCGAGACCACGCGCCACAGCCACCCTGTGCCTTCCCGGCAAGGCGTGCACTGGCCGCAGCTCTCATGCTTATAGAAATAGCTGATTCTTGCAATCGCGCGAACAATATCGGTCGATTTGTCCATCACGATGACCGCGGCGGTGCCAAGCGCAGATTTGAGCTTCTGAAGGGAATCGAAATCCATCGGCGCGTCGATGATTTGATGCGCCGGCAGAACGGGCACCGACGAGCCGCCAGGGATGACCGCGAGCAGATTGTCAAAGCCGCCGCGAACGCCGCCGCAATGGCGCTCGATAAGTTCGCGGAAGGGGATGGACATGGACTCTTCCACATTGCAGGGCTTGTTGACGTGTCCAGAGATGCAGAAAAGTTTCGTGCCCGAATTGTTCTTGGCGCCAAAGCTTGCAAACCACGCGGCGCCGCGGCGCAGAATCGTCGGCACGACCGCAATCGATTCTACATTATTGACCGTCGTCGGCGACCCATAAAGTCCCATGTTGGCGGGAAACGGGGGCTTGAGCCGCGGCATGCCTTTTTTGCCTTCAAGCGACTCCAAAAGCGCAGTTTCCTCGCCGCAGATGTAGGCGCCCGCGCCATGATGGACATAAATGTCGCAGGGCCAGCCGTGGATATTGTTTTTACCGATGAGATTGGCCGCGTAAGCTTCGGCAATCGCGGCCTCAATGCGCCTCCCTTCCAAGATGAACTCGCCGCGGATGTAGATGTAGCACGTGTGGGCCTGCATCGCGAAGCAGGCCAGAAAACAGCCTTCGATCAAATGCTGCGGATCGTTGCGCATGATTTCCCGGTCCTTGCAGGTTCCGGGCTCGGATTCGTCGGCATTGACAACAAGATAGGAAGGCCGCGCCGGATCGGCTTTGGGCATGAAGGACCACTTGAGACCAGTCGGAAATCCGGCGCCCCCGCGGCCGCGCAGTCCCGAGGCCTTGACCTCATTGATCATCCATTCCCTGTCTTTATCGATGAGCTTTTTTGTGTTGTCCCACGACCCCCGGGCAATTGCTCCTTTGAGGCGCCAGTCGCCAAAGCCATAAAGATTGGTGAAAATGCGGTCCTTGTCTTCGAGCATCTCTTATGCCT
>Ga0187783_10003325_pt1 | contig 11850 bp, 4 predicted proteins | sample 1015_SJ02_MP02_2_FD_132471 | JGI IMG/M metagenome (GOLD analysis project Ga0187783, IMG submission 132471) | Tropical peat soil microbial communities from peatlands in Department of Meta, Colombia - 1015_SJ02_MP02_20_MG | ecosystem: Environmental > Terrestrial > Soil > Wetlands > Peat | place... | reverse complement strand
TCATCTTCGCGCTCGTGACCCGGGGGCATAGCGGCCCGGTTCCCCTGGTTGCCAGCTGCGCGCTGGCGTTCGCGCTGGTCGCGCGCGCCGCTGGGCTGCTGCGCCGCAGCGAGTCGCTGACCAGGCTCTCGGCGACCTCGGGCAGCAAGTTCCTGCAGCTAGCCGATCGCACCAGCGACGTGGTCCTGCTCTGCGACACCGCCGCCGCCATCACCTACGCAAGCCGCGCCATCGGCCGGTACGGCTACGTGCCCGCTGACCTGACCGGACGGCAGCTCAGCGACCTGCTGCATCCAGACGACCAGGGAAACGCCGCCCGCACCGCGGCAGCCGCGGCCATCGGCAACCCTGCCCAGGTGCACAGCCTGGCGTGCCGGGTGCGGGCCGCGGACGGGACCTGGCGGCACGTGCAGGCGACTCTGTCCAGGTACACAGGGACCGGCCGGCAAGAGGCGCTGCTGGTGACTGCCAGGGATGTCAGTGACCAGGTCGCGCTGCGCAGGCAGGTCACTCACCTCACGTTTCACGACGGGCTGACCGGCCTGCCCAACAGGGCCTATCTGGAGGAGCGGGTCAAGGACCTGCTGCTCAGCGGGGGTGACACCGCGGCCCAGCCGGAGCGGGCCGCCGCGATCTTCGTGGACCTCGACGGGTTTACCGCCATCAACGACTCGGCCGACCATGGCGCGGGCGACCTCCTGCTGGCGGAGGCGGGGCGCAGGCTGCGCGCCCAGGTGCCCGCGCATGACACCGTTGCCCGGTGGGGAGGTGACGAGTTCGCCATCCTGATCGAGCACGCGGCGCGCCCGCAGGACGTGGTCGACATCGCCGAGCGGCTGGCCGGGGCGATTGCAGCGACGCCGTTCCGGGTCGCCGACCGGGACATCACGATGACCGCGAGCCTGGGCGTGGCGTTTGCCGACTCTGACCTTGCCGAGCACCTGCTGCGCAACGCCGATCTCGCCATGGCCAGGGCGAAGGAGGCCGGCGGCGGCCGGGTCGAGGTCTTCGCGGCGCACATGCACGCGGACGTGATCCGGCGGCTTGAACTGGCGGCCGCGCTGCGCGAGACCATCGCGGCGGGTGCCCTACGGCTTGAGTACCAGCCGCTCGTGGAGCTTGCCACCTCAAGGGTGGCCGGCGTGGAGGCACTCGTGCGCTGGTCCTGGGCGGGGGAGCAGGTGCCGCCGGCCGAGTTCCTGAGCGTCGCGGAGGAGTCCGGCCTCATCGTGGCCCTGGGCGAGTGGGTACTGCGTACCGCCTGCCAGCAGGTCGCCGACTGGCGTGCCGGTGGCTGGCAGGTCGGGCTCTCGGTGAACTGCTCGCTTCGTCAGGCCGGCGCAAGCGGGTTCGCCGAGTCGGTGCTGACCGCGCTGGATGACTGCGGCCTGCCGCGCTCGGCACTGACCCTGGAGCTCACCGAGCGGATGCTGATCGACGCGCCCGAGCCCATGCTGGAGGAGCTGGCACGCCTCCGGGCGCTCGGCATCAGGCTTGCGATCGACGACTTCGGCACCGGGTACGCCTCGCTGGCCTACTTGCGCCAGCTCCCCGTGGACATCATCAAGATCGACCCCTCTTTCGTGGCCGGGCTCGGCACCGACGGTACCCTCGCGATGCTGACCAGGACGATCGTCCAGGTAGGCCACGACCTGGGCATTGAGATCGTGGCGGAGGGGATCGAGCGGCCCGAGCAGCTCGAGCTTCTCCGGGCGATGGGATGCGGTCTTGGCCAGGGGTTCCTGGTAGCCAGGCCGATGACGGTGCAGGCGATCGAGTCGCTGCCGGAGTCCGGCGGGCGGCGCGCGGTAGTCCTGGGAACGGGACAGGCGGGGCCGACTCCCGGCAGGCCGCCTGCGGACGCGGAGGGCGGCCCGGACGAGCTGGCCCCTGCTACTCCGCCCGCGGGACGGTTAGAGCCCGTCCGGGCCGACACTGACGGGCTTGCCGATACCGACTCTGACGAACCCGCTGCCGCGCCTGCGGGCTGACCGCCGGAGGCGGCGGCTGCGAAGCGGGTAACCGGCCGGCCGATAAACTGTGAAGCTCCCGCGCGCAACGGAGGATCCGTGGCTGCCCCAGTCGTTCTCGTGGCCGAAGAACTGTCGCCAGCCGGGATAGCGCTCCTGGAGTCCTCGTTCGAGGTTCGCTACACCGACGGAGCGGACCGCAGCAAGCTGCTGCCCGCGCTGGCGGACGTGGATGCCGTGATCGTCCGCAGTGCCACGATGATCGATGCGGAGGCGATCTCCGCAGCGCCGCGGCTGCGCGTAGTCGCCAGGGCCGGCGTGGGCCTGGACAACGTCGAGGTCGACGCCGCTACCAAGGCCGGCGTCATGGTCGTGAACGCGCCGTCGTCCAACATCGTGAGCGCGGCGGAGCACGCGGTAGCACTGCTGCTCGCCGTCGCCCGCAACGTGCCGCAGGCCATGGCCTCGCTGAAGGACGGCGAGTGGAAGCGCTCGAAGTACACCGGCGTGGAACTGCAGGACAAGGTCGCCGGCATCCTCGGCCTTGGCCGGATCGGGGTCCTTGTGGCCGAGCGGCTAGCCGCCTTCGACATGACCGTGATCGCCTACGACCCGTACGTGCCCGCCGCGCGCTCGGCGCAGCTCGGCGTGCGGATGGTCAGCCTGGACGAGCTGCTGGCCGAGTCGGACTTCATCACCGTGCACCTGCCGCGCAACGCCGAGACCACCGGCCTGATCGGTGAGCGCGAACTGCACCTGGTCAAGCCGGGAGTGCGGATCATCAACGCGGCGCGCGGCGGCATCGTGGACGAGGCCGCACTGGCCAGCGCGCTGGCGGAGGGCCGGGTAGCAGGAGCGGGCATCGACGTCTACGCCAGGGAGCCGTGCACCGACAGCCCGCTCTTCGGCATGGACAACGTCGTAGTCACCCCGCACCTTGGCGCCAGCACGCACGAGGCGCAGGAGAAGGCGGGCACGCAGGTGGCCAGGTCGGTACGGCTGGCGCTGGCCGGCGAGTTCGTGCCGGACGCGGTGAACGTCCAGGGCGGCGCCGTGGCCGAGGAACTGCGCCCCTGGCTGCCGCTCGCCGAGAAGCTCGGCCGCATGTTCTCCGCCCTGGCAGGCGGGGCCACCGCGGGGCTGACGGTCGAGCTGCGCGGCGAGATTGCCGGGCTGGACGGCAGCGTCGTGGAGCTGGCGGCCATGAAGGGCCTGTTCACCGACGTGACGGAGGAGCCCGTAACCTACGTCAACGCGCCGCTGGTCGCCAAGGAGCGGGCGGTCGAGGTCGCCCTCAGCGCCGACGAGGCCAGCCCGGACTGGCGCAACCTGCTGCGCCTGCACGGCTCGACAGCCGAGGGCCAGCTCGTCTCGGTGAGCGGCACCCTGACCGGCAAGCGGCAGAGCGAGCGGATCGTCGAGGTCAACGGCCTGGATGCCGAGATCGCTCCGGCCGACCACATGATGTTCCTCAGCTACTCCGACCGGCCAGGCGTGGTCGGCACGGTCGGCCAGCTGCTCGGCGACAAGGACATCAACATCGCCGGCATGCAGGTGTGCCGGCATGCGCAGGGCGGAGAGGCGATCATCGTGCTGTCGGTGGACTCCGCTGTGCCGGCCGACCTGCTGACCCAGATCGCCGGCGCAATCGGCGCCAGCGAGGCCAGGGTCGTGGACCTGGATGGTGACTGACGCGTGCTGCCGCCCCGCGCGCCGAGCTGGCTAAGCTGTCCGCTAACCCAGCGCGTTACGGTTCGGCGAGTGCGTGCTCGCCAGTGGCTGCCAGCCGGGCCCGGACCTTATCGGCCTCAGGGACGCCGAGGTCCGCATAGAGCACCAGGGCCTGCTGCCAGTGCTCACTGGCCCGCCGGGAGTCACCCCCCGTCTGAAACACATGGCCCAGCCCGTCGAGTGCGCGAGCTTGCTCGTACTTGTGGCCAATCTCGACGGCAATCTTGAGCGCGCCTGCGTGCTCGCCCTCGGCTTGCGCGGCTAGTCCGCCGAGAAGAAGAGCCTGGCCCAGACGGTTTCGCGTCTCGGCTTCGCGGGCGAGATCGCCGACCTCCCGGAACGCCGCAAGGGCCTGCCGGTGATGGCTGGCTGCCTGCTCGTATCGGCCCTGCCGCCGGTCAGCGACGCCGAGGTTGTTCAGCGCCCAGCCTTCACCTGTCCGGTCGCCGATCTCCCGGAACGCTGTCAGGGCCTGCCTGTGATGCTCGGCGCCCTCATCGTGGCGGCCTAGCTTCTCAAGGACCGAACCGAGGTTGTCCAGCACCATCGCTTCACCGGTCCGGTCGCCCGCCGCCCGGAACGTGGTCAGGGCCTGCCGCAGGTAGTCGGCGCCCTGCTGGTACCGGCCCTGGAACTCGTCGCCGACGCCTAGATTGTTGAGCGCGTATGCCTCACCGACACGGTCGCCCGCTTCGCGGAACAGCGCCAGCGCCTCCCGGTAGAAATCGGCTGCCTGATCGTAGGAACCCTGTTCGTGGCAGACGTTGCCGAGACTGCCAAGCGCACGCGCCTGACCGGTCAGGTCGCCGACCTCCCGGAACGCGGTGAGGGCCTCGCGGTGATAGTCGGCAGCCTGCTGGAAGGGACCCTGCCGCCAGCTGAGCTGGCCGAGACAGGCCAGTGCCTCTGCCTCTGCCGCGCGATCACCTGCCTCGCGAGCGGCGGCACGAGCGTGGCTGTGAACGACGAGGGCCTCGGAATATCGAGCGCTGCCGTCAAGGTAGCGGAACAGCGTGACTGCCAGCCGGGTGGCGTGGCCGGGCCAGCCGTGATCGGCGGCCTGTACGGCGACCGCGACAAGGTTAGGTAGCTCGCCATCTAGCCACGACCGTGCAGCGGCCGAATCGGTGATGGACGGGACGGCGCCGGCTGACGGGGCAATGCGAGGCCGGCGATGCCGTTCTGCTGGGTACAGGATGTCCACGGCCACTGCCGTGGCGAACAGGTAGTAATCGAACAGATCCGTGAGTGCCGCCCGCTGGCCGTGTTCGCCCTCGGTGCTGGCGGCCAGTTCACGGGCGTACGCGCGGAGCAGGTCATGCATGCCATGCCGGCCGGAGCCGACCGGTTCGACCAGGTGTGCACGAGCGAGGACGGTCAGTGACTGGGCCGCCTCGCTGACGGCTGTGCCGGTCAGCGCGGCAAGGGCGTAGGGCTCGAGGTCCGGGCCGGGGTGCAGGCCGGCCAGCCGGAACGCGCGGGCGGCGGCCGGGTCGAGGTGCTGGTAAGTCCAGGAGAACACGGTGCGGACCGCGGAGCGCGGGTCGCCGCCCGCATCGAGCAGGTCCAGCCGGCGCTGCCGGTCGCCGAGCTCGGCCACCAGGTCAGCCAGCCGGGCCTTGGGACGCGCGGCGGCAAGCTCAGCCGCCACCCGCAGCGCCAGCGGCAGCCGGCAGCAAAGGCGGGCCAGCTCGGTCGCTGAATCGGGTTCGGCGACGGCCCGGCTGCCGATGAGCTCGCGCAGCAAGCCGACCGCATCGGCAGGCGGGAGCAGATCCAGCTCCAGCCGGGCCGCGCCGTCCCTGGCGACCAGTCCGGCCAGCGTGTTCCGGCTGGTCACGATGACGGCGCAGCCTGGATCGCCAGGTAGCAGCGGCCGTACCTGGGTGACGCCGCTGGCGTTGTCCAGCATGATCAGCATCCGTTTATCGGCCAGCAGGCTGCGGTACCGGGCGGCGCGTTCCTCGATCTCGGCGGGGATGTCCTGACCGGGGACGCCCAGCGCGCGCAGGAACCCGGCCAGCGCGTCGGCGGCGGCGACCGGCTGGTCGGAGTCGTAGCCGCGCAGGTTCACGTGCAGCTGCCCGTCCGGGAAACGACTGGCGATCTGGTGCGCCCAGTGCACTGCCAGCGCGGTCTTGCCGACCCCGGCCGTGCCGCCGATCGCCGAGATCACCACCGTGGCCGGCGACCTGCGCCCGGCGTGCTCCAGCAGCTCGGTCAGCGTGGCCAGCTCTGCGTCCCGGCCGACGAACTGCGGCACCTGTCCTGGCAGCTGCCGCGGCACCTGCGCGTGGGCAGCCGAGCGGGGGGCGGCGGGCGGGGACACTTCGAGGGCCGGGTCGCTCGTCAGGATCTGCTGGTGCAGGGCGCGCAGCTCGCTGCCGGGCTCGGTGCCGAGTTCCTCGACCAGGGCTTCGCGCGCACGCTGATAGGCGGCGAGTGCCTCGGCCTGCCGGCCGCAGCGATACAGCGCCAGCATCAGCTGGGCATGGAAACGCTCACGCAGCGGAAGCTCGGCGGCAAGCGACTGCAGCTCAGGCACGAGATCGGCGTGTCTGCCCAGGTGCAGGTCAGCGTCGATGCGCCACTCCCGCGCCTGCAAGCGCAGCTGCTCGAGGCGAGGTACCTCATCGCGCTGCAGAAGCTGCGAGCGGACATCCGCCAGCACCGGCCCGCGCCACAGCGCCAGCGCTTCGGTCAAGGTTTGCGCTGCCTCAGGCCACGTGCCGGCTCGCACCGCGGCCCCGCCATCGCGGCACAGCCGCGCGAACCGCAGCAGGTCAACCTCATCCTCGCCGGCCTCGAGCAGGTAACCCGGATATCGCGTCACCAGCCGGGCGCCTGCGGACGGGCCCAGGACGCGGCGCAGCCGCATCACGTGCGTCCGCAGCGTGTCGGCCGCCCCGGCCGGGGGTGAGCCGTCCCACAGCACGTTTGCCAGCGCCTCAGCCCGCACCGTCTGCCCTGCGTGCAGCAGCAGCGCCGCCAGCAGCAGGCGCAGGCGCCCGGCCGGCACGCTCACCGGCCCCTCGCCGTCATCGACCAGCAGGGGTCCTAAGATCCCGAACCGCATCCTGTCCCCTGCCAGCTAAGGCCGCTGCCTGATGCCAGCCAGCGGAATGCCACGCAGATGTGACGGAAGTTCCACGCGCCCTGGTCAGAATAAGCCTCGCATGCGCCCTAAGCCATACAAAGACGCTCATGCAGAAAGGCATTCCATGCGGGCAAAGAGAACAGCCCTGTTCGCGGTGGCAGCAGGCCTGGCGGCCTTCCTGCTACCGGTCGCCAGCGCCAACGCGCAGACCAGCAAGCTCATAGGGTCTGAGCACATCATCACGACCCTGTACGCGTATCCGGGGCTCTCGGTCTGGGACCAGGTCACCAGCAGCGCGCCGACCGTCAGCGCGTCGATCGTGGACATGTGTGCGGCCAACGGCACCGGCTCCGGCTGTGATGGCGAGCCGTGGAGCGAGCAGCCGCCGGCCGCCTGGACCACGCAGATCCAGGCGCTGCGGGAGGCGGGCATTACCCCGCTGGTCTACATCTCCACCGACTACGGCAACGAGGGCGACAGCTCGGACTTCTCGCTGTCCACCGTGGAGTCGGAGGTGGCCGATGCGGTGAGCTGGTACGGCAAGGGCATCGGGTTCATGTTCGACGAGGCCCAGTCGACGTGCGCGGTGGAAGCGAGCTACTACGCGCCGCTGTACGCCTACGTTAAGAGCGTCACAGACAACGGCACTGTCGAGCTGAACCCGGGCGATGACAGCGAGCCGAGCTGCTACATGGCGGCAAGCAACGTCCTGCAGGTGTATGAGGGCACCGAGGCGGCATTCCAGACCACCACGTTCCCGTCCTGGATGGCCGGCTACGCGGCGAGCAGGTTCGCGGCCACGATCAGCGCCGGGACCTCGACCGGGGTTAGCACCGACGTGAGCGACGCGGCCAAGGACGGCATCGGCAACGTATACGTCGACGACGAGGCCGAGCCGCCGAACTACTCAACCCTGCCGGCGTTCTGGTCGGCCGAGGTCACCGACGTGGCCGGCCTGGCGCCGGCTGGCGCGGCCCCGCAGCACATCGTGACCACGCTGTACGCCGCAGCGACCGCATCCAGCTGGACCTCGGTAGAGGACAGCTCGCCCGTGGTCAGGGCTGCGATCCTGGACATCTGCGCGCCGGACGGCAGCGGCTCGGGCTGCAACGGCGAGCCCGCCGACGCGGAGAATACGGCCTGGCCGCCGACGATCGCGGCGCTGCTGAGCGCGGGCATCACGCCGCTGTATTACATCTCCACCGATTACGCGGCCACGCCGGTCGCTACCGTCGAGTCGGAGATCACCAACGCGGTCAGCTGGTACGGCACGCCGAGCATCATGCTCGACGAGGTCCCCACCTCGTGCTCGGACGTGTCCTACTACCAGACCCTGTACAGCTACATCCACAACCTGGGCGGCATCGTGATGCTCGACCCCGGCACGGTGACCACCACGTCCTCGTGCTACATGCCGGTCAGCGACATCCTGCAGGTGTTCAGCGGGTCCCAGGCCACGTTCCTGACTACGACGTTCCCGTCCTGGATGGCCAGCTATGCCTCAAGCCGGTTCTCCGCCGCGATCAGCGCCGGCACCTCCGCCGACCTGAGCACGGACGTCGGTGACGCCGCCGCTGACGGGCTTGGCAACGTCTACATCGATGACGAGGCCGAGCCGCCGAACTACTCCACACTCCCGGCCTTCTGGTCGACCGAGGTGACCGACGTGCAGGCCGAGCCCTAGGTCACCAGCGGTCGGGTCAGAATCCGGCGCGCCTGCCCTGGCCATCGGGCCAGGGCAGGCGCGCTAGGAGTCTGCCAGGGCGTGCTGGTCCGCGGTGGTGATCCGGGCCCGCACCTCCTCAGCCTGCGGCGCGCCGAGTTCGGTAAACAGGGCCAGCGCCTGCTGCCAGTGGTAGCGAGCCTGCTCGTCCTCGGCGGCGGAGCTGTAGCTCTCGGCGAGGTCGCGGTGCGTGCTCGCCAGTTGGTAGGTGTTGCCGGTCTCGGCTGCCAGCCCGAGCGCCGCCGTTAGCTCGGCGCGAGCGGCCCCGTGCTGGCCGGCCCCGTGCAGGGCCCTGGCCAGGCTGCGTAGCGTCGTGAGCTCGCCGTGCTGGTAACCGGTCTCCCGGTGCAGCGTCAGCGCCTCCTGCAGGTAGCCGATGGCCTGACGGTATTCACCCTGGCGGAGGCTGACCTCGCCGCGGTTGAACAGTCCATTGGCCACCCCGACCGTAAGATCGATGCGGCTGAAGATGGCCATGGCCTGTTCAAAGTCGGCAGCGGCCTGCGTCAGCTCGCCGCGGCGGAGGCTTAGTTCGCCGATCTGCGTGAGCGCACCAGCCTCGAATACCTCGTCATTCGCTTCGCGGAACACCAGCAGGGCACGCTGCAGATGATCCGATGCCTGGTCGTCCAGGTCCAGTTCGGTCTCGACAGCAGCGAGGTTGGTCAGCGCGCGCGCTGCGCCGAGGCTATCGCCGGCGTCGTCGAAGGCTCCTATGGCCTGGCGGAAGTAGTCGGCCGCTGGCCAGAAGTCGTGCAGAGCCTGCTCGGTGACGCCCAGGTTCTGCAGCACCCGTGCCTCGCCCGCGCGGTCGTCGCACTGGCGGTACCGCGTTAGCGCGGCCTGGTAGTGACTGGCGGCGTCCCGGAAATGACCCTTCATAATGCCGATTCCGCCAAGGCCGTTCAGTGCCTCGGCCTCCGCCGCCGCCTGGCCCGACTGCCGCGCGGCTTGCAGTGCATGGCTGTAGATGGTCAGCGCCTCAGGAAGGTGACTTCCGTGCATGAGGTATCGGAATAGCGTTCCGGCCAGGTCGGTCGCGTGCCGGGCCCAGCCGTGGCCGGCGCAGTGCACGACTACCGCGACGAGGTTCGGCCGCTCCCGGTCCAGCCATGCCCGCGCCTCGGCCTCGCTGGACATCCCGGGCACGCTGGCAGCGGTGGACGTAACCTGCGGCCGCCGGTGTGCCTCCTCAGGGACAAGGACGTCCATGGCGTTCGAGGCCGCCGACAGGTAGTAGTCGAATAGACGGGTCAGCGCGGCGCGCCCTTCGAGTTCGCCGTCGATGCTCGCGGCAAGGTCGCGGGCATAGGCGCGCAGCAGATCGTGCATGCCGTGCCGGCCTGGGCCGGCCGGCTGGGCCAGATGGGCGCAGCCGAGGTCACCAAACGCCCGGGTCGCCTCGGCGAGACTGATGCCGGCGAGCGCGGCGAGAGCGCAGTCGTCCAGGTCCGGGCCCGGGTGCAAGCCGGCCAGCCGGAACGCGCGAGCGCTGGCCTGGCTGAGGTGCTGGTAGGACCAGGACAGGACGCCGCGGACCGCGGTGCGCGGATCTCCGCCGGCATCAAGCAGGTCGAGCCGGCGCTGCTGGTCGCCGAGCTCGGCCACCAGGTCGGCCAGCCCGGCGGCGGGGCGGGCCGCGGCGAGCTCTGCCGCCACCCGCAGCGCCAGCGGCAGCCGGCAGCACAGGCGGGCCAGCTCGGCCGCTGAATCGGGTTCGGCGCTGGCCCGGCTGCCGATGAGGTCGCCCAGCAGGGCGACGGCGTCGGCGAGCGGGAGCAGGTCCAGGTCTATCCTGGCCGCGCCGTCCCTGGACACGAGCCCCGCCAGCCCGTCGCGGCTGGTGACCACGACGGCGCAGCCGGCGCTGCCTGGCAGCAGTGGGCGCACCTGCGCCACGTCCCTGGCGTTGTCCAGTACCACCAGCATCCGCTTCCCGGCCAGCACGCTGCGATATCGGGCGGCCCGCTCGTCCTCCCCGGTCGGGATGTCCTGACCGCCGACGCCGAGGGCGCGCAGGAACCCGGCCAGCGCGTCCGCAGCGGCGACCGGCTGATCTGGGTCGTAGCCGCGCAGGTTCACGTACAGCTGGCCGTCCGGGAACCGCCGCGACACCTGATGCGCCCAGTGCACGGCCAGCGCAGTCTTCCCGACCCCGGCTGTCCCGCCGATCGCGGAGATCACCACAGTCGCCGGAGAGCTGCGCGCGGCCAGCCGCGCTAGCTCGGTCAGCGCGGCCAGCTCCGCGTCCCGGCCGACGAACTGCGGTACGGGGCCTGGCAGCTGACGAGGGATCACCGCAGATGTCCCGGCGTCGCGGGTGGCCGGCTCCGGCGCTGCCAGGGCGGGGTCGGCGGTCAGGATCTGCTCATGCAGCGTGCGCAGCTCGCTGCCCGGCTCGGTACCGAGTTCCGCTATCAGCGCCCGGCGCGCATGCTCGTAGGCAGCTACCGCCTCGGCCGGCCGGCCGCACCGGTAGAGCGCCAGCATCAGCTGCGCGTGGAAGCGCTCCTGCAGTGGATGCCCGGCCGCCAGAGCTTGCAACTCGGGAACGAGGTCAGCGTGCCGGGCCAGGTGCAGGTCCGCTTCGATCCGCCATTCCTGCGCCTGCAGCCGCAGCTGATCGAGCCTTGGCACCTCGTCGCGCTGCAGTACCGTCGAAGGCACATCCGCCAGCGCTGGGCCGCGCCAGAGCCCGAGCGCCTGCGTCAGGATCCGCGAGGCCTCTGACCACGAGCCCGCACGCACTACCGCGGCGCCGTCGCGGTACAGCCGGGCGAACCGCAAGAGGTCCACCTCATCCTCGTCGGCGTCGAGCAGGTACCCCGGATATCGCGTCACCAGCCGCGCGCCGGCCTGTGGGCCAATAGACCGACGCAGTCGCATTACATACGTGCGCAGGGTGTCAGCTGCGCCCGGCGGCGGCGATCCGTCCCACACCACATCAGCCAGCTCATCAGCCGGGACGGCCTGGCCGGAGTGCAGCAGCAGCACCGCGAGCAGCACTCGCAGCCGCCTCGCCGGGAGGCTGACCGGCCCCTCGCCGTCATCGACTAGCAGGGGTCCTAAGATCCCGAACCGCATACTGTCCCTAACCAGCCATGGCCGCTGGCGGCAGTCATTGGCAGCCAGCGGGATGCCAGTAGATGTGACGGAAATACCATGTGCGTCTTTCGGGATAAAGTTTCGCATAACCCGGAGCCGCGGAAAGACCTGATCGGGCCGATGGTCTGGCATTAGCCGCCAGAACCGGAGGACGCCTGCCCGCCGGCCAGCCGGGCAAGCTCGCCCCGGTCAGACCAGGGCAAATGGCCAGGCCAGGCATCTTG
>Ga0187783_10003324_pt1 | contig 11855 bp, 8 predicted proteins | sample 1015_SJ02_MP02_2_FD_132471 | JGI IMG/M metagenome (GOLD analysis project Ga0187783, IMG submission 132471) | Tropical peat soil microbial communities from peatlands in Department of Meta, Colombia - 1015_SJ02_MP02_20_MG | ecosystem: Environmental > Terrestrial > Soil > Wetlands > Peat | place... | reverse complement strand
CTGGGGCCGAAATACCAGGGCAGAGTGGCTTGCAAGTGCCCCAATAGCAAACGCGACAACAAATAGAGCGATTGCCCGATAATTTTGCACGAGAGCGGCGCGGGGGGCGGTCCCGCAGGTACCGGGCATCTTCCGCACCCGAAGGTCCGCCTCGTTGAATCTTCTCAGGCTTTCCGCAGGTTGATAGATTGCATGTTCTAAAGCAAAATGCCCTCCGCGGCCAAGCGAGTTTGATCATTCACTGCGAACAATGTTCGACGTTCATGAATGTTTGTGCAGCCATAAATCTACCTGCCTTCACCGTTGCTGTGGAACCGTGATGCAATACTAGGGGCACAGTATTTCTTGGTAGTTCTCAGACTTCTTCATCGTATGCTGACCTTTGGACGTGCTGCTCAGAGGCTTCCGGCCGCGGACGCCGACGGGACGCTCCCCAACGCTCAGATTTACCAAACCACAACTCTCAAACCACCGGAACACCTCTTCGTAGGTGTGTTTGGACTGGTACTTGGGTGAATACCAATCAAACGTATCCAGAATCCTGAGTTCGGGGTCGGGGTCTCGGTCGACGGGGAACACGTTGCGCACAAGACCTGCAGTCAGTCTTCCCCCGAGAGGGATGACACTGAGTCCTCGATCTAGCCAGTAAAACAGAGGAACGGCGACCTTGCACAAGCGGTGCAAAGCGCGCGGCGACAAGCGGTGAGTAATTTTGCGATATTGGTCGCTGAACCGGTAATAGTTGTTGTAAGCAGGGTATAGCCACACAGCCATTAATCCACCGGGCTTCAAGTATTGTGGCAACACTTTGAAAGCGTGTTCGCAGTCGGGGGTATGGTGGAGGACACCCATGCTGTATATGCAATCGAACGACTCAGGCGCGAATGGAAGCGAGAATAGATCGGCCTGGAATCCTACAAATTCACGATCAACCAGATTCCTTGCCGCGACTTCGACAGCCGTGCTGAGGTCGATTCCCACAACTCGGGCGCCCCAACGGGTGACCACCTCCGCGAATCGACCCATACCGCAGCCTACGTCAAGAATCAGTTTGTCCTTGAAGTCCTCCGGTCGGGTGTGTGTTTTCTTAATGAAGTGTTCCTCGGAGAGACGCCCGCCCGGACCGTCTAATTGCGTTCGGTCGAATCGCCGCCACTGGAAGCCAAAGCTGTCAGCATAGTTCTTCCCATCGACAAAACGAACGATACCGTGAACCTCCGGAAAATCGACTCCACACGAAAAACACACGTAGGAGTTGACACGGCGGGACAATCTGCCATGGCAAGTGGGACAGCGCAACATTTCGTCAACTGATGTCTTTAACTTCCCGTTTCTATTGTCCGCAGACAAGCGTATATCGTTGCTCACAAGTCGGTACATCTTACACGGTGCACAAAATGGTGTCATTCATCGGGCGTTAATTAACCGGGGTTTAAACGAGACCCATAACACCTGGGTCGGTGGTAAGTGAAATTGTGGTCGGCGGCTTCTTGTCCAAGCCATGGGAAGATAGCAAAATCGAACGGTGACAGTACACTTTCAGCCGGAGTCTCGGGCGAACACGAGGGCACGCGGCCACCAACAAACTCGTCATGCGTTTTAAAACAATCGCAAATGTAGCGCCCGATCAAGGAAAGACCTGCGCACTGCGAGCATCAAATTTTGATACTCAACCCGCCAGACCTTCAAGAGTCTCGGCTAGGTTTACTCTGGCATTTGATTCAAACCCGCCGAGCTACATTCCGCACTTCGGTCTGGTGCAGGCGCACGTTACGAGGCGTGCTTTGCACCACGCAATTGCGATTCGTTGCGCTTCTGCGCGTAAACCCAGAGGTGCCAGCCCCAGTACGACGCAAGCCAATCCTCGGCTGATTGAGGAATTAGCTTTCCGATAACAGGCAAATAGTTCGGATTCCAGAACATCACTTTTGTATTGACGTCTTTGAATTGCCTGAACATTTGCCGCGCCGATGCTTTTGAGAAAACTTGCGAAAGCGGATTGTCGGGCCCGTCGGTATTTCGGTTAAGCATGTTCTGCATCTGCAGGTACGAAAGGGGGTCGTGGCGAAAGAGTTCTGCATGCCGCCGAATATGTTCGTCAGGGTCCCCAAAGATCTGCGCAGCCAGCTTAATTCCCCATTCCGTGCTCAGCAAAAGGGCGCGCAAACGACGGACTATCCTCAGATTGAAGTTGTAATTAAACGAGCCGCGGTAATAAAGCATGACCATGGCCCGTCCGCCCGGAGAGAGCACACGATGGACCTCGCGAATGGTTTGAGGCGTATCGGGGGTGTGGTGGAGAACTCCGTGGGAATACACGAGATCGAACGAATCATCAGGGAATGGCAAGTTCTCAGCATCGCCCTTGACAAAACGTCCTTCCAGGTGTGCCAATTCAAAACGCTTGCGCGTGATGCTCAAAGCCGCGACCGTCAGGTCGAACGCGGTATAGTGAGCGCCGGCTCGTGCAAAACGCTCAGCCTCGCTGCCGCACCCACAACCGATTTCGAGCACTCGTAAACCAGCGGTTTTCTCAAAGCCTATGGCCGCTTGTAGCCGGGGGTGCACTTTGTACCTGTGCTCGTCGAGAGTGCGATAGAAAGCCGGAGTCTCGCATGACTCCTTCGTAAACCATGAGTCACACGGTGAGGCTTGCCAGAATTGCTGAACCTGTGTTTTGATGACTGACTGAGAAACCGTCGACGTTGAGTTCACGGACCTTTCAGAGGCGCGGAACGGTCCAGATGCGACAGGTGAATTAGGCATTTTGCCCCCATTTTGCCCGGGTCGTCTGCCGAGACCGGATAGAGTGTCTAGGCATTATATGAACTAGGGAACGAATTGTGCTATAGCTGCGCCGTAGCTAGAAGAAGGTACAAGGATCAACGACTCGCCGCTCGATTACAGGCCCTTCGGCCTCTAAGAGCATTTTCACCTAAGTGCTAATCGGGATGTTACACGAAAATGAATATCCTGTTAATTTCATGGCGGTCGCTCCTTCTTCCCGGTGCTGGTGCGAGACCTGCTCGACGCGACACGCGGGATGTGCCCCCTGGCAGGTCGGGGAAAGAACCCTCCCGCTCCGTGCACAAAGACCTAGCCCCTGGCGTCGGAGCCTCGCGTCCGGAACGCAGTCGGCTATGCCAGGACTTCTTAGAATTAAATCTTTCCGCCTCGGACGGGGAATTAAACCACTCCTCGGCTAACACTGTGCGAATCTACGAAGAGGATGCGGGCGTGATGATGTATCCGAAGCACTGTTCTGCGATCGCGCAGCCAATTCACACGATATTCATATATCGCTAGTAGCCTGAGATCGAACGAAAGTGTCACGAAACAAAGAGCATTCGATCTTTTGCGATCGCCCGGGTCGCCGCCTTAGGACCGTCATGGTAAGCAAAACTCTGAAGCATCTCAGCGCACGCATGTGGCGAATGGATCGAGATGAATTCTTCGAAAGGTGCCGACAAGGAATTGCAAAGCGATCCGATGCTTTGCTCGGGTTGCTGGGCTACGACTTTTCCAAGAATTCGACGCCTTCGGACTCTGTCGAGAGCGGCCACTTCTTTTTCACTTCGCAATCTGTGGAGTCGAACCTGTTTCTACTGAAGCAGCGGCTACCAGGTCGGGCAGACCAGATTGTTGAGGAGGCAGATCGAATCTGCCACCATCGCTTTGACTTACTCGGCTATCAAAGCCTCAATTACAACCAGGCAAAGGATTGGGACATAGATTGGCACTGGGAGCCGGTTCATCAGAAGCGGTCTCCGAAAACAGCGGCGCACCGGATTCGATATCTTTCATTCAAGCAGTGTGGCGACTCTAAAGTAATCTGGGAGCTAAATCGGCATCAACACCTGGTGACGCTAGCAAAGGCTTACCGCCTGACGCACAAAGCACGCTACGCTGATGAGATCCTCAGGCAGTGGCGGCATTGGCAGGCTGAGAATCCATACCTGATCGGCATTAACTGGACGAGTAGCCTGGAAGTCGCCATGAGAAGTTTGTCCTGGCTGTGGACTCTTCATCTTCTTCATGGGGTACCGGGAGTCTACGACTTTCGCACGGAGTGGCTTGGAAGTCTGGCGCTCCACGGGCGGTATATCGAGCGTTACCTCTCAACTTACTTTTCCCCCAACACCCACCTCCTGGGCGAGGGAGTGGGGCTATTTTTTCTCGGAATCCTATGCCCGGAACTGGATGCAGCGGAACGCTGGAAGTCACTCGGTTGGCGAATTGTTTTGCGAGAATCAGAGCGGCAGATCCGGGAGGATGGATTTCATTTCGAGCAGTCGACTTATTATCACACTTACGCGTTGGATTTTTTTCTGCATGCTGCTGTGCTCGCGTCTTTGAACAATGTTCAAGTTCCGAAACCACTCGAAGACAGAATCGAGAAGATGTTGTCCGTCTTGTATCTGCTGGGAAGGAGTGGTCCACCTCCGCAATCTGGCGACGACGATGGCGGAAGATTGTTCGATCCCAGACGCAACCGCGCTGAACATCTCATGGATCCGCTTGCGACCGGGGCGATTCTTTTTCACCGTGGAGATTTCAAGGCTGCGGCAAGAAACTTGCGAGAGGAGACTTTGTGGCTACTCGGCGAGGAAGGTGTTCGTCAATGGGACCTGTTGCAGGAGGCCCCTGTGACCCCCGAGTCGGCGGAGCTGACGGAATCCGGCTGTTATTTGCTCACGTCAGAAGATTCACAGTTGATTGTCGATGCAGGCCCATTCGGTGTTCATGGCGCAGGTCACGGTCACGCTGATGCGCTCAGTGTAACACTTCAGAGTCGCGGACATTCGCTGCTGATTGATTGCGGAACTTGTGAATACGTCGGCCCGGGTAAGGACCGTGACCGGTTTCGCGGAACGCAAGCGCACAACACGCTGACGGTGGATGGCCTCGGCCAGATGGAAAGCGCGACGATTTTTTCCTGGCACAGGCCTGCTCAGGCGAAAATTGAGCGATGGATTAAGGGGCAGCACTTTGATTTGCTGATTGCGAGTCACGATGGGTACCAGCGATTGCAGCCGCCGGTTACTCACCGGCGATGGGTAATTTCCCTGAAGAGTGGCGCTTACCTGGTTCGCGATGTGGTCGGGGGCTCGGGAACGCATCATCTCAACATTGCGTGGCATCTGGCGCCAGACCTTCAAGCTGAGCGAGGATATGTATTTCGTGCCAAGGATGAGATGCGCGGAGTGGCTTTTTGCCCGGTTCAGGACGCGGATTGGGGCGGCGAATTGCGCACAGAGATGTGTTCTCCCGCTTATGGTCAGAAGACTCCAATTGCAGTGCTGAATTTTGCTCGGACGACCACATTCCCTGCGGAGTTTGCGGTTGTGGTGAGAGCTTGGCACGACCTGCCTTGCGGTCTTGACTCCCTCAAGTGGATCCGACGTCGGTCGATCGCGGGTGTTTCTCAGTACGAATATGAGTGGGATGGTGGTAAGTGTTCGTTCGTGTTCAACGATTGCCGCGAACCTTGGTGCAGCGGTCGTCTGTCGAGCGATGCCGAATATTTGTGTCACATGACTCCTCACCGTTCAGGTGAGCAACTGATCTTTGCCGGCGGAACCTATGCCAGCATCGATGGAGGAACCCAGCTGCGTGCTGGCCGCCCAGTCGACTGGGCGGAAGCAATAATGAAGTGCGGAGTGCGGAAGGTTTTCTCGTCTGATAGTGCCGCCATGCTGCAACCAGCAACTTCGGAACCCATCCTCGTCAGCTCTGGTAATTCCTGAATATGTGCGGGATCTGTGGTGTTCTGTTTCGCAACGGCTTCGGGCGCGTATCTCGCGACGCCCTGGAAAGCATGAACCGCCAGATCCAGCACCGGGGTCCGGATGACGAGGGCTACTTCATCAGCGACAACGTCGGGCTGGCCATGCGCCGTCTAAGCATCATTGACGTTGAATCCGGTCATCAACCGCTTACCAACGAGAATGAAGATATCCGGATGGTTTTCAACGGCGAGATCTATAACCACGCGGACCTACGGAAAGACCTTGAGGCCAAGGGCCATCGTTACCGGACTCACAGCGATACCGAGACCATTATTCACGCATACGAGGAATATGGCACCGCTTGTGTCCAACGCCTGCGCGGAATGTTTGCCTTTGCTATTTGGGACAGTCGCCAGCATCGGTTGTTCGCAGCTCGCGATCGGCTCGGCATCAAACCGCTGTATTACCGCTGGGACGGGACTTCTTTTCTCTTCGGGTCAGAAATAAAGGCCATACTTGCACATCCGGGCGTTTCAGCAGAATTTAATCGTAGAACTCTAGCGGAGTACCTGGCGTTCGGTTATATCACAGGCCAAGCCACGATGTTTGCCGGCATCAACAAGCTGATGCCGGGCCACACACTGCAAATTACAGAGCAAGGTGATCTCAAACTCGACCGCTACTGGGATCTGACAACTTACGATGTGCGCGAGACGCGTCCGCATGAATACTATGTACGAGCGTACCGGGAGATGCTCGAAGCCGCAGTTCAGTCTCATCTCATGAGCGATGTTCCGCTGGGAATGTTTCTAAGCGGCGGACTCGATTCGAGCGCGGTGGCGGCCCTGGCTACAAAGATTCACGGTGATCGGATCAAGACTTTCGCTGTCGGATATGGTTTCGCCGGTGATGGTGAAGAGCCCTTTAGCGAACTCGCATACGCTCGGGAAGTGGCAAGGCACATTGGTTCAGAACATCACGAAATCCTGTTGAGCAGGGAAGAGTTCTTCAAGAATCTGCCGCGATTAATTTGGCACGAGGACGAACCGATCGTCTGGCCTTCAAGTGTGGCCTTATTTTCAGTGGCTCAACTGGCGCGCGCGCATGTCAAGGTCGTGTTGACCGGAGAGGGCAGCGACGAGACACTAGCTGGCTATACTCGGTATGCGTGGACGCTGCTGAATGCTCGGATGGATGCGGGTTATCGCGCGGTGACGACCGGAGCCATGCGCGATATATTGCGGAAAATGCTGCTAAACCCCGCGTTCAGGGCATCCTGGCGTCGCAAGATAGAGCACACATTCTTGATACGAGACGGCAATTCGTGGCCATCCTTTTATTATGACAATTTCTTTTCTGCCTTCTCGGAGACTGAACAGGCTGAATTGCTCACCTCCGAGGCTCGCGAAGAAGGCGGAACTACATACGCTGGTGTGATGGCTGCGTGGGAGCGTTCCCATGGCGATCTGCTGCACCGGTTGCTATACGCCGACATCAATAGCTATCTCGTCGAGTTGCTCATGAAGCAAGATCAGATGAGCATGGCAGCCTCGATAGAGAGCCGCGTGCCGTTTCTCGATCATGAACTGGTGAACTTCGCCCTGAGTATCCCAACGCAATACTCGGTTCGCGGACTGGCCGGGAAATGCATCCTCAAAGAGGCTATCGCCGATCTTCTGCCCCAGGCCATCATTTACCGCAAGAAGTTGGGCTTCCCCACGCCATGGAAATACTGGCTGGCTGGACCCATGCTAGATCGCGTAGAGAGAACACTGCTTGGGCCGCGTGCCTCGGATCGGGCGCTGTTTCGGCCCGAGCCATTAAGAAGGACTTTCTCCGAACAGCGCAATCAGAAGCGCGATCATGCAGATCGCATCTGGCGGCTGCTGAACTTCGAAATCTGGCAGAGAGTGTTCTTCGATCGTGAGAGTCCCACAAACATTCGACTGGGCGTCTGACCCGCTCCATGTCATAGCCACATCGGTCCACAGAGAGCATCGACGGATTCCGCAACAGCGCATTTGTTTACGTGTTGCCCTCTGTCTCCAAACCTTCTCACCATCGTGTGCTCAGCCTTTGCGTACGCGCGGGATTCACTCCTGGGGTGGTTGAGGTGCCGATGCCCTTCGCCCCTGGCAGCACCGCAGTCGGATCTTTCCACGCGATCTCGTGGGTTGCTTGCGACGTCGCGCTTGAATTCTGTTTTTTTTCGTCCGCAGAGACAACGAATTCCGAACCATGCGGAGGCTTCCCTTGCCAGACACGAGCATAGAGACTGAGGATGCGGCCGGCTGGGAGTGCGTAATTCCGGTTGCTGCACTTCGCTCGTGTCCCGTCACTCGTTCCTTGCTAATCTTCACGCGGGAAAAATGCTGAAGATGGTGTTAAGGCCGTACGGCTCCAGATTAACTTCGTGCAGGCATTTCCGCTCCGCCAAGTCAAATAGCGCGATGTGGGTTGGCTTGACGATCGTTCCCTCGTGCAGAACACTCTTTATCCAGCGCACGTTCTCTTTGAATATCGTCTCGCGAATCCGGGTAAATCCCACCCACATTCTCCGCTCATCGACCCGCAGCAGCCCGCGACACCAACCCGGTAATATGTCCTTGCCGTCATCGTTAGTTTTTCGAAGATTGATAGCTTGAGAAATCTGCAACGTTTTCCTGTCTACGATTACCACTCTTCCATCTACGCACGTGAAAAAGATTTGCTCACCGCACACAGTTCCATCGTGCGGCATCTCACCGCGCATGCCGATTCGTTTCCCTAGTCTATTCAAGCAAATTGCGTCTCGCAGGTCAGCGCGCGTAGTCCAGACTTCATCGTCCAACTCGAAAACGAAGTTAGGATGCGCCGCGTGAGGCTTGGTTGTCTCCACTTTCCGATAGTCAATGCTGGAGGAAAAGCGGGTCCACGGAGCTTCACCGATTGCACTCCACTGGGTTATGGTTTCACCTTGGGGACTAATCTTGACCACCATGTCGAGTCCGGTACTGACAACGAGGAGATTGCCGTCGGCTGATGGCGTCACGTGGTGAACATCATTAAAACAGGGAAGTGAAACGTAGCCAATCTGCCGAAATTCCGGCAGTTTATAGATCAGCACCTCGGTGGTCGTACACGTGTAAAGAGTGTCGCCAATTAAGGATCCGCTATGGAAATGCGCTGCGGGCCTGTCGCCAGCCCGGGCCTCTCGCGGACTTTGATATTCCACGCAAGTTCGCGCGGTGCCGGTGTCCGTATCAACTTCCAAAATGAGCCCAGCTTCATAGAAACACCATTCGTCCTTCCGTGCAGGTTCCCTGAGCCCCATCCTGCGTTGTCGGCCACCTACTACATAGAGCTTGGCCATTGGTTTTCTCACCTGGTTCAAGCTGAACGGTTTATCGGACTGGCGTCTTAACAGCATTCGAACCGACGCAGCGCTGGACGCCATTCTTCAGAAAAAATATGACTGATTTTATGTGAGTGATTAAGCTGATTGGGCTTTCCGATGTTAACTGATGGTGAATTATTGGTAAAGAAGTTTAAAGAAACTTGGACGATTTGCGATTGGCTGACAAAAAACCCACGGTGGCCAGGAGTGCGGTCGCCTGCTTGAACAGCCGACCGAAAGGGCGGCTTCGGTCGTTTCTATTACTGCAGCTTTGCGCACTCAGTTTTAGCCATTTACAGAAGAGGGATGTCCGCGTCGGCGACTCTTCCAGAGCTTGGCTCGGTCGGTGCTGGAATAATCCCACACACACGGTTACTGCTGTGCTCCACTTTGCGGTTTCTCCGGTGCGTCCAGCCGCCTGAGATGCAGATAAAATGGAGTCACTTCGAACGGAATCTTCTCAGCCGTCGACATCAGGCGCACAGGCCTACTCTTGAGCAATTCGATTCGGTCTGACCACGGATCGACCACGATTCGCGACCCGATCGGCAGGGCAGAAATCTGATCCCGCCGATCTGTCTTCAGAGGCTTGAGAGAGTCGGCCCGTGCTTGCATTCCGACCAGGTGACTGCTCCCGAAGTCGTTGCGGAAGCGTCCATGCAGAAGAATCGGGAATCGCCTAGACCGGGCCTCCAGCACTTTCAAGAAGAGGCCCGCACTCGCGAATTGGTCCTTATAGGGCGACTTCAAAAACAGTTCCGCGCCTTTTTGGTTGGCATCCGCTTCTTGAATGCGGTCGAAATGGAAGTCGAGGGCGGCAAAGATTTGAGCATCCGGAAAGGGCAAGGCAAGGCCTGTCAAGTATTCAGGGCTGACGGCGTGGCCCAAAACGACGTGAGCCAGTTCATGCGCCAGCACGACAGCAAGAGTCGCCTCATCTGGCAGCACATCGAGAAGTCCGCGGCTGAGCACAATGGTGCGGCCCATTACGAACGACTCCAGTGGAGTTGTAAGGAGCACGCGACAGCGGATACCGGCAACGTCGAGGTTGTTGGTTATCAGCAGATTGTTCAGCACCGTCTCCAGGATCCGGTCGACATCGCCGTCTGGAGCCATAAGTCCGCTAACTTGCGATCGCTCCACTACAATGTCTTCCGGCGGATCTGTCGTTTCGTCCACAGTGTAGACCGGGCTCAGTCGGTCGGGATCCACCCACGCCGAGCTATCCGGCGGCCGTTTGGCATTCTCCGGATGATCACCCGCGTTTTGCAAATCGTAGCCCCAGATTCGAGTTTGGGCCTTGAACCAGAGCTTGTGGTTGGATAGATTGTCAGGCTTCGACTCTTCCGTATAGACATACGCAGGCATCCACCAGTTGCCCAGCGTGTTCAGCCGCCAGCTGTCGAAGTGAAATGCGCGCTTGGCGAGGCCCTTCGAGGTGAAGGTTCCCCTGAAGCGAACTATGCCGTAGTTCCGATCCTCTACCCAGATCCGGCCAACAAAGCCGCGGTTCTTCGAATTCCCATGCGGCTTTACGTCTACAGCGGCGCAGCGCACCTCTCCAAGAACCTCCCAGCGGGCGAACTCGAAGGTGTAGTTCTGACGGTCGAAGTGACCAAAGTCAGGGAACAACGCTTGCGCGAAGGCGACTTGGCTGAAAGGTAGCGGGTCGTGGACAAAAAATCTCTCTGCACCTTGATTCCAGGTCTCCTCGTCTGCAAATGGCACAGTGGACGGTGAATTTCCCGTCAGATTGAGACGGCTCAGGAAGTAGTCATCACCGTTGGGGGTGATTCCCTCCTGGAAACGACGCTGGGACCCTTCTTCCTGGATGTAGGTCTCGATGATGGGCTTGAAACTTCGCATCAAATCGGTCAACCGGCGTTCCTGCCGGACAGTCGAGTCGACAAACTCATCAAAGGCAATGTCCTGGCTGGTAGAAACCAAAGGTGCTGTCCGGATGGCATCCGGGGACGGAGCCGCAGGAGTGGAGTCCTGACCCGTGACCCACCCAACGACAAAGAACATGAATAATGCCCAACTGGGCCAGGAAAATGTCCTCAACGCCAACATGCACGGACTAGTCTAAATCCTCCCGGCCGCAACGCAATAGTTGAAAGTCCACGGTACGTTGTGGAAAGAGACGGCTGCAGCCGTGTGTGCCCGCCTTAACCGGATGGCTGCGTAACCGTGCGCCGCGAAAGGCGCTGGACTTCAGCGGGTGCAACTCCCCCGGGGAATTGGTCCGCTCCACCTGGTGGTGCAAACGGCAGCCGTGTTGATTCTAGAACCGAGAGTTATTTTCCTACGGCCTCCAGGTCTCCGGCGGCCTTGTCAATCCCGGCGGAAACGTGGTCGATTACAGCCGCGACCATGGGAATTTGTTCGTCGGCTTCTTTCCATTTCTTTTCGTCCATGAATTCGCGGACGGCAGCGACGGGTTTGGCGCCGTATCCGGTGTAGGCGCCGGGAGCGTAGATCTGATTTTTGAACCAGGGACGTTCGGGGAGCCCTTTGTCGTTGAGAAAGAGGCGCGAGATGGCGAGCAGATCGGCATTCACGGTCTCTAATGAGGATGGCGAAACGGCGTCGTTGTTCGTGCTGCGAAATTTTGCCAGCGCTTTCGAGTAACGTTCCGCGGACTTCCTCAGCGTCTCGATGGAGTTCTTCATCGGAGCGAAATTCATGTAGGGCGGAACGGCTTCGACTGGAGGAGGCACGAAGGTTTTGTGCGGATCGGCGGTTGCCGT
>Ga0187783_10003323_pt1 | contig 11855 bp, 10 predicted proteins | sample 1015_SJ02_MP02_2_FD_132471 | JGI IMG/M metagenome (GOLD analysis project Ga0187783, IMG submission 132471) | Tropical peat soil microbial communities from peatlands in Department of Meta, Colombia - 1015_SJ02_MP02_20_MG | ecosystem: Environmental > Terrestrial > Soil > Wetlands > Peat | place... | reverse complement strand
TTCGTGGACGGTACCGAGAACCCCGATGGCCGGCTGGCGTTCGACTCCGGGTCGCGGCCGGCGCTCAACACCGATGGCGGCGGGCTGTCGTCGAACCATCCGGGGATGCGCGGAATCTTCCTGCTGATCGAGGCGGCGCGCCAGCTCCGGGGCACCTCGACGAGCCAGGTCGACGAAGCCCGGCTGGCGGTAGCGCACGGGAACGGCGGCTGGCTGGCTGGCCGGCACTGCGCGGCGACAGTGGTGCTGGCGGCATGACAGGGAACGCGCGCACGCGGAGGAGCAGAGGATGACGACACCCAGGCAACGACCGACCCCGGACCCGTCCGAAGCGGATACGGGGGCGTTCTGGCAGGCCGCCCAGGAGCACCGGCTTACCTACCAGATCTGCGCCGGCTGCGGACGCGTCGTCTTCTACCCGCGGGCGCACTGCCCGCACTGCGGGAGCCAGGACTTGCGGGTGCACGAGTCCGAGGGCCGCGGAACGCTCTATTCCTACACGGTGATCCGCCAGACGCCGGACCCCGCGTTCCGCGACGACGTGCCCTACATCGTCGCCCTCGTGGACCTCGCCGAGGGGTTCCGCATGCTCTCCCACCTTCGATGCGCGCCCGAGGAGGTGACGGTGGGACAGCAGCTGAGCCTCGAATGGCTGACGCGAGACGGCGTCGAGCTCCCGGTCTTCGCACCGGGGCCGTGAGGGCAGCCGTGACCGTCAGGCCGGGTACCAGGCTGCGGAGCGTGGTCTGCGACACCGAGGTGATCGTCGTGAAGGCATCGTTCGGAGACGTCTTGCTGCACTGCGGCGGCCAGCCGATGGAACTCATTGAACGCAACGGCCAGAGCTCCTCGCCTACCGTCTCGTCCTCCATCGACCCGGCGCTCGCCGCGGGCACCCAGCTCGGCAAGCGCTATGTAGCGGCCGGCTCGGAACTCGAGGTGCTGTGCACCAGGGCCGGGGCGGGCACGCTGACCCTCGGCGGATCGCCGCTCACGGTCCGCAACTCCAAGCCACTCCCCTCGTCCGACTGACCATCACGAACGCCGAACCGGAGCAGCCATGAACGCCGCCGACGCGCCAGACCCCGACCTTCTGGTCACGAAGGAAGACGGGCGGCTGAACATCGTCCTGAACCGCCCGGCTGTCGCTAACGCGCTGACGGCGGCTCAGTGCCTCGAGATCATCGACCTCCTCCAGCAGGCGAGCACCGACCCGGCCGTGCGGGTAGTCACGCTCGCCGCCAACGGCCGCCACTTCTGCGCTGGCATGGACCTGAGGGGCGGCGCGCGCGACCTGCCGCCCGGCGGCCCCGACCGCTATCCGGGACGGACGATGACCATCGTCTCGACCGAGTCGCAGCGCCTGATCGGCGCCGTCCTCGACTGCACGAAGCCGGTCGTGGCGATTGTCCAGGGCCCGGCCGCCGGCCTCGGTCTCTACCTGACGCTGGCCAGCGACATCGTGGTCGCCGCCAGGGACGCCACCTTCGTCGAGGCGTTCCTCTCCCGCGGGATGGTGCTGCACTGCGGCGGCGCGCACCTGCTCGTCTCGCGACTGGGCATGCAGCGCGCTAAGGAACTGGCCCTCTTCGGCGGCCGGCTCGATGCCGACGCCGCCTACCAGCTTGGCCTGGTCAACCGCGTCGCGGAGCCCGGTGACCTCCACGCGGTCGCCGACGAGATGGTCGCCCGGCTGGCCGCGGCGCCAACGATCGCGGTCGGCCTGTCCAAGCGGCTGCTCAACCGCGCGGTCGGCGCGGACCGCGAGGCAGCCTTCGCCGAGGAGGCGATGGCGATGGAGATCAACGGCGGGACTCACGACTCGGCCGAGGGCGCGATCGCCTTCGGCGAGCGACGCCAGCCTGTCTTCGTCGGATGGTGAGGGAGGAAATCTAGTGCCCATCAACCCGAGCGCGCCCACGGGAGTCTGGTCAGACTGGACCGAGCGAGCCTGGACGTCCACCGACGCGATCCTGTACGCCATCGGCGTCGGTGCCGGCTCACTGAATCCGACTGAGTCCGAGCTCGAGTTCACGACCGAGAACTCGAAGGACGTGCGGCAGCGGGCCCTGCCGACGCTCCCCGTCGTTCTCGGCCCGGTCGGTGCGTCGCTCGCCTCCGTCGGGCCGTTCAATCCGGCGATGGTGGTGGACGGCAGCCGACGAGTTGTCCTGCACCGCGAGGTGCCCGTCGAAGGGCGGATACGGAGCCGGGGACGGCTGACCGGAATTTACGACAAGGGCTCGGGCGCGGTCGTGGCGACCGAGTCGGAGTCGGTGGACGCCGAGACCGGCGATCCGGTGTTCAATCTCCACGCGCAGTTCTTCATCCGCGGCGAAGGCGGCTTCGGCGGCGACCGGGGCCCGAGCGGCCCCCGCAACGTGCCGCCGGACCGGGCGCCCGATCACGAGGTGACCTATCAGACCCGTCCCGATCAGGCCCTGACCTACCGCCTCTCCGGAGACCGCAACCCGCTGCACGCGGATCCGGAGTTCGCCAAGGCCGCAGGCTTCCCCCGCCCGATCCTGCACGGCCTGTGCACCTACGGGTTTACCGGCCGCGCGCTGCTGCACACATTGTGCGAGTCGGACCCGGCCCGGTTCGCCTCGATGGAGGGCCGCTTCTCGAGCGTCGTGTACCCCGGTGACCAGCTGACGGTCTCGATCTGGGCGGGCGAGGGAGAGGCGGTGTTCACGACCAGGAATCAGGACGGGCAGATCGTTATCGACCAGGGAACGTGCACGTTCACGAAGTAAATGAACGGTACCTATCCGCAACTAATTGCAAGGACACCGGTATTACGAAACAGGCAGGAAATTCTCGCAAGGAGAAACCGATGACACTACGCCGACGACTGAAGACGCGCCTGACCCAGCTCACAGCTTTCACCTTAGCTGCCAGCCTGGCGCTGGTGCTGGCCGCCTGTGGCAGTAGCAGCCCGTCGAGCAGCACTGCCACACCTTCTAAGAGCGCTCCGGCCGCGGCGGGTAGCACGGGTACGACTAGCAGCAGTTCTCTGCCTGCCAGCGGTACTGGCTCCGGTACCGGAACGGTCCGGGTCGGCGTGCAGTGCAGCAGCACCGGATACGCCGCCGAGCCCGAGTGCATCAGCACCTTCAACGCCCTGGCCGCGTACGCCAACGCCAACGGCGGCATCAACGGCTACAAGATCGCCATCGATAACTGCGACACGAGCACGGAGCTGACCAACCCGAGCATCGGCGCCGAGTGCGCGACCAAGCAGGTCACAGAGGATGGCGATGACGTTTTCATAGGCCTTAATGGGCCGCTAGGCGAAGAGTCGGTAATGGAGGCCCATGGGGTCCCTCTCCTCGCGCCCATTGACGTCGAGCCCGAACAAGACACGTCACCGATTTCTTTCCCGGTGTACGCGTGGCAGGCTGGCGCGTGGACGGCGCTGATCGACTACCTGTCGACCCACGGCTTCAAGCATCCCGCCTACACCAACACCGACTCTACGATCGGCGCCGCTGCGGTCGCGGCGGTCAACTACGGGTACAAGAAGATCGGCATCACACCGAAGTCAGTGGTGGCGCTGCTGACCGCGGTCTCGTTCCAGCCTCAGGTCGAGACCCTGGACTCCGAGAGCGTGGACTCGGTGTACCCGATCCTCGCTGACCCCGCGATCGTGGCCATGGTGCAGGAGGCGGACTCGATCGGGTTCCACCCGGCCTGGGCGACCGACTGGGACGCCTACGACCAGCGGGTCGAGAAGCTGCTGGGCCCGCTCGGCGCCAGTGCCAACCTGTACACGACAGCTCCTTTCAAGTCCTACGCTGTGGCCGGCCAGCTTGAGAAGTCCGTTGTCCAAAAATACGCTCCGGGGCAGAGCTGGGAGTTCAGCTTCATCAGCATTCTCAACTGGATCGGCATGGAATTCCTCTTCCAGGCGCTGGAAAAGATGTCCGGGCCCGTCACCCCTGCCAAGATTCTTCATCAGATACGGACGGACACGTTTACCAGCGAGTGGCTGCCCGGCCCCATCAACTGGAGGAACACCACGGGGCCATATTGCCAAATAGCCTCGACGGAGGCCTACATATTCAAGATGGAGAACGGCGTGTGGACGCAGATCTACGGGCCGTTCAACGCTCCGCCGGCACCGGTAACCGGCTGCCACGCGAGCTCCTAGGTAACCGCGGAGGCGGCCTCGCGCGGGGCCGCCTCCGCCGCCCTCCGCATCCTTGCCGTTAGCACCGACGGGACAGATTCAATGCACGTGACGATCCAGCTCCTCATCGCCGGAATCACGGTGGGCAGCGCCTACGCGCTGGCAGCGCTGGGCCTGGTCGTGGTCTACAAGGGCTCTGGCGTGCTGAACTTCGCTCAGGGTGCGGTCGGCATGGTCGGCACCTACATCTACGCGCAGGTCCAGCGCGACGGGTACGGGATGCCGCTGGCCGTGGTCGCGGGCCTGGCCACCTCGGCGGCCATCGGCGTGGCCACCTACGTACTCGTCATCCGTCCGCTGCGAGCCGCATCGATGCTCAGCAAGGTCATCGCCACGCTCGGGCTGATGCTGTTCCTCGAGGATGTCGCGCTCGTCGTCTTCGGCAACACCTTTACCGTGGCCCCGTCCCCGCTGCCCACGGGCTTCTTCACGGTGGACGGATACTTCGTCTCCGAGGGCGGGCTGGTGCTGCTGGGCCTGTCCGTCGCCTGCGCGGTCGGGCTCGGGCTGTACTACCGCTATTCCGTCATAGGCCTGGCCACCGAGGCGGCCTCGCTCAACGAGCCGTCGGCCATGCGGCTTGGCTACCAGGTGAACCGGCTCGCCAGCTTCAACTGGGCACTCGGCAGCGCGCTGGCGGCCGCGGCAGGCATCCTGCTGGTACAGACGACCGGCCTGGATCAGGACACCCTGACGAGCATCGTCGTGGTCGTCATGGGCGCGGCCGTGCTCGGCGGGTTCAGGTCCCTGTGGCTGACCCTGATCGCCGCCGAGGTGATGGGGCTGATCGCCTCGCGGCTGGTCACATTCAGCACGCCCGGGCTGGAGGACGTGCTGCCATTCGCCGCGGTATTCATCGCGCTGCTGTGGCGGAGCGACGTACTGCCAAAGCGCACGTCGCTCGATGCCAATAACCGGCTTCCCGCCGTGCCCCCGGCCAGGGTCCGGCCGGTCCCTGTCGTCGCATTCGTCGCCGCGGTCGTGATCCTCGGCTCCGTGCTGGACCAGTACTGGCAGCTGACCCTCGAGCAGGGGTTTGCCATGGGGATCATCGGCCTGTCCTTCGTGCTGCTGACCGGCTACGTCGGGCAGATCTCCCTGGCCCAGTGGGTCTTCGCCGGTGTCGGGGGCCTGTTCGGGGTGTCCCTCGGGGAGAATGACCACCTGCCGATTCTCCTGGTGCTCGTCGTGTCGGCCGCGGTCGGCTTCGGGATCGGCATGCTCACCGGAATCTCCGCGCTGCGGATCAGGGGCATCGCGCTGGCGGTCGTGACGCTGGTCGCGGCCAACGCGATCCAGGGCGTGTGGTTCGTGCCGGTCTACGACCTGAACCAGGTCACGGCGCCGATCCCCGAGCTCTTCGGGCTGACGCTGACTACCAAGGGCCAGTACTTCTTCGATGCCGCGATCCTCGGACTGGCGGCCGTCGGCATCTGGCTGGTGCGCCGGGCCCGGCTGGGACGCCGGCTGCTGGCAGTGCGAGCCTCGGAACGGGCCGCAGCGGCGTCGGGCTTCAGCATCACCCGGACCAAGCTGCTCACGTTCGGCGCGTCCGCCGCCCTGGCCGCGGTGGGCGGCGCGCTCTTCGGCTATGCCGTCGGCGTCTCGACCGGCGACGCCTACACCGGATTCCAGTCGGTGCTGCTGCTCGTGCTCGTCTATCTGAACGGCGTGGGCTCGATCGCGGGCGGGATCGGCGTGATCGGCGCGATCGTCGGCCCGGCGCTGCTGAACCAGTTCAACATCAACCAGAGCTACTTCGGCGTCGTGGTCGGGCTGCTGGTCATACTCAACCTGATCTACTTCCCCGACGGCGTCGCGGTCGAGTTCGCGGCCCGCCGCGAGCGCCGGGCCGAGCGCAGGCGGCACGGCCAGGCCGGACTGAGCGACCGCATCTGGCAGCGCTGGCGGCCGCAGGCTGCGGCCAGCCCTGCCGCCGCCGAGTCCGCCGTTCCCGGCGCCGCCGCCCCCGTGCGCACCGTTCCCATCGTCCCCGCTCCCCGGCCTAGTTCGGCTACCTACCACAACGGATCGGGCGGGCACGTCGCGCTGCGGCCCGTGACCGAGTCACCTGTCCTGGTCGTGGACGACGTCAGCGTCGTGTACGGCTCGGTCGAGGCGGTCTCTCATGTCAGCCTGGAGCTGAGGGCCGGGGAGGTCGTCGGGCTGATCGGGCCCAACGGTGCCGGGAAGACCTCCCTGATCGACGCGATCTTCGGCATGGCGCCGATGCGCACCGGCCGGGTGCTCCTGGAGGGCCGCTCTCTCGGCAAGCTTCCGCCGAACCGGCGAGCCAAGGCGGGTCTGCGCCGCACGTTCCAGGGCGCCGAGCTGTTCGACGACCTGAGCGTCTGGGACAACATCGCGGTGGTCGCTCCCGATCAGGGGCGGGCCGAGTACGTCGTGCAACTGCTCGGCCTCGAGGAGTACCGATCGGCGCTCGCCCGGGACATACCGGCGGGCCTGCGGCGCCGGGTGGATCTCGGCCGCGCCCTGGCCGGTGACCCGAAGGTCGTCCTGCTGGACGAGCCCGGCGCGGGCCTCTCGCCACAGGACAAGGTGGCGATGGCCGCGCAACTGAACGATCTGGCGGCGACCGAGAACCTGGCCTTCCTGCTGGTCGACCACGACGTCGACTTCGTCTCCGCGGCCTGCCAGCGCACTTATGCGATGGCCCTCGGACAACTGATCGCCTCGGGCGAGACATCTGCTGTCCTGCGGGCCGAGTCAGTCGTGGAATCGTATCTCGGACCGGCGGTGACGACCGTATGACAACGATGCTGGAAGTCAGTGACCTGAGCGTCGATTACGGCGGCGGCCGGGTAGTAAACAATGTCTCCTTCGAGCTTGGCGAAGGCGAGATCGTCGCCTTTCTCGGCCCGAACGGCGCCGGCAAGACCAGCGCGCTGAAAGCGATCAGCGGGCTCGTGCGGGCGGACTCCGGCTCGGTGAAAATCAATGGCGTCGATATCAGCCGGATGCCCGCGGAAAAACGAAGCAGGCTCGGAATCTTCCTGGTTCCCGACGACCGCGGACTTTTCCCCCCGCTGCCCGTGCACGCCCACCTCGCGCTGGCGTCGCACACCAGGTCGACCGCCGAGTGCCGGGCGCTGGTGGAGGAGCACTTCGCCCCGCTGGCCGGGCGCTGGAATCTGGCCGCTGGCTCGCTCTCGGGCGGCGAGGCCCAGATGCTCAGCCTGGCTATGGCCATGATGGCCAAGCCGAAGGTGCTGATGATCGACGAGCTTTCCTTCGGACTGGCGCCGATCGTGGTGCGCCGACTCCTCAACGTGATCAGGGATATCGCCGACCGGACGGGCGTGGCGGTCCTGATGGTGGAGCAGCTCGTAGACCTGGCCCTGGCGGTCGCGGACCGCGGGATCATCCTGCGCCGGGAGATCATCCTCACCGGAAAGGCAGCGGATCTTGCTGCCGATCAGCACCGGCTGCACGAAGCCTACTTTGGCGCGTCCGCGGCGGGCCGCGCCAGTAACAGCGGGACCACAGCCACCACTCCGGCATCGCCCGCCACACCGCCCCCGATTTCCGCTGCGGCGGAGCCAGGATTACCCACTCCCAGCGAGGCGTCAGAATGACCGCAGATCCAATACCGACTATCGTCGGCCCTTCCGACGCACCCAATCTTTGCTACACTACAAGTATCTTTTAGAGGACACGGAGCAGGACATGACAGCAACTCCAATGGAAAAAGAAGTCGGTCACGCTGGCGAGGTGAGTCCGCTCAGTCCTGCCGGGTATTCCGACGGGCTCGATTGGTTCAGGTACCTTCAGCAGAACTGTCCTGTTTACCAGGATGAGGAAGGACGTTACGTCCTCACCCGGTACGACGACGTTTACGCCGCACTGCGGAATGAGTCCGACGGCTGGTCATCGCAGCACGAGCTGCTCACCGCCGATCACGACCTGGCCAACGTGCGCTGGCTGGTCTACGAGGACGACCCCGAGCACCGGGAGCTGCGCAAGCTCATCAACCGGGGCTGGACCCCGTCCGCGGTCACCGAACTCGAGGAGTCCCTGCGGGCCAACCTGGACGAGGTCCTGGCGACGGTAGAGCCGGATCAGGAATTCGACGTCTACCCGGTCGGCTACCGGTTCATCACCCAGTCCTTCGCCGACGCACTGGGCCTGCCGCCCGAGCAGCGCGCGCGCCTCAACGTCTGGACGTCCGCGTCCATAAACTTCGCCCGGCCACGCGAGCAGCGCCCGCCGGCGCCCCGCGACCCGGGGCCGAACCTGGCGGTCTCGCCCGAATTCGAGGGCTCCTTCGGCGACATGAAGGCTTACTTCACGACTCTGGTCGAGAAGCACGGTGATCATGACCCGCAGTTCTGCCGGGACGTCGAGAAGCTGCCGCCGTTCCCCCGTTCGATCGTCAAGGCCTGCAAGGACTCGCCCGAGAACCTGGATATCTTCCTGCGCCGCATCTATCCCCCGCTGCACCTGGGCGGCGTCAGCACGGTGACGCACATCTTCCCGAACGTGGTCGACGTGCTGCTGGAGCACCCGCAGGCGTGGGCGATGCTGAAGGAAGACCGGTCGCTGATCGACCTGGACAAGCCGAGCGACGCCGTCGAGGAAATGCTCCGGCTCCGGAGCGCGCACGCCGGGCTGCACAAGCGGCCGGTCAGCGATATCGAGGTGCGCGGGACGAAGATTCCGGCGGGCTCGATGGTGCAGCTGTACTACGTCGCCGCCGATCACGACCCGGAGATATTCGAGGATCCCGACGAGTTCAAGCTGCGCGGAATGTCACGTCACCTCGCGTTCGGATTCGGCACCCATACCTGTATGGGCCAGTCGTTCGTGCGACTCGCGATCAAGACGTTCCTGGGCGGCCTGCTCGACAAGTTCAGCTCGATCGAGCGCGGCTCCGAGGGGCCGGACTGGTCATTTACCGGCACGTATTTCACCCCGCCCAAGCTGCTCATTGTCGGCCGGGCGTAAGCCTATGCTGCAGAGGGCCGCTTCCAGGGACGACATCAAGCCGCACGAGATCGTTGCCGTCGAGGTCGAGGGCGAATCCGTCGCGCTTTACGACGTGGACGGCGAGGTGTTCGCGACCTCCGATATCTGCCCGCACGCGTACTGCCAGCTGAGCGAGAACGCCGACATCGTCAACGGTGACGAGGTGGAGTGCTCCTGCCACGGAAGCCGCTTTTCCATCCGGACTGGCGCTAACCTCAATCCGCCGGCCTCCGACCCATTGCGAACGTTCCGGGCCGAGGTTCGTGAATCCGAGGTTTTCGTAGAGCTTCCGTGAGCCTCGGCCTCCTCCTCGAGATGGCCGTGGCCGGGCACGGCGACCGGGTCGCTCTCGGATCCGGGGCCGACGCTGTGACGTTCGCGCGTCTGGCGGACCTCGCCGCCGGCCGCGGCGTGGTGCTGGCCGAACGCGGCGCGGGCCAGGTCGTGCTGCTCGCGCGCAACGGCCCGATCCTGCCGCACGTGCTGTTCGCGGCGGCGCACGCCGGCCTGCCGCTGGTGCCGCTGAACTACCGGCTCAGTGCCGGGCAGATCCATGATCTGCTGACCCGTCTCGACTCCCCGTTCGTGGTCGCGGACGACGACTACTGGCCAGTCGTCGCGGGCCAGGCTCCGGGAATGACTACGGCCGAGTTTCTGGCCAGCGCAGCCGCCGCGGGTAATGCCGATGCCGAGTCCGTGACCGACGCTGTGTCCGCCGACAACACCGTGTTTGCCGACAACACTGGGCCGGCCGTCCTGCTGTTCACCAGCGGCACGACCGCGACGCCGAAGATCGTCCCGCTGCGGCATGAGAACCTGCAGGCCTACATTCTCGGTACGGTCGAGTTCGGCTCGGCCGCACCGGATGACGCGGCGCTCGTCACCGTTCCGCCCTATCACGTGGCCGCGATCAGTTCGGTGCTGTCGAACCTCTACGCCGGCCGGCGGGTGGTCTTCCTGCCGGACTTCGACCCGGGCCGGTGGCTCCAGCTAGTGCGCGACGAGCGGATCACGACGGCCATGGTCGTGCCGACGATGCTCGCGCGAATAGTCGGGCACCTGGACGGGGCCGCCGCTGACACCCCGTCGCTGCGACTGATCTCCTACGGAGGCGCGCGCATGCCCGTGCCGGTCCTGGAGAAGGCGCTGGCCGCATTCCCCGACGCGGGATTCGTCAACGCGTACGGGCTCACCGAGACCAGCTCGACTATCGCCCTTCTCGGTCCCGAGGACCATCGGGACGCGCTGGCCGCTACCGATCCGGACCAGCGCAGGCGTCTTCGCAGCGCCGGCCGCGCCGTTCCCGGCATTGAGCTGCAGATTCGCGACGGACCTGGCCCGGCTCCGGGGCCGGGCGAGGTCGGCGACCTGTGGGTTCGCGGGCCGCAGGTGGCCGGCGAGTACCTCGGCGCCGGGTCCGTGCTCGACGCCGACGGCTGGTTTCCCACCAACGACCGAGCGTGGCTGGACGCGGACGGCTACCTCTTCATCGAGGGGCGCGCGGACGACACGATCATTCGTGGCGGCGAGAACATCGCGCCGGCGGAGATCGAGGACGCACTGCTCAATCACCCGGCCATCACCGACGCCGCGGTTGTCGGCATAGGCGACGATCACTGGGGGCAGCGGCTGGTGGCGGTCGTCGTCCGCCGGGCCGGCGCCGACGTTGACGGCGAGGCTCTGAAGCAGCACGTCCGGCAGCGCCTGCGCGGTTCCCGCACTCCGGACGAGGTGGTGTTCCGTACTGAGCTGCCGCACACCGCGACCGGCAAGGTGCTGCGCCGCGAGGTCGTCGACGACCTCAGCGGAGGACGCGCTCGGCGAAGTTCTCGGCCGCGGTCAGCTTCTCGGCCAGCGGCAGCGGAGTGAAGGGCACGAACGTCCCCGCTTCCGCCCGCTTCCGCGCGTATCCCATCGCCGAGTACTGCTCCCAGGGACGGACGATCACGCTGGCGATGCCATCTCGCTCAGCGAGCTCGTCCGCGGCCTCGCGGTCGACTTCCGCCATGAAGGCGATGCGCTCGAACGGGCTGGTCCGGCCGGCCTCGTCGCGCAGCCGATCGATCTCGGCGAACTCGGCGCGGGACTCGTCGTTGAGCGGACGCATGGGCATATAGCCGTCGAAGCGAGCGGCCCGGCGCGCCGCCGCGGCGGAGTGGCCGCCGATCCAGATCGGGATCGGCACGGACGGGACCGGGAACATGCCGCTCCTGGGCAGCTCGAAGTGCTGGCCGTGCAGCTCCGCCCAGCCGTCGCCCCAGAAGTCGGTCATTATCTGGAGGCCCTCATCCATTCGCCGGCCCCGGTCGTGCCATCCCTGCCCGACGGCCTCGAACTCCTCCTTGAGCCAGCCAGTGCCGGTACCGAGGACAACGCGGTTACGGGACAGGATCGCCAGCGTCGCCAGCTGCTTGGCTAGCAGGAACGGGTCGCGCAGCGGCACGACCACGACGTCGGAGAGGAACCGTAGCCTGGTCGTCACGCTCGCCATCGCCGCGAAGGCGATGAGCGGTTCCAGGAACACTTCCTCCGGGTTGAGCGGGTAACCGGACGGATGCAGGGTGGTGTCATCGGCGGGCACCACGATGTGGTCGGGCAGGACCACCCCTTCGAAGCCGAAGTCCTCCGCGGCCCTGGCCAGATCCAGCAGCTGATCCCACGGCTCGAAGTTGAGCGA
>Ga0187783_10003322_pt1 | contig 11856 bp, 10 predicted proteins | sample 1015_SJ02_MP02_2_FD_132471 | JGI IMG/M metagenome (GOLD analysis project Ga0187783, IMG submission 132471) | Tropical peat soil microbial communities from peatlands in Department of Meta, Colombia - 1015_SJ02_MP02_20_MG | ecosystem: Environmental > Terrestrial > Soil > Wetlands > Peat | place... | reverse complement strand
TTTCAGATTATGAAAATTGGGAATCCTCGGAAGGCGATCGGTTAGGCCTGGACTGTCAAATGGTTCTCATTCAGCGGCGACGCGGGCTTGGATCGAAAGGCTTGCGCTCTACTCATACTAATGGGCAAGAAGTCAGAAAAAGCCCGCACCTCAAGTGAAAACTTTTTGTTGGAGGCGAAGGAGCCGTCGCGAAGCCCTCTATACATACCAATAGGCAACAAGCGACCCAAATATTTCAAAGAAAACTCTTTGGCGCACGAACCACAGCGGGAATGAGAGACGAAACGAGGCCTGCCCACATTCTCATCATCTTTGCGACCTCCGAATTCCCATCAAAGAGAATCCGCGTTTCGGCACGAACAACCATGCAGATTTGTACGCCCAAAAGCTTCTCGAGATCGAGCTTGAGAAGCGGTGAAGGGAATTAAGCAAAAACTGATCTAGGACTGCCCCGGAGCACCTAGCCGAAATGCTTGGCTGTCAGGCGCGATTGTCTGGCTTGAATTTGCTCACGTAAAATGTGGCAGCTGGTCCGCCGATCAGCAGTGACTTTCCACCTTTAGCATGCTTTTTACAATGCGCTGCAGGGTTTGACTGTGCAGTGCATGACCGCGGACGAACTACGTGCCGCATGACGCGTAGCGTTTGGGCGGGAGCGACCCCCTGCAATACATTTGGGCGGCTTGCCAGCACAAATAGGGGGGTCGCTCCCGCCCAAACCGAGGTTTTCGTCCGCGGTCTTTTTTCAGACTTGGCATCGCGGACTTGTCTCGCGGCTAAAGGGTTAGTCCGGGCATGTGGGTGAACGCGAGGCGCTTATTTGGGGGTGAACACTGCGTGTGTTCCTGTGTTCTCCTTTTTCTTTGGTTCGACGACAGAGAGTCGTTAGGGTGAAACGCTCTTTGGTCAATCGCTTTTGTTTGAGTGATACCGAATATGCTTTGCTAACGGGACCAACGCATGTGGAAAGGAGAGACGAATCGTTCGTGACGAGGAATGTCATTATGAGTAGTGCCCCCAGGGGTGTGCGAAGCCTGGCCCAGCCGTCCCGCAGCCGCGGACTAGAATGGCCACTTCCAGTCCGTGATCTCTGGTCGAACGCAACGGCATCCACGTGGTGAAAATCAGAAAGGATAACCCGGCTACGTGATCTACGAAGATGGATGGCAAATGCTAGCCGAACCCTTCCGCAAAGGCACGACGGCGAGAAAATAAGGAATGACGACGCATACCGCCATGAAAGTCACCAAACCGTGCACTCGGTCCTGGCAGAGAGTCCTTGCCTTACCGACGGCGTCGAACAACCGCGTCGTTCACGGGCCGTAGTCAAAGACGGCTAGGTGATTGTCTGCGGTGTTGCCAATATAGAGCAAACCGCCGCGCTCATCGCCGCACGCGGGTAAGCCGAACCGTTTTGGGGAACTCGGCAGCTTATAAACGCGGTCGAACTGACCCGAAACCGCATTGAAAATTCCTACGAGCCATTCCGAAACGGGCTTCTCACCCGGACGCTGCGGCGGGGGATGCCCGAAATACAGAAATAGCGAATCCTTACCAGCAAGGCCAACGCTGTGAACGTCCAGACCTTCCGATGGTGGCGAAAGCTGAAAGTGCTTGACGACTTCGCCCGATGAATCCACTCCGTAGAGCCGCGGTGGCTGGCTGTTGCGCAGAAGATAGACGTTCCCATCCGGCGAACTAACCATGCTTCCCAACATGATGGCCGATTGGGCCGCATCGCGCTGGGCGCTCGAAGCGTGCTCGCCTTTGAGGGCCTGATCGCCGGGCACGTCGTCCGGCAGCTGGACAGTTTGGATGAACTTCCCCTTCGAGGAGTAAACCGCGGTGAAGGGCTCGACTCTGTTGGCGGCATCCCACTGCATGCCCGCTAGGATGAAACTGCCATCGTTGAAAACGCCGAAGTGATGGAGATCCATTCCTACTGCGCCCGTACCCGTTGGGTAGTCCAAGTGAACAACGGAGTCGGTGCTTCCGTCGTTATTGAAACGCTCGATGAAATATTGTGGAGGAGCCGGCTGCTTATCGCCCTCCTTTTCGTCGTCGTGGGTGTCCACGAGAGCATATACGGTTCCGGCGGCATCCACCTCGAAATACTTGATCCACTGGTTCGGATACTCCGAGGCGGGAAGCGGCTGCGAGCCGAAAGTTTTCGTGGACTTGGATTCCGGCAGGATCTCGAGGAGCACAGTGCTCCGAAGCGTGCCATCCGAATTGAAATCAGGCAAGGGAACGAAGATATTGCCGCTCCCGTCGCATTTTATTCCGCTCATGATTTGCCGCGGCGACGAATAGGCCAGGGGGATCGTTTCCTTCAGTTCGAGCGACTGCACGGTGGGCGCGCTCGGTCCCGTGTTGCTGGTCTGCGGGGCGGCGGCTCTCTCAGTGGTGGACGGTGAGGGGTTGGCTTGCGGAAGACAAACGGGGCAAAGCAAGCCCCATGAAGCTATTACAAACGCCAGAATCGCTGTCCGCATGCTTGAACTCCGCCAGGGCTTTACCCGTCAGGCATGCCTGCGAGTCACAACTCTGCGATACACTACAAGCGTCCCCGCGACATACTCACCGCGGCAATTCCGGACCCAAGCGTACCGAACCAGAAGGGGCGGCTGCGAAGAACGTGCCACGCCGCTTTCGCTCAAGTTGCAGCCGGTGCTCGGATACTCCCAGAAGGGTTGGTCACAGTCCCCGGCACTACAAACGAATTCTTGCGGGTCTCCTCCTTTCGCGTCCGCGTAGTTGTTGGGTGTGCATGTGTTTATTTCATAACTCTCGTCGCAGTCCCCATCTCCGTTCCCACATACAAAGTACGTCGAACTAATGGCGCCGCAGCAGTGGGCTTGCGCTCTGGTTGGTCTTGCAGTGAAGTGCACCGCGATGATCGCGCCCAGTACGACGAGAAGTTTTCGCATCTCGAGCTCCTTGAAGGTGAAGTCGATCCTTGGTGCCAAGCATTTAGCGGGGAGCACTTGCCTTGAGAATTACCCCGTAGCTGGGTGCTGAGAATGTGGCGGAGAGGATCACCTTGGCAATACCCGTGCCCATGTATTCGGATACAGGAAAGGCCTGTACCCTGCGCTACGGAACTCGGGCTGAAGCGAAAAAATGTCCAGTGGTTCCTTCAATGCCGAAACGATGCGTTGTATGTCTTCGGCACTGAAGAAGAATCGCTGCGTTGGCCTCTGCTTTGGCAGTACGAGCGCATCGAATGGATCGTGCGCCACATGACCCCACGCACGAGCCGAACGCCACATGCTGCGAAGCGTAACGGTGAAGTTGCGTGTGGTCTTCGGCGCAATCTTCGGGCTTACCGTGGCCACGAACCGCTGCACCAATTCTCCGTATTGCCTGCACCCGCCTTGGCAAGTGGGCCTCTGTCAAATCGACCGACCTGCCCGCCGTGAACCGCCAGCTCACCCACGCCGACGTTCCGCCGATCAGTGGGACTCTGGCAATTCCATACATGATAGATACAGTATCAACCCGATAGCCTCTCAGACTGTAATTATGGTATGAGCCCGAAATTATGGTATGAGCCCGACGAATTGTCGAGTTCTCGACCTGATTTGTTAGAGCGGACTTGATCCCGTTCCCACTGCCTAAGAGAGGCTCTGCCGAGCACCGGTAAACGGGATTAGTTTCCTGGGGACGCGGGCTCCTGCCAAAGACGAGTAAAGATGAAAGTACCTCAAAGACTCATCCGCGCCATATTGGTGATACTCGGGATAGCCCTGTTTGCTGTGAATATTGCTCTTATCAGGAAGAACCGAGATCTCACGACGAGGCTAAATGCGAAGTTCGGGTCGCTAATGGCAGCTCCTGGGACGTCGTTACCGCCTCTCCGAGGAGCGCGTGCCGACGGTCAAGATATTATAGTCGGCTGGGACGGGAAGCACGATTCCTTGGTGATGGTTTTCTCGGTTAGCTGCGAATTCTGTGAGCAAAACTGGCCTAGGTGGTCGTCATTGGTCGGGAAGATAGACCGAGAACAGGTGAACCCTGTTCTCGTGGACATCACCGGGAGAGTGACCGAAGGCTTTCTGCTGGTGCACAAAATCCAGGGGCTCCCGCTGGTGCAACACGTCGACCCTGGATTCATCACGACGTACGACGTCCTATTCGTTCCGGAGACGATTCTAGTTGACCCTAATGGCCGCGTGATCAAGGTGTGGGCCGGTATTCTTCAGCCTCAGGATGAAGCGGATATTTTGCGGATGTGTCACGATCAGGTAAGCCACAAAGCGTAAAGTTCTGATTGTTTCTGAGAAGAAAGCAACCATCAATTCACGTGGAGGTCACATATGACAAATGAAAACTCAAACACAAAGCGCAGCTTGGCACTGTCCCTTCTTGCTGCTTCCCTAATGACTGGCGGCTTGACGCTCTCTGTCACTGCGCTGCGTGCCGGCCCGCTTGGTGGGGTGTGTCATATCGGTTCTGCGTGCCTGCAGGGCTCGAACTGTGGCACAGGCTGTACGTGTTTCGTCCCAAGCGGCCAAACCGTCGGCGAGTGCGTTTGCTGAATGGTTCCATAGCGCCGAGCCGGGATTATTTGGGATCAGTAACGAACAGACACAAGTGGGTGAGAGTCCGGACTGTGCCGAGCACAGGTCTCGAAGATGTAGTGTGCGTCGGTCACCCTCCTACTCCCAAGTTTCTAGCGTCGCGCATGCGAAGCTATGTCCTCATGGCAGGCTGCCGCTCCAAGCGACGGATACCGTGTCCACGTCCATAGCGGGGAGCCGAATGCTGTCATGTTTTTTGCGACTTTCTTTCCCTATCTGCAGCGGCAGCACTCGTTCAGCTGGGCGGACCTGAACGGCGCCTGGCGCGCCCACCACGATTTGCTCCGAGTGGCTCTGTCGCGCAATATCGTAGACGAAGCGCATCTTTTCATTAGCGGGCTTGCACAAAGCGATCAAGTCCCGACAGGCCGCGGCGCGCAGGGGTCCCTGCGAGAACTCAGTCAAGAGTTTGGCGAGAACCGCATTCGCATCAAGAATGGTGCTGAACTTCCATTAGTGACAGCAAAAAACGACTATATCTTTGTAGAGAAGGCCCCAGCGCTATATCGGCTCGCGCACGCACGCCTTGCGATAGGAAAGGGCGCCTATCCGATCTGTTCGTTGGTGAATTCCGTATGTTTCCGAGACATGCTGAATTCGTTTATCGCAATACTGACCGCTGCCGAGCCCCAGGATGCGCTCGTTATAACCAGTGATGCTGGTTTCAAGGCAGTAAAGGAAGCGCTTGGCCAAGCGGAGGATTTTCTCAGAGACCAACACTTGGGCATCTCAAAGGATGAAGTGAATGTGGTCAAGATCCCGCTTGCCGTCGAGGATGGGACGTTTGGTTCTCTGGACAGAGGTTTTTGTCGCCGCATGCTGGGCCTTCCGATACAAAGCACCGTACTCCTGTATCTGGGCCGCTTTTCTGACGAATACAAGGCGGATTTGGAACCGCTCCTTCTCGCGTTTCGCGAACTGGCCGGAACGGAATCTGATTTGCTACTCGTATTGGCGGGGCAAGATGTGGAGAATCGCTATAGTAAGCATCTGGAAAATTTGGCTGACGATCTTGACGTAGGGACACGAGTAAAAGTCATCGTTAATTTTCCGCCTGCACTTAAACCAATCGTCTATGGTGCGGGGGACATATTCATTTCGCCAGCAGACAACATAGAAGAGACTTTCGGCTTAGCTATTTTGGAGGCAATGGCCAGTGGACTTCCCGTGGTTTGCTCGGACTGGAGTGGATACCGCGATTCTGTGCTGCACGAGAAAACGGGATTTCTTGTTCCGACGCTGTGGAATGAGGCGGCGGCTGAGGTGCTCTCATGGTTGGCACCGACTTCTGAAAACCCAACCGCGGAGGCTTACCTTGCCCGCCGAACGGTGGTTAACGTAGCACGCCTGACCGCGTATCTTCGCGCCCTGGCCGAAAACGAGGAGCTTCGGAAGCGACTTGGAGCCGCAGGGCGCCAGAGGGTTCTGGAATTTTTCACCTGGGATCAAGTTATTAAGAGGTACGGAGAACTGTGGCGAGAACAAATCAAAATGTCGAGGGTCCAGCAGAAAAAATCCGCCCCAGCGATACACTTAGACTTTAACCGCATCTTCAGCCACTATGCATCGGATAAAATCGGTCTTAGCACTGTGATTCGTTCCTCTGGGCCAGGGAGAGCCATCGCGACCGGACCGAAAGAAGGTGCTTTGGGGCTGAGCAGCGCAGGATTCAGCCGAGAGTTTGTGAAGGAGGCGCTTCGGATCTTGGAAATATGCGCGCAGCCCACAACGATCAAGGCCAATAGTGGACGGAGGAGGTTGTTACGGCTACGAGGCGGCAGTATGGTTACTGAAGAAGGGCCTTTGTGAACCTGACTGACTCCCTCTGGGCTCAGTAGCGAGAGATTAGCAAGAACCCCTTAGCATCTGTAAAATACAGGACGATTCAACCGGCTGGAGACAGGATATTTGAAACATATTGCGGGCAAATGAAATGACAACCTCGCGATGGCATCCCGTCCCTGGGACCCTTGCATTTGCTGGCTTGCTGCTCTGGACGATGGCCTCCTTTGCCCCGGCACAAACGAAGCACTCTCCTGCGGCCTCCACCCAGCAGGCTGCGCCCCCGGCCGCCCTCCGCAGCCAGTCGAACTCGGTGCTGGTTCCAGTATTCGTTTATGACGAGGCGAGTCTGGATAAAGCTCCGAAAGGTGAGTTGTCGTGTGCCCGTGAGACAGTGGTCTCCTTCTACAAGCTGCCCCTGACCGAACCCTTTTTGCCAAAGGATTGTGACACGGCGGAAATCCGTGGTCTGACAGCGGACGACTTTCGCATCTTTGAGGACGCAATTGAGCAGCAGGTCACCACGATGCTCACTGCGGCATGGTGGACCGTGCCGCGGGACAAACTGGGATGGTACATGCGGTCCTCTTTCACACCGGCGGGGATTTGGAGTTCGAGCAACCTTGGTCGTCTTGGGCTGGTGCCCCCTGGCATCAATCGGCAGCTTTACGTGCTGGGGTATGTGACGCAGAATCCCAAACCGGGCTGCCATCAAATCAAGGTTCAGGTTGATAGGCTGCACGTGCTCGTATTTGCCCGCGACCAGTACTGCACCGGAGAAACCTCCAACGACCCACTATTAGGCACAGGCCGCGGAAAGAAGCTTGAGCGCGAGTTGGGTTCGGGCAAGAGTGGAACAATTCCGCTGTCGCTTCAGGCAGCGGCCTTCTACGCGGCCGGAAACGAGTCCCGTGTGGACATCGCTCTCCAATTCCCGTGGAAGGACCTCTTTCACTCCTGGGATCTTTCGAAGTGGGCGCTGTACGCCAGGATTGCTGTCATGGGCGTTCTTCGCAGAACGGACGGAACGGTGGCGGCGCGCTTCAGCGACCTCCAGTATCCACCGTACTGGCCCGCTTTCGTTCGAGGCGGCCACGACCTTCGCTCATGGGAGCTCGGCACGGCGGAGCTCTGTGGGGCCCTTGCGTCGGAGGTCAACGGAGGGCCGGCGGCACACACGTCAGCGGGATCAGGGGATGGCACGCTCCCGGATTGCGACCCGTTGAAGGCCGATGTCGTTAAGCCCGACTTCACAGCCATCAAGGCACTCCTGGATAGTTCCGACCCCGCTTGGCTCCCGAGTCGCTACGAAACGCAGGTTGATGTGCCGCCGGGCAACTACAACCTCGAAGTCGTCCTGAGCGACGAGCTGAACTTCGGCCGCGCCGAAATGTCGCTGACGATCGACCCCTACAACGGGAAGGAACTCACGCTTAGCTCCGTCGCTTTGTGCAAGCATCTCCAGGATGCTCGCGTCGCAGCCACGGAAGAGGCCCAAGCGCATTTCGCGCCCCAATATGTCCCTTTGGTGAGCAAAGCGATCGAGTTCACGCCGGCGGCCGATACGCGCTTCAGCAAAGGTGAACCGCTGTTTGCGTATTTTGAGGTCTACGACCCATCGCTCGCTGAACACCCAGCCACGACCGTCACTGTGGATATGCGTATTCTCGAGGCGAGCACGGGCCAGATCAAAGCAGTATTCGCACCCGTGAATGCTGCGCCGTACGAGCAATCAGGCAGCACAGTGCTTCGCCTCGCTCGGACGATTCCTTTCAGCCAGCTTGCAACAGGCACTTATATTCTGCAGGTGCGGGCCTCGGACTCGACAGGAAGAAGCACGGCGTGGCATGACGCCAATTTCTCAGTCGAATAAATTCGCCAGCGTCGGCCTTGTGCCGGACGGCTTCAAGCGACATCTGGAAGCCGATTTGCCGTCGCTGAGATCGCTTGCCGTCGTCTCACTCGAGGGGTTCAGCCCAAGATGGGGGAACAATAAGGGAACATTAAGCGACGAACACGGTCGAAAACAGGCTACTACGACGCGAGAACGAGTTAGACGAATCAAATGCTTAACGTCTGGTGGTGGTGACAGCGGGTTCCAGGTTCAAGTCCTGGGCGGCTCACCAACCCCTTTTAATTCAGTGTCTTGCTTCCCGCCGACTGCTGCAAGACAGGGCGTTTGCTAACATTTGATAACAACTGAGCCGCCGTTTCATCCAGCGGCGCTCGGAAATCCTCGGTCTCAACGTGTTGGTAGGTCTCAAGCGTCGTTTGCACGTTCGAGTGCCCGAGCAGTTCCGAGACAACCTTGACCGGGTAACGCTTCAGCAGTTGGGTGGACAACGTATGGCGGAAGTCGTGCCAGCCGCCAAGCGGTATTCCAAGCTCCCGCACAACTGGACGGAGACGGCGATTGAGCGCGTTCTTTGGATCGAGCGGTGTTCCCGCGCGCGACCGAAAGACCCACTCCCCGTCGCCAAGTTTTCTCATCCGTTCCAACAGCGCGGACGGGATCGGAATGTTGCACCGTTTTCTTGGACGCTTCGTCGTATCCTCGCGCCGCTCATAAATGCGACGCTGAAGGTGAAGAGTGTCACCGTCGAAATCAGTCCACTTGATCCCGACGGCCTCCCCCACACGGAGCCCCACTGCAGCGAGGAAGAGAACCAGCGTTGCGTATGGCTCTTCGAGCGCATCCGCAATCGTCATGACCTGCTGCGGTGTGAGGACAACGCGCTTCACCTTTGAACCAGCAAGCGGCAGTTTCACGCCGAAGCAAGGATTCTTCTCGGTCCACTCGTGGGATACCGCCCAGGAAAGAACTTGGCTTAGAGACGCTCTCATCCCGCGAATCGTGTTGCGGCAATACTTTTTCTTCGCCATGTCCGCGAGAAATGTTTCCACGTCGTACCTGCTGATGTCCGAGATTTCGCGGTTCCCGAAGACTGGCACGACGTAGCGGTGCAGCTTAAAAAGGTACATACCCGCTGTGCTGTCCTTGAGCGTCGGCACGACAACCACCTTCCACCGATCCACCAACTCTGAAAAAGTCATCTCGACCGAGGGTTTCTGGCCCATGAGACGCGATAGCCGTTCCCGCGCCTTCGACCGATCCGGAAGCTCAGACACAGTGCCGAGCTTCACACATCGCTGACGCCGCGTGAATCCACCATCGGGATTTGGAACGTCCTGGCGCCACATGCCGTACCACACTTGCCGACCGCGCTTTCCTCTCTTAACGAGGAAACCTTTCCATCCGCCAAAAGGAATTGGTTGTGGCTGCCTTACTCCTGTTGCGGCGGAGGCGGCAGATTCTCCAGCCAATCTCCAGATCGTGCCGTTTCCCGAGCTAACTCTCGCGTCTTGCCGCCCATATATTTCCAAGCGCGTCTGATTCGATACGGTTGGGAAACGAGCGGCTCAAGAATAGCTATCCACAGGAGGTTAACCACCTCTTTGTCGGGGCTGTCCGCCATATCCTCCAAAAAACCGAAAATGCGCGGCAACAGGGGATCATTTCCTCCGAGGTCCAAGAGCTCGAAAAGAAATTCTTGAAGAACATCCTCGAACACAGAATAGGCTTCGGGCGTTTCAACTTTCAGGTCGTAGTAAGAACCAAATGTTCGTTGCACCAACGTCTGGAGTTCTGGAAACCTTGCAAGAAGGCACTTTTCGATATTTCGATAAGCCAGCCTATTTTCCGTTTCCATTGCGGGCCGCTCGTATAGTACAGCGGCCAATGGGAGACACAACTACATGGTTGCGAACCAGAGTCCGATCGGGGTAAGACCAGGGATTGCGAACCCGGCCCGACGGAAAATTAAAGCACAACCTTTCCGCACTCGCGTTAGACTCATCGTGCCAAGAAGAGGGGTCCACATGTCAGATCGAGAAAAAGCTGGCCTTCGTGGCCCAGTTAGGACCTGCATAAGAGAAAGCATAGTCCCTGACGAAAGCAGTGGGTTGGCCACGACGGAGTACAGTTTTGATGGGCGTTTTCTTTCGAGTCGCTTTGGCGGCCCGGATGGCTCCGAATGGATCACCACGCATACATACGATAATCATGGCCGACTGACGAAGATCACTTCCGGCAAATCGGGGGAGATCGCTAAGGAGACGCTCTATGCTTACGACGATGCAGGAAGGAGCCTGAGCATCACGAACACTGAGAATGGTGACCGAACTGACTTTACCTACGACGAACAAGGCCGTAAGAAGGCCATCAAAAGATTCGACCCGAAGACTCTTCAACGACTGAAAAACTCCGGCCACACCGGTTCGGCTTGGGATGCGGCTCTCTCAGGGATCGACGTCCCTGTAGGTGGCACAGTCACCACAATGTACGATGAGAATGACCGCGCAGTAGAGTTGCAAGTCCGCGACAGTGGAGATCAGCTTGAAAGCCGGGTCGTGCGCAAATACAACGCTGCTGGATTAACCAGCGAAGAAACGCCCATTTTGGAGAATCCCGCCCTCATGTTCATCAACAGGGTTCCCTTCGAACAGCGGGGCCAACCGCCGCCCGAACGACTCGAAATGCTGGGTAGGGCCATGAGTGCCATTCGGGGTGGAAAGGCTCAAGCAGGAACGGAACACACCTATGACGCCCAGGGCCGTGCAACGAAGATTCGTGAACGCAATGGCTTGTTTGAAAAAATCATCACAATCACGTACAACGATCACGGTGACAAAAGCGAAGAGTCCACTACTTTCACTGATAACTGCGTTGTGCCAGTAGGCGTTCCCTGTTCTGTCGATGACGAAGGCAACCTCATCCCTAGCAAGTCGATCACTGGAGACGCAGGGGTGTTCCATCTATCGGAGCACAACTCCGAGGTCCACTATACGTATCAATACGACAGCCGCGGCAACTGGACGCAGCAAACTGCGAATGGCAGCGGACCGTCGGTCCTTCCCCATTTCGTGTGCCATCGAAGGCTCACGTATTACTGATTGGTTTTGTTTCACCCCGAGTGGCGAACCGAAACAGGAAATCTTGTCTGTAGCTGTTCTGGCTTTTTAGTTCTCAGGGAAAGCGTTGGCTGAAAAGGAGAACGACCGTGAATAGCCTCTCACCAATTTTCCACCTGCGATTTGCCTGGGCTTTGCTTGCCGTGCTGGTGGGTATCGCCACACTCGCTCAACGGACTCCCGCTCAAGCCCCCACGCCGACCACCATCCGGGCGGTTCTGCGGCCAGCCAGCGAAAGGAAACCCGCACCGGAATTTGCGCTCAAAGATGACCAGAGCCGCACGATTACGCTCAAGAACTATCGCGGAAAGGTTGTGCTGCTCGACTTTTGGGCCACCTGGTGCCACGGCTGCAAGGAGGAAATCCCTGGATTTTCGGAACTCCAAACGAAGTACCGCGCCCAGGGTCTGGAAGTGGTCGGCATTGCGATGGACGATGAAGGTTGGAAAGTGATGAAACCGTTCCTGGCAGCGACCAAAGTCTCCTATCGCATGTTAGCGGGCGATCAAAGGACATTTCA
>Ga0187783_10003321_pt1 | contig 11857 bp, 13 predicted proteins | sample 1015_SJ02_MP02_2_FD_132471 | JGI IMG/M metagenome (GOLD analysis project Ga0187783, IMG submission 132471) | Tropical peat soil microbial communities from peatlands in Department of Meta, Colombia - 1015_SJ02_MP02_20_MG | ecosystem: Environmental > Terrestrial > Soil > Wetlands > Peat | place... | reverse complement strand
CGGTTTTATTCCCGGCGCCTTGCAGAACTGCACGGGTGACACGAGAAACCTGATCGAGGGGACCTTGGGCTTCTGGTACCGCTTCTACAAGGGCTCGAAGGGAACCTTCCAGTTTGGAGGGCAATTACGTACACCACCAACGGGGGGCCGCACGCAGAGGAAAACATGGTTTTTACTTCCCTGCGCTACTACTTGACGTAGAACAAAACCAGATCGAGACAAAAAGGGAGTCAGTTGGCCTCCCCCTGTCTTTTCTGGAAGGTGCAAGTCCTTCGCGTCATTCGTGGTCCTTCGCCGCGCGGACATCGCAGCAAGGCACATTACATCAGATCACGTTTGATGGTGCCCTTATGGGCACGCTCAAAGACGACCTTCTCGCCTTCAGATGCCTTGAGCGTCTCCTCAATGAGGAACTCCTCTGGCGTCGAGCTGAGCTTGAACGCAGTGTAGACCGTGCAATCCCAGTCGCCGCGCTTGAAGCCGGTGGTTTGTTCGCCTTCCCACAGGCAGCTACTGTTATCGCCCTGTTTGATCCGCAGCGTCTCCTTGCGTCCGAACCCACCTGTGATCGTGGTTCCGGTATCTTGAACCGTGAAGGACACAGGCGGCGGGTCTTGCCGAACCTCGTACCAGCCTTTCTCGTCCGGGCCGGTAACTTTCAGTGATCCAAACAGCGCCCCCAGTTGCTCATCTTTCGGGTGAGTGACCGGGATCGGAAAGCTCGGATCGACCAGGGAAGGCCGCACCGGCAACTCGAGGCTCGAAGCGCCTTGCGTGATCGTCAGCGTGACGATCTCAGGCGACGGCCATACGAGCGGCCAGAGACTTTCGGATACGGCCAGGCGAATGCGATTGCCTCTCTTGAAGCGGTGAGCGATCAATGACAGCTCGATCTTGACGTCGTACGCCTGTCCGGGGATCAGCGGGGCCAGCTCCTCGTGGCCGTTGCGGTGTGTGAGATTCAGCAGTCCGTAGGTCACAAGCCAGGATTTGCCTTCGGGGGTGACTTCGCAAAGCCGCAGGGCAAGTTTGGCAACCCGCCGATCCGCGGCGACACGGATATTCGCAACCGGATGTCCCAGGATCTCCACATCGGCATTGAGCGGCTCGCTGTCGAAGAGGAGCGAATTGCGATCATCCGGCGTCTGCTCGCCCGGCATTCCTTCAGGCGGAAACGGCAACCATTCTGGCTTCCGTAGGCCCACCACTTTATCGGCAAGGTAGCTAGCGTTTTTGTGCGGGCCGCCGTCCGCCGAGAGGCGATCATCCTTCATAAACCACGCATGCGACCTGATATGTGCGGAGGGCCACCCCGCCTCCGCAATCCACCGGCCCGGCGTTTCTTTCGGATAGGTTTCCGAGGCAGTCCGGTAGGGCATGTACACCCGCATCGCCGGCTCGTCCATGATTCCAGTTGGCTCACCGGCAAGCCATTGTTTCCACCAGCGCAGTTCTTCGTAGGCCCAATCAAGACCGGGCCCCGGGCTCGCGGATTGCGGTGTGTTATGGGCCCAGGGGCCAATGAGCGCCTTACGGGGGGATTTCACTTTGGCGAGCACGCGCGTCACGCTGTTGACATAGGTGTCGACCCAGCCATCGACGATATAGATGGCACATTTGATACGGGCGTAGTCGCCGGACACGGAACCGCGCCGCCAGTAACTGTCGTTTTTCTGGTGCAAAACCCATGTTTCTAGGATGTTGGGCGTCGCGTTCAGCCGCTGCTGCCACATCTCCCGCCAGCGGCTCCCGACGATGGCCGGGTCGGGCGGCAGCGCCATAACCGACTTGAATGACAGACCCCACTGGAAATCCGTTAGGCCGAGTGCGCCTCCTATGTAATGTGCATCATCGGTGAAGCGCGTATCGGTGCAGCACATGGGCATGATCGCCTTCAATTCAGGCGGCGCTAGCGCAGCGATCTGCAGGGTGTTGATGCCTCCCCAGGAAATGCCACGCATGCCCACGTTGCCGTTTGACCATGCCTGCCGCGCTAACCAGGCGATGATTTCGACTCCGTCGTTCAATTCCTGGTCGAGGTACTCGTCGACAAGAACTCCGTCGGAATCGCCAGAACCGCGCGCGTCAACCCGCGCGTACGCAACTCCGTACTGCGCGAGCTCGTGACCCCAACTGTCGTCTGAAGCTCTGGTGAAATCGCGTTTTCGATAGGGTATGTATTCCCAGACGACCGGAGTGGGCACCCTCCGTGCGTCGGCTGGCAGCCACAATCGGGCACTGATGCGCGTGTTGTCCTTCAAGGTGATCCACTCGTTGTCGACCACCTCGACGGCATTTTTCGCGGGCAGCTGCCATCGCTTGGGCGCCGGGGCCTGGGCTTCGGTGGTCTCGAGCCCGAACGCGACGGGCACCGCCGATAGCAATGCGGCCGAACGCAGAACGTCCCGGCGGGAGATCCTCATGTTGTTATTCTTGCCATCGACTCCTGTGTCGCTATCCTTGCTCCTCGGCTAACGCAGGTTGCAATCGACAGCGAAACCTGAACATGACCTTCCGGATCCAGGACGTAGCTGTCTTTCACCCTGGATCGCGCGATATCAAATGGACCTCGTCTTGTCCGCATCGGACCTCTCAACACCAAAGCAAAAATGATTGATTTTTCGTTCGCGCGTCGCAATCGTCGACGGACCCTTTGCGCCTTTGTGGTGCTTCGGTGTTTTCGGTGGACAAGCGAAACGAGCGGCACTTTTGCCGCAGCCACTCCTTAGCCTGGTGCGCTCTGTAAGGCTTCCAGAAATCCGGGTCGGCTTTGATCCACCCGTCGGCAACGTAGCTCATGTGTGGGTTGGGTCGGCGTCTTTCCAGGACCCTTTGAAATTCTGTCCAAATCCATTTCGAGACTTCATCTTTGTCGTTCGTCACTCGTTCGCCGTTCAGAGTTAGCGTACCGGCGCAGCGCCGCTTCGATCACAGGATACGCATCCTGCGGTGGCAAGATATCATCCACCTCCACAGTCTTTCCCTCCAGTTCTTTGTAATCCAGAAAAAATCGCCTTAGCATCCGCTGCCGGTGGTGCGGTATTTGCTCGATTGTGCGGTACTCGTTGAATTCGGGATCAGTAGTCGCAACCGCGATGATCTTGTGATCCTTAAGCCCCGAGTCGATCATCGTCATTAACCCGACCGTGCGGGCGTGAATCACTGTGAGCGGCACCACCGATTCCTGGCATAGCACCAGCACATCGAGGGGGTCACCATCTTCCGCGAGCGTCTTCGGAATGAACCCATAGTTCGTCGGATAAAAAACGGCAGAATAGAGTATCCGATCAACTCGGATCAGGCCGCTGTCCTTGTCCATTTCGTACTTTATGTTCGACCCTAGCGGAATCTCGATGATGGCATTGAACTCGCGGGGAAGATTTTCACCTGGACTCAGATCGTGCCATGGATGCGACATGTGGGCCTCACGAACCTAAATCGATCTGCCATAGGGGCCGAGTTTTGTGCCCGGCGTCATTGTTTGAGAAGGCGAGGGCCAGTTCAGCACGGTGAACCGAGCGGGCGGTGCGGCCCCGCTCGCGGTCGGCGACACGGCAAAAATGAACTTCTTGCCGTCCGAGCTCACATCCTAATAGGCCAGCGCGGGGCATGACCTTCACTGTCGCAGAGCGAGCACGCGAGCTGATCATCGGCTTGAGATACGGGCTACCCTCATACGTCGCTCTGTAGCCGTCATCGACGACGACCGACCAGATCCAAGTTGGGGTGCCGTGCGTTTTGCCATCCTCGCGAAATGGCGAGATGTGGAGGTCATCAGTCTCAGCGATCTGGCGGAGCTCGTCTTTCGACCATGTGCTCATGGTAGAATGTCAGAGGCGCAGCAGCGCCTTAACCGCGCGGCGCTCGTCCATCGCGCGGTAGCCTTCGGCCACCTGATCGAGAGGTAGAGTCAGATCGAAGACTTTGCCGGGATTGATCTTTCTGTTGAATACCAGCTTGATCAATTCGGGCAAGTAACGGCGCACCGGTGCAGGTCCCCCGTGCAGATGGACCTGAGCAAAAAACAGCTGCTCACCGTTCAGTTCGACACCATGTGGCACGCCTACACAGCCGAGGTGTCCCCCTGGGCGCGTCGAACTAATTGCCTGCATCATCGACTCCTGTGTGCCGACACATTCCAGAACCGAGTCAGCGCCGATGCCGTTGGTCAGCTCCTTGATGCGGGCCACCCCCTCGTCACCACGCTCGTTCACGATGTCAGTTGCACCGAACTCGCGGGCGAGTTTTTGGCGTGTCTCGTGACGGCTCATAGCGATGATCCGCTCGGCCCCCATCTGCTTGGCAGAGAGCACACCGAGTAGCCCGACCGCGCCGTCGCCGACGATCGCAACTGTCGAGCCTGGCCTCACGTTGGCAGCGTCAGCCGCGAACCAGCCTGTTCCCATTACGTCAGAGAGGGTCAATAGGCTCGGGATCAAGTCTTCCGAACGAATATCAGGCGTGGCGACCAGGGTTCCGTCCGCAAGTGGGACACGCAGCAGGGGAGCTTGTGCACCACCGACGAGCTGGCGGTGCTGGCAGGACGATTGGTATCCGATCCGACAGGTGGGACAGGTGTTATCGGATGCGAAAAACGAGCCGATCACGAACTGTCCGGGCTTTACGGATTTGACCGCGCCACCGACTTCCTCCACGATGCCGCAGTATTCGTGGCCCATCGGCGTGGGTTGGGTGATCGGGTTGATCCCGCGATAGGGCCACAAGTCCGACCCGCACACGCATGAGGCCGAGATTCGTATGATGGCATCAGTTGGCTTGACGATTTTCGGGACGTCGCGTTCTTCGAAGCGGACGTCGCGCGGTCCGTGCAGAACCGCTCCTCGCATTTTCGTATCTCCTCTATCTTCACCTTCAACGGTCGGTCATTTGTTCAAAACGCTCGGGGTAGCGCGCGCCCTCGATCTTGATCTTTGAAGAGGCAGTGTCAATCTCGCGGAGATCTTCCGGGGCGAGCTCGACGGTTGCCGCACCGATGTTTTCCTCGAAGCGGTGCAGTTTTGTCGTACCGGGGATCGGGGCAATCCAAGGCTTCCGAGCGAGCAGCCACGCGAGGGCAATCTGAGCGGGAGTCGCTCTCTTGCGCTGCGCGATTCCGGACAGAAGATCGACCACGGCCTGGTTGGCTTTGCGGGCTTCTGGAGAGAAGCGAGGAACCAGATTTCGAAAATCGGTGCTGTCGAACGCGGTGGTTTCGTCGATCTTGCCTGTGAGGAAACCCTTACCGAGAGGGCTGAATGGAACGAATCCGACGCCGAGCTCTTCGAGAGCTGGGAGCAACTCGTCCTCCGGACGTCTCCACCACACCGAGTATTCGCTCTGGACGGCCGCGACCGGCTGGACGGCGTGCGCGCGGCGAATGGTCTTCACGCCCGCTTCCGAGAGGCCAAAGTGCTTCACCTTGCCTACCTGAATCAAGTCCTTAACGGCTCCGGCGACGTCTTCGATCGGGACGTTGGGGTCCACGCGATGTTGGTAGAAAAGATCGATCGTGTCGGTCCTGAGTCGCTTGAGGGAGGCGTCGGCAACCTGCTTGATGTGGTCGGGCCGGCTGTTCAATCCTACGGAACCCGGCTGGGCTGACGTGGCCTTGGGATCGAGGTCGAACCCGAACTTGGTGGCGATGACAACGCGCCCACGGAACGGCGAGAGAGCTTCGCCGACGAGCTCTTCGTTTGTGAAGGGACCGTAGACTTCGGCGGTGTCGAAGAAGGTGACGCCGCGATCGACGGCTTCATGAAGCAGCGAAATCATCTCGCGCTTGTCTTTGGGCGGGCCGTAGGAAAAGCTCATTCCCATACAGCCGAGACCGATGGCCGAAACTTCCAAATTGCTTTTTCCAAGTTTACGTTTCTGCATTGCTTCTCTCCGACTGCTGTCCGATGAGGAGTGTAGCGGGAAACGAAGCGAGGCGCACTAGCAGAACGCGCCAATGTACTTGCAAAACGCGCCACGTAGATAGAGCTCCAATGAGCCCTGACTTGTCGGTATGACCGCGCTCGACGGCAGTCAGGAAGTGCGGCGAAGCAATCAATGACGGTTATTTGTCTTTTTTGTCAGCGACGAGCGTCGATCACACCCAAGTATCGGTCAAGAAAAATACGCGTGCCAGGCGCTGATAACAACGCCGGACCGACAGAGACGACAGGCGTGGGTGGACTGACATGTCTTCGGCTTTATCACCACGGGATCGTTGCATTTTCCCAGCGCGTGAAGGTACCTGACGGGCCGTCCGGGCCGAGCAGCGCAACACGCACGACTTCGCGGGAGCCATCCTCGACGGACTCCGTGCCCTCATATCCGTTGAGGTTCGTCTTGGTGAAACCTGGAGATACCAGGTTGACTTTGATCCCGGTCGACTCTAGTTCGACCATCATGGCCAGCGTTATCGCGTTGAGAGCCGCCTTGGACGCAGGGTACACGGGGCCATAGAACGCGTGGTATGGGAAAGCCGGATCCGCGTTCGTCGTCAGCGAGCCAACGCCACTCGACACGTTGACAATGCGGGCATCTGACGACTCGCGGAGGAGCGGCAGCATCGACTGGTAGACGGCGAGGACGCCGAACACGTTGGTTTCCCACACCGCGCGTACTTCATCAAGGGACGCATTGCTCGCAAGGGTTATCTTGGCGTACTCCTGAAGGGACAAACTGCCCTTTCTCGTATTCGAAATAGCCGCGTTATTGACAAGCAGATCGAGGCGGCCGAACTCCTTGCGGATGCGCTCCGCCACGTTGGCGATCGAAACCCGATCCGTCACATCGAGCTGAACTGCGATGGCACCTGGCCCAATCTTCTTGGCGGCAGCCTCGCCGCGCTCGAAATTGCGCGACCCGACCAGCACAGTGACGCCGTTCGCGACGAGTTCCTTTGCCACTTGAAGACCGACTCCTTGATTGGCCCCAGTGACCAGGGCGATGCGCTTATGCTGCATAGGTATTGCTCCTTTTGGGTTGACAGGATCGTCGTTCCTTCTGTCCTCGTGCCCTCGCACGACTCAGGGGCAGCTGCTTGGCCCGAAGTCCAGAATCAGCGTTGACATCATTTTCCTTTAAGAGTACGTCCGTAGGGGCCGAGTTTCGTGTGGCTCGCATCGTTCATCTCGTCGAAGTGACCCGCCATTCGACAAACTCAGCCAGTGCCTCTATCGCCCGTTCTATACGAGAGCGATCTCCCGTCGCGCAAAAGTCCAAAAGGAGGCCACGGGTGGCGGCTAGGAGTAGCGTCGCCTCGACCGCCTTCGGCTTCGCGGGAATGCCCGTCCTCTCGGTCAGCTTCTGCCAATAGGAGAGCGGATTTTCGAGGACGCCTGGGTATCGGCGTGGATTTCTGAGAGCCAGCGCGTATAACTCGAAGAGGAGACGTATCGCGGGCCTGCGCCGAGACGCGGTTGACCGTCTCCAGAACCAACGTAGGAACTGAGGCAGTGTGCGAGGACTCTTCCCCGCGTCGAACCAGGCCTGGATGCGGGCGTCCTCTCGTTCCCGCACACATCTCAGAACTTCTCGCATTAGCCCTTCCCGCGACCCGAAATGGTAGACGAGCATGCGAGCGTTGGTCTTTAGGGCCTTCGCCAGGGGGCGAAGGGTCAAGTCTCCTAGCCCATGCGAAAGTACATAGTCGGCGGCCTGCTCGCGAAGACGGGCACGAATGCCTGGATCGGGGGGTCGCGCCATGCAAAACTCCTTGCTTATTAATGTAACACACGTTACAGTATTTGCGACGCGAACCATAAAGCCACCGCGGCGCAAGCAGGGGAAGCTGAACACGAAAGGCTCGCAAACACAAGGAGGCCGTCATGCGTAGGGAGTTCTTTTTTCCGGTACTCTTGTTGGGGTGCACCGCAGCATTGGCGCAACCCGCCACAATTCAAGACAAGAACAAGGAGATTGCGAGGAGTTTTTTTGAAGAGGTGCTCGGCCAAGACCATTTGGAAAGGTATGCAGAGTCGCACTGCAAGGACTTCGTGGCGCACGGGGAGAATCACGACGCTAACCTAGAAGAGGATATAGCTGCTGCAAAAGAAGAGCGACACGCCATGCCAGATATGAAGATAAGAGTGAACCAGATTCTGGCAGAGCGAGACTTAGTCGCCGTGTATTGGACTGCCAAGGGGACGAACGCTCAGCCAGGGATGGGAATTCCCGCGACGGGCAAAAAGATCAGCGTTGATGGTATGACCCTTTTTCGCTTCAAAGCGGGAAAGATATGTGAAGAGTGGAGCGTTTGGGACATGCTGTCCGTCATGCGGCAGGCAGGAATAGTGTCTTCGGCGCAGTAGCTGGAACGTCTCGGCAGAACTGTGAAGTGGACCGTCAAAAGCTTCGGCGTCGAATGAAGAATCTCACGCGATCACAGAGCTTACCGAGTCACTGGCGAGCGGCCTGTCTCGCTCCGCATGCTGGCGCACTACTCGCACGTCCGGCTGGACGCCAAACCAAAGGCCCTCGATGCGCTTTCAGGCGGGTCTTCGGGGGCGGTGACGTCCCAATCCACGTCCCAAAATCCGAGCGCGCCAACGGAAGTGACTGAACAATATGGCGGGCATGACGAGACTCGAACTCGCGACCTCTGCCGTGACAGTCCTCTAACGCGACAGACACCGAGCGACACCGAGTGAGTTGGAGCGACGCCGATCGCCAGTACTTGTCAGGGGATAGCGACTGTTCGGCACATTTCGCATGATCCCTACCGACACCGAGCAAGCCACAGCGACATGGGGATGGACGGCGGGGTTACGACACAAACTACGACACAAACTCCCCCACAGGCCTCCACGCTGGCAGCCCGAGTTGTCCGTCCCAGAGACGCGCTGTCGGTGCCATGCTCGGAGGCCACCAGGGCAATTTTAGTTGAAATTTTTTTCTGACAACTTAGGCATGCCAAACAAAGCAGAGAGGCGCTCGCCGGGGGAGCCAGGTTCCCGGGAAACCCTCGCTGCTATACTTTCACTTCGCTGACCTGGATGATCGGCTGAAGGTTCGTGTAGTTGGGGACATCAGCCATGATCTCTTGGGCGTGGGGGGCGAAAGCCGTCTGGAAAGCCTCGACTGAGTCGACGAGCATGTGTCCCATCGCAACGTAGGTCATCGGCACACCCGGTGCCCCTCCCGAAATTCCCTGCTCGACCGCAACCCCCTTAATCACGGCGCCTAGCGTTTTCTTAACCATCGGGAGGTGCTTCTCAACGTAATAGGTCATATCGAATTTGCAACCGTCTTTGTAGGGATAGAAGACACTGACCTTAATCACGATAGTCTCCTCGTCAGTTCGTGTGAAGTGGCAAACGAAACGTTAGGATAGAACTCAACAACGGTCAAGTGACCCCAAAGTCCGCAAGCGAGTGTGGGAACTCGTGGCCATTTGGCGCTGCATCATACTCAGGTTCTTGAAGAGGTCAGAGTGTCGGACGTCGTAGTCGTCCCAAAAGGCGGGATCGCATGGGGCACGGTTACGGAGGCTGTGCCTAAACGACGCATGGCGCGCGGAGGAAAACTGGAAATCGTTACGGATTCGGTTCGCCTGGCCGACGGAGAGAAGGCGGCACTTCGTGCTACTAAGGAAGCCCAAGGAGGCGATCACATGGCGTGGATGACGGCGGGAATGGCGACGGCCCTTATTTTTTGGCCCGCTGCCCCATTCTTCCTGTTCGTTAAGGGAAAGGACATTACGATACCGGAGGGTGCCGAAATACCTACCTTTGTCAACGGGAACTTTCCACTAGACCTCTCGAAGTTTGAGCATCCGGCGTCGTTGGCGACAGAGGCGCAAGCGTCTCCACCCCTACAGCGCCGCCCGCAGTCTCTACCCCTACAGAAGTTGCGATTGCATCAACTCCCGCCGGTGCCGACATTGAGTTGGACGGAGCCTTCGTGCCGGCGGTGAGATAGGCGACGCCGTAGCCTGATGCACAGTCTCGGGCGTTTGGGCGGGGGGTGCTGCTGCCAGATCTGAGACGCCTGTAGGTGGAGCCGCAGGAGGTGGCGCCACCTGCGCTGATGTCGCCGATGGTGACGGAGCCGCAACTGCTGTAGCGCTGGTTGGAGTTGCTCCACCCTCACGACCGCATGAGACAGCCGTAGCGGCAACAAAAGCAGCCGAAACTCTTGGGACTATCGTCGTGACATCGAGCCCCGACAGAGCCGGTTGACGATTCCTTCATGGGAAAGAGTCCAGCTACAATCGAAGTGAAGCCTGGACAGCATAGCGGTCGACTGTTCATGGCGGGTTACGAAAACTGGGTTCAGTGGGTCACAACCCAGGCTGCCGCGAACCTCAACATAACGGCCACCATGACGAAGTCGAAATAAGGACCCTGGTGGAGTGACCGGTGCGCGACGGCCTCGGCTCAGGAAGTGCGCCGGGCAATCACGAACCATCCGCGCGGCTCTTGACCCCCGAACATCCCCCTTACCTCCTGGCGAACGTCAATGCGCGACGGCTCGATCGATTCGATCTGCCAACCGTCGGCGAAGGCGGCCCGCAGCTCCTTTTGGGAAACTCGTCTAGGCCCTTCTGTGCCAGGGGTTTCCTCGCTGAAGCAGAGCAGGAACAGTCGCCCCCCGGTTTTCAGGACAGTCCTGAGACCCTGCACGTAGGTAACGCGGTCGGAGTCCGAGAAACCGTGAAACAGACCCGAGTCGATGACGTTGTCGAAGCGTTCGGTCCAGGCTTGCAGTCCGAGAGCGTCTTTGACGAGGAACGTCGCGGCCAGCCCTCGCTCCGACGCCTTGCGTTTGGCCCTCCCGATGGGTTCTTCCAGGAAGTCGAAACCAGTCACGATGCGGCCTCTGCCGGCCAGAAACAAGGCGTTCTCGCCAGTGCCGCAACCCGCATCGAGGACAGAGCCAACGATTTTGTCGGCCGCTTTCTGGAACGCTGGCTGCGGTTTCCCGATGTCCCATGGCGCCTGTCCGGCGTAGGCGCTAACAAAATGTTCACGATTTCGGCTGGTGCTTTGAAGTTCGGACATAAGGCATCCCCGGACAATTATACCGCGGCGAAATCCGAAGTGAGCTCCGCCTCGCCAGCATGATCATGGCATCCAGCCCGAACCTTCTTCCGGCGCTCGATCGCGGCCTGCACCAGCACCGTTCGCACCTCATCCGCAATCCGTGGATCATCGAACTAATGCTTTCGGATGAGGGGCATCTCGATACCCGCGTCGAGGAGCGAAAGAACGTGCTGTTGGTGCCACTGGCGCAGGCGGGCAAACTCGGCTGGTTGATCAGCGCCAGGATAACCGCGGTGATACAGGTAGATCTGGACGCTTGACAAAAGCGGGACGCGTCGCTGTAGCGAACAGCGACACGCCCCTAGCCTTTCATGTAGTTAAGACTAAAGCGACGACGGCGTCCTCGGCGTCCTGGATGGTGTCGTAGGTCTGGAGGAGGTCGTCGACGTGCGTCATCTCGATCAGCGTCCGTGCCTGACTGTTGAACGCCGCGAACAAGATGCCGCGGTCTGATTTACGGGCGTTAACATGAGCCGCGACAAGCGCGCCAAGTCCGGCCGAATCGATAAATGGGACATCACTGAAATCGACAATCAAAACGGGCGAGGATTCGGAACGCACGGTCTCTTGAAACTTGAATAGCGTGCGAATACTGAGCGGGCCCTTGAGCGAAAGAATTCTCTGGCCACGAGAACTCTGAGAGGCAACTATCTGCAGATTTTCTGATGCCATGGGTTATCTTCCCTTTCGTCTCAGTTGTTTGAGCGCCCGCTTTGAAATGCGGAGGTTCCGGATGATAAGAGCTCCGCGACATGGGTCATGTGCATGAGTTCCAGGACGCGGGGCGTCATGTTGACGAAATGCAAGATGACTAGGCCCTGTTT
>Ga0187783_10003320_pt1 | contig 11858 bp, 13 predicted proteins | sample 1015_SJ02_MP02_2_FD_132471 | JGI IMG/M metagenome (GOLD analysis project Ga0187783, IMG submission 132471) | Tropical peat soil microbial communities from peatlands in Department of Meta, Colombia - 1015_SJ02_MP02_20_MG | ecosystem: Environmental > Terrestrial > Soil > Wetlands > Peat | place... | reverse complement strand
GGTCGAGACGCGACCGAAAACAACGGCGAGAATATTCTCCGATGACTAGGCTGCCACACGACTTCAAACGGATTCGCCTGGAGTTGGCGCGCTCGAAGGACTTTCCGAACGGATCCGCAACTCACGGCTACGAATTTGTTGCTCCGCTTGATGCCGCCGAGCATATAAATCCAACGCTTTGGCAAAAACATCGCGAGCATTGTCGCGTTGTTCGGTTTTGGGGCGACGAGGAGGAAACCGGACAGTTGGTGCACCGGCCCGGCGGCGCGGAACATGCGCGTTGGCTCTTCCATTATGCCAATGGCGCGGAGCATGACGACGAATCGGGCTACCGGTTCGGCGCTCATCCATTTCGGCAAGGCGAATATGTTTCAATTCGTGAAGACGACAACGACATGCACACATTTCGCGTCGTGTCGGTCAATTCAGCGACCTGATTTACGATGCCTCCGGCACAAGAACGGCAGCCCCTTGTAAGCGCCCCGTTCTGAGGTCTGAGAATGCTTCATTGGCGCGCCTCAGAGGATAACGAACTGTTTCGGTAACAACAGCGGCCTTTGCGACGATTTCGAAGAACTCGTCGCCGTCCTTTCTAGTCAAATTGGCAACCGACCTGAGCTCTCTTTCTTCCCAAAGCAACCGGTAAGGAAAAGCGGGAATGTCGCTCATATGAATTCCCGCACAGACAACGCGGCCGCCCTTCCGGACGGCGCCCAGCGCAAGCGGAACCAACGGTCCAACGGGAGCATAGATGATTGCACAGTCGAGTTCGTCGGGCGGCCTCACCTCAGAGCTTCCGGCCCACTCCGCGCCGAGTTTTCTTGCAAAAGCTTGTGCAGCTGTGTCGCCGGGACTAGTGAAGGCAAACACGTCACGACCTTGCCACCGTGCAACCTGGGCGATGATGTGAGCGGCGGCACCGAAACCGTAGAGCCCTATCCGTTTCCCCTCGCCGGCAATCCTGAGGGAGCGCCAGCCGATCAATCCAGCGCAGAGTAGCGGCGCAATCGCAACGTCCTCGCCACTCTCGGGAAGCCGAAAAACGAATTTTGCATCGGCTATGGCATGGGTGGCGAAGCCGCCATCTCTCGTATAGCCGGTGAACAGCGGTTCATTACAAAGATTTTCTCGACCTTGACGACAATATTCGCAATGTCCGCACGTTCTGCCCAGCCAGGGAATGCCGACGCGCATACCAATCGCCAAACCGCTTACGTCTTTTCCGACAAGATCGATCCGACCGACGATCTCATGACCGGGAACAATTGGCAGTTTCGGATTCGGCAATTCGCCGTCAACCACGTGAAGATCCGTCCGGCAGACTCCGCAGGCGGACACCCGAACTCGAACTTCGCCCTGTAATGGCTCCGGATCGGGCCGTTCCATCGGCTTTAGTGGCTCGCGGGCCCGCTCCAACACCATAGCCTGCATTGCCGCGAGCCTCTTGGTTTATGCAAGCAATTGCCTTTCGATTTCCCGAACGGGATGCTTGGTCAGATCTTTTTCTACCTCGGCAATAATCCGCTTCTTGATATCTGGATGAACGGCACGCCACAACTTTGCAAGCGTACGCGGTGGAGCGACAACGACGATTGCCTTGGCATTATCTGCGCGTACCAATTGTTCCAATGCATCCGCCACCCGCTCGGCAAAGCGCTCTTTCTCCAACTCGTGCCAATCAGTGCTCTCCATGCTGCTGCGGCGATTAGTGGCTGCCCGCTTGAAACCGCGACCTGGCCGATCTGTACCCTGCTCGTGAGTCGGTGGATTTTCATCAGTAAACACGCGCTCGGTAGTCAAATTCGGGAGTTTCACACTGCCAAGATTGCGCAAGAATAAAGCCTTTTGGCCATCACCTACGAACACCAGTCCATTACGAGGAATAGACAGCTTGTTCATGTTCGTCTCCGACGCCTTGGCCTGTTCCGAAACTTTGAACGAGCTTGATGCACATTCTCAAGGGCAAACACATTGATCTTCGCTAATGCGACATCAAAGTGGGAACGGTCATGGAGGCGAGCACGCCCCGCGTGGCGCCGCCGAGTACGAATTCTCGCAGCCGTGAGTGGCCGTAACCGCCCATCACCATGAAATCGGCAGATAAGTCTGCGGCGAGCGACAAAAGATTATCCGCGAGCTGGATATGTCCGGCTGAGGCTCGCCTAAGTTCGACGTTGAGACCATGACGTGCCAAGTGCTCGGCCATGTCTGCCCCTGCAAATTCATCGCTCTTGCCCTTTTTACCGACGATTGTCACCAAATTCACAATTTTCGCCTTCGCTAAGAAGGGCATGGCGTCAGAGACGGCGCGGGCCACATTGCAGCTGCCGTCCCAGCAGACCATGACGCGATTGAGGCTGAGCTTTGCTTTCTGAATACTTGGCACGACAAGCACGGGTCGCCCGGATTTGAAGAGTGCAGCCTCAATTATCAGTTCGTCCACCGTCCGCTTGTCTGAGCCTGCCTGACCGACCACGGCGAGATCAAAACGTCGCGCCATGCGTGCGAAAACGTTGGCTGCTTCGGAAAGCTCGGAACTGATTATGCACGATTCAGATGAAAGTCCAGCGCGCCTAACACTCTCGTCGAACTTCGCTTTGGCACCCGTCGCACGGTTTTCATTCTCTAAACGCTGAGCCTCAATTAAACCAATCGGAATACCCTCCTTACGTGACACCGGCAGGATAATCGGATCGTAAAGAAACGACACCCCGGCAACGTGAGTCTGGAATAAACTCGCAACTGATACAGCAAACTCTGTGGTCCGCTCCGACGAAAGGTTTACAATAATATCTTTGAACATGAAGGCTTCTCTCAATTTATAGGATCAGACTATTTCTATCGCTTCAGCTGCCTTGATATAGATCAATGCGCTTACAAATCCGAAACATTTCCTTTTTTGCCTCCACATTCACTATTCCGCTCGGCTTTAGAAATGAACTCCACTAACTATCTACTCGACCCTATTGCGAGCAATCTGCATTGATATGAATCAAGGCCAACGAAAACCAATGACCTATCGATTTAGGCCCTTTCAAAAATCCTTCTCCACGTGATTGGCTCAGATGCCAAGACCTGCGCTTTCAAAACTACCTAAGACAAAGCTTAGGAAGCTAGATCGCTCGATGGCAACACACGTCGCGCTAATCTCAATTATCCACGATTGTACCGCTGACGTGATTGCTTGCGCGAGTTACGCTCGGCGGAAAACCAACGCGGAAAGCATACACCAGCTTCGCACTGCAATTCGGCGGCTACGTGGAGCTTTATCGATCTCTCGATCAGTTACGTGCGAACCGCCCACCGCTCTTGTCGGCGGCGTCCGTACTTTGCAGCGCGAATTGGGTACCGCTCGGGAATGGGATGTTCTTATCCAGGATATGATCGGTACAATGCCACAACGAATAGTCTTCCAAAAAGGCTTCGGTGAGACCGTGAAGGCAGCGAAGGTAAGGCGTACGACGGAAGACGAGCGAGCGCGACACGCTTTTAAAGACCCGCGATGCACAGACCTTTTGCTTCAATTGACCGCGTGGACCGACCGGCGTCTCGACATAGCGACTGATCGCGCGCAGAATGTCGCGGGTGGCACAATCGATGATTTTGCAGCGCAATTCCTAGTAGCCAGGCAGCGCAAGGTCCATAAGCTCGCGAAAAAAATCCAAAAGCTTGATGCGGAAGGCCTTCATAAACTGAGGATACGCATAAAAAAACTTCGCTATACGGTGGAATTCTTTCGCGACTTGTGGCGTGGAACGCGCGTCAAAAAATATCTCGCCATTCTCAAGCGCGTGCAGGACAGCCTGGGCACCGCCCACGATGCGATTGTTTCGGCGCGTTTGATCGCCGACCTTGACCCAAATTTCCGACGCAAGGACAAGCCGGGGAAATCGCTGTTAGACGATTGGGCGGCAGCTAGCTTAGAACGCGAGCGACATCAAGCTGCTCGCTTACTTCGAAAATTAAAGCGGCTCAAGCCTTTGACCTAATAACGAGCATGGTGGGTTTGTCGTGGAAAAGCGACATGGTCAGGAGGAAGTGTTTCGGTTCCTCGCAAATCCCGTCACATATGGGCAGGTAGGGGGAGCTAGCGACGCCGTTCGGCGCATCGACACCCATGCGGCATCGGTGTTTCTCGCCAGCAATCGCGCACTCAAGGTCAAGCGGGCGGTGGAATTCCCATTCCTGGACTATTCCACTCTCGCGAAGCGCAAGGAAGCTTGCCAAGCCGAACTTGCTGTCAACAGCCTATACGCGCCAGAGATTTATCGAGGCGTCATCGCCATTACTCGAGAAGCGGACGGTAGGCTCGCACTTCAAGGCAAAGGAATACCTGTTGAATGGGCGGTCGAGATGCATCGTTTCGATGAGGGACGCACACTCGATAACATCGCCGGCGAGATCGACGAGGCACTGGCGGAAGACCTCGGCAGGGTCGTGGCCGCAGCCCACGAGAAGTCGCCAATTATCGAGGCCGGACCTTGGGTGGAGGCGCTCGAAACTTATCTCGACCAGAATCTCGTGGCATTTCGGGAAATGCCCGAGCTTTTCGAACCAGCGGCTGTCATTGCGCTCGATCGCAAATCTCGCGCCGCCTATGAGCGCATCCGCCCGCTCCTTCTCGCCCGTGGGCGAATGGGCCGAGTTCGCCGCTGCCACGGCGATCTTCATCTTGGCAACATCGCACTTATCAATGACCGCCCAATCTTATTCGACGCCATCGAATTCGATCCCCTGATTGCAGCCGGAGACGTACTTTACGATCTGTCATTCCTTTTGATGGATCTCTGCGAGCGCAACCGTATCGAAATAGCCAACATCGTTCTCAACCGTTACCTCGTCCAGACGCGATGCATCGAGGATCTCGACGGGCTTGCAGCGCTACCGCTATTTCTCTCGCTCAGGGCAGCAATTCGCGCCAAAGTCACCGCTGCTCGGATCGATCGCGCCGAGACGCATCAGCGGCCGGCGATCGCGCAATCGACGCGTGCTTATTTTGCCTTCAGTCGGCGCGCAATCTCATCCCCCGCACCGAGATTTGTTGCCATTGGTGGGTTATCCGGGACTGGCAAAACGCGTCTTGCGCGCACACTCGCTTCGTATCTGGCGCCGATACCTGGCGCTATCGTCGTGCGTTCGGACGTAGAACGAAAGGCGCTGTTCGGGATGATCGAAACAGAAAAGCTTCCCGAAACAGCCTATGCGGATGAGGTTACAGCACGTGTTTACGGCGTGCTCGCCGAGAAGGCGAGTCGCGTTCTTGCTGCCGGACATTCTATCATCCTCGATGCCGCATTTGCCGACCAACGTGAACGCGGCGCCGTCGCAGTGGCCGCGAAATCGATCAGCGTTCCTCTTCAGGGACTCTTTCTCACAGCATCCCTGAGGACACGGCTCACACGCCTGCGCAGCCGCGAGAATGACGCATCTGATGCCAATGAGGCAGTGGCTCGGGCGCAGGAGCGCTACGATTTGAGTCAGGTCGAATGGACGACGCTCGATGCATCGGGCACCGTCCAGGAAACCCTGGCCCATGCCCTGGCGGCGCTCGATTGTCGCAATACTCAGAGCTCCGGCTGAATGGACGGACCGGAATGCCGATTTCAATCCCAGTTGATACTACGGACACGATCAACCGCTGTGTGCGAATGGTTACACCCGGATTCGTGCTGCTATGAACTCAAATCTAGAACAAATACGGATAAACAGCGTGTCCGACTTAGAAGGGTTGTCGTCTGTAGAAGCTGCACGGCGCCTGGCTGAATTCGGCGCCAACGCAGTGACTGAGGAGCACGTTCATCCTCTGAAAAGGATAGCGCGCCACTTCTGGGCGCCCGTGCCCTGGATGCTGGAAGCAACAATCGCGCTGCAGATTGCGATCGGACAGCATCTTACGGCGTCCATCATCGCAATCTTGCTAGTCGTGAACGTAATTCTTGGGACAATACAGGAAAATCGGGCAGACGCCGCCTTGGCACTACTCAAGCAGCGGCTCTTATTGAAATCTCGCGTCAAGCGCGATGGCGGATGGATCGATCTGCCTGCGGCCGATCTCGTGCCCGGAGACATCGTTGAAGTATGTCTTGGCGACGTCGTTCCCGCCGACATCATTCTCCTCAGCGGCTCCATGCTGGTGGATCAATCGATGTTGACCGGAGAATCGATACCGCTCGAGACAGAGCCTGGAAAAACGAGCTATGCCGGGGGCCTCGTCCGGCGCGGGGAAGCGATCGCAAAGGTTGTAGCCACAGGGGTGCGTACGTACTTCGGTCGCACTGCTCAACTCGTGAGCGTCGCTCATGTCGAGAGCGCGGAACAGAAGGCCGTATTGGCCGTCGTCCGCAATCTGACCGCAATCAATTTCGTGATTGCAATCGGAATCGTCGCATACGCTCTCATCATAAGCATCAGCGTACAGCAAATTACTCTGCTGGTCCTTACGGCAATGCTATCGGCCGTTCCTGTTGCGTTGCCCGCGACATTTACGCTTGCGGCAGCATTGGGCGCCAGAACGTTGGCCTTGAAAGGCGTGCTGCTGACCAGGCTATCGGCATTGCATGAAGCAGCCACAATCGATGTACTCTGCGCCGACAAGACCGGCACGCTGACACTGAATGAACTCAAGGTGGGCGCTATTCGTCCGGCTAAGCCGGGATACAGCGAGGCCGACGTTCTGAACTACGCCGCGCTCGCCAGTTCGGTAGACGGCCAGGATCCTATAGACACCGCGATCCGCAATGCCAGCCGAAACAAAGCATCGGGGCGTGTTTCGCCGATCGCAGTAAAATTCACGCCTTTCGATCCGGCAGCAAAAACGGCCGAGGCAACCGCGATTGAGGAGGGCCGTGAAATTCGGGTCATCAAAGGTGCGCCGGCTGCCGTCAGCGCGTTAGCGACAATCGACGCGCAAGCCGCCGCTGAGTTGGACGCGCTTACGCGAGCCGGATATCGGGCGCTTGCAGTTGCGGCTGGCGCGAGCGGCAGGTTGGAGCTGATCGGATTTATTGCATTCGGCGATCCGCCGCGGCCGGACTCGGCGAAATTGCTGGCAGAATTGCGCTCGCTCGGCGTCCTTCCGGTCATGGTAACAGGCGACGCCGCCGGCACGGCGGAGACTGTGGCGCGGGAAATCGGACTTAACGGTCGAATCTGTCCGCCTGGAAAAATTCCGCAAAGCGTCAGTCCAGACGATTTTGCCGTATATGCCGGTGTGTTTCCGGAACAGAAATTTCAACTGGTGAAGGCATTCCAACGCGAGGGCCATGCAGTCGGCATGTGCGGCGACGGGGCCAATGACGCGCCGGCCTTGCGGCAAGCGCAGATGGGTATCGCCGTGTCGACGGCGACTGATGTTGCAAAGGCGGCGGCGGGTGTTGTGCTGGCCGAGCCAGGTCTCGGCGGAATCGTTGCCTGCATCAAGGAGGGCAGATCCGCTTTTCAGCGTGTGCTGACCTACACGTTGATGATTCTCGTCAACAAATGCGTCACGCTCATCGTGCTCGGGATCGGCTTGATCGTTACCGGACATGCCGTGCTCACGCCGCTGCTCCAAGCGCTCGCGATGCTCACCAACGATTTCGTGACCATGGCGCGTGCCGCCGACCGGGCGCGACCGTCGCCCTATCCAAATAAATGGCACGTCCGCAATCTTACCCTTGCGGCAATCCCTTTAGGGACGTTCAGGCTCCTCTATCTCATTGGCATATTGAGTACGAGCTGGTACTCGCTCGGCGTGACACCCGACCAGATGCAAACTTTGACTTACGTCATGCTGGCATTTGCCGGCCAGGGCAATGTTTATGTATTGCGCGAACGCGGACGGCTGTGGCATTCGCGTCCCGCCCCGATCATGATGCTTGCATCGACATGTGACGTCATCCTGGTTGGCTGCCTTGCCGCCTTCGGTATCCTGATGGCTCAATTGCCGATACCGATCATCCTACTTCTGGCTGGCGCGACCATTGTTTTTACCCTCGCGATGGATTCGATAAAACTACTGGTGCTTTCGCGCCTGCGAATCGACTGATATGAGACCTATCGTCGAAACTTTTGCTGAATGCGTGGACTTCATCTCGCATAGACAATGAATCCGCTCGTGCGACCGCTCGGATCGCTCGACCGCAGGAAAGAATCTATCCCTTCAATTACAAGTCGCCAAAGTCGCGCAAACTGGCCCATTGATCCAAATCAATGCCGAACGAGGCTGGCAGGTTTGAATAACAGCCGTGGAGGTACAAGTCATGTCTAAGCACAACCGGAAGAAGGACTGGTTTCCTTATTATGATCGAGAATGTTTCGATGCCAGAATTCACTTTCTCAAATTTCCGCCCGGAGATGCCGATAGGGCTTTGGCAAGTTATATGAAAAACAATGATGGCGCGCGGAACCGGAAGCCGCGCCACGAGAATCCTGGACAGACCTTCCGCAGACTGCCGAGCATTTAAAAATATTTACTTTTTGAAGCTTCACATTTGCAGAACGTGGAGTACACGGCGCAAAATGTTTCACGTGGCGAGGAATATTTGGATCATATTGATTGCCGTCGCGCTGATGGCATATGCGAATGTTGTCCTTAAGCTTCGCATTACCGCTTTAGGCAGAGAAAGCTCGGTGTCTTGGGTATCTTATCTCCTATCGATGGTGTTTGATCTATGGACTTGGTCGGCGATCATTGCCGCCGCAACTACTGGATTGCTTTATGTGAGTTCCCTGCGACAGCTCGAGCTTACTGTCGTTGAACCCCTGTTCGCGCTTGTTTTCATCGTTGTGCCCCTGGCCGCGGTGCTTATCTTGGGGGAGCAACTGCCTACCCTTAGGATCGTTGGATTAGCTCTCATTTTCATCGGCGTGGTTCTAGTAGGGCTAACCGCGCGAGTAGTATGATGACGTCAAATCGGTTGAAGACCTACCAAAAAAAGCGCGATTTCAGCTTAGCGCGCGAGTCGCGCGGCAAGGGTGAAACGGACAGCACAATGTCTCATCGCTAAAGAAATTCCGCATTGATATTTATCAAAGCTAAAAATTTTCGTACCTACTAAGTAAGGTTCCTGAGGCCTTTTTTGAAGGATGGAGGCGTGCTGTGGCACAAAAAAAAAGTCAGAGCGAACTGCAGAAGAAAGTTTTGCTGCTTGGTCAAATTCCCGGATATTTTGCAAAGGGGGCCATGGATCGGTTCGCGGAATGTGCTAAAGCGCAGACCGAGTTATACGAGAAATTTCAAGAGACGAACAAGCAGTGGCTTGATCGAGTCCAGGCTGAGGCAAAGCTTGCGTCGGAATTTGTGTCCAAGCTGTCATCGGCGCGTTCAATCCCTGACGCAATGATCGTATGTCAGGAATGGGGCACCCGGCGGTTTGAAATGATCGCCGAAGATGCCAAGCATGTCTTGGATGATACGCAGAAATTGATTAGGACGGGCGCGCACATGGTGACGAACGGCTTTGCTTCGAAAGGCGATGGCATTAGCACCTAATAGTGTCGTTTCTTCGATTTAGCATGTCCAAGTGTGTGGGCCGCCGACGCGATCCGCCAACGGCAATCACGTGCAGCGCATGCCAAGTGTAAGAGATCTGGAGAGGAAAACATGACCCGGGTCGCATTAGTGACCGGTGGGACGCGTGGCATAGGAGCTGCTATCTGCAAGGCGCTCAAGGCCGCCGGGTACAAGGTCGCGGCTAATTATGGTGGCAACGTTGACGCGGCGCAGCAATTCAAGGCGGAGACCGGCATTCCGGTCTACAAGTGGGACGTCTCCTCGTTCGACGCCTGTGCTGCGGGCGTGAAGCAAGTCGAGGCCGAGGTAGGGCCGATCGATGTGCTGGTCAACAACGCCGGAATCACGCGGGACGCTCAATTTCACCGCATGCAGCTGGAGCAGTGGACCGCTGTGATCAATACCAATCTAGGCTCGCTGTTCAACATGAGCCGGCAGGTAATCGAGGGCATGCGCGAGCGCAAGTTCGGCCGGATCATCAACATTTCCTCGATCAATGGCCAGAAAGGCCAGTTCGGCCAAGTCAACTATTCGGCTTCAAAAGCGGGCGAGATCGGATTCACCAAGGCGCTGGCCCAGGAAGGAGCGCGTGTCGGGATCACCGTCAACGCTATTTGCCCGGGCTATATCGCGACCGACATGGTCAAGGCGATGTCGCAGGAGGTGTTGAAGGAAAAAGTCTTGCCGCAAATTCCGATCGGGCGAATCGGCGAACCCGAGGAAATCGCCCGTTGTGTGGTTTTCCTGGCTTCCGACGATGCCGGGCTGATCACCGGTTCGACGTTGACGGCGAACGGCGGGCAGTATTTCGCCTAATTGCGACGCAGGCGCGAACTCGGCGGACAAGTCATAGTGAGCCGCCGGCCATTAACGCGACTGCTCAACGTCAATCACGTCCACGTCGAGGGAAACGTTGCCGGAATCACGTTTCACCGATAGATGAACTTCTCCCCCGATACCAATACGGTCGAACTCTTCAGTCAAATCAGCCAGTCTGCGCACGGGCTTGCCATCGACACCGACGATAATATCGCCAAGTTGGTTCTGCGCGGAATTGACGCCACGCAGTCCTGCGCGCGCCGCTGGCGAGCCGGATACGGTTCTAACCACAATCACGCCATCGATACCCAATCGGGTGGCAGCAGCTTCGCCGGCGGTCACGATTCCGATTCCGGGCATCGGCATGTGCCCCACAGTGATGAGCTGCGGAACGACACGGTTGACGACGTCGACTGGGATCGCGAAACCGACGCCCGCGCTCGATCCGGCAGGAGAAATAATCGCAGTGTTTACGCCGATCAATCGACCTGCCGAATCCAGAAGTGGCCCTCCGGAGTTGCCGGGATTGATGGCGGCGTCGGTCTGAATAACGTCTGCAATCTCGCGACCGCTGCTCGATTGCAGCCGCCGCTTGAGCGCGCTAACCACGCCGGTGGTGAGCGTCATGTCGAATCCGAACGGATTTCCGATTGCATAAGCGAATTGACCGACCTTTAGATCGACTGAGGTACCAATTGCCAGCGGCGGCGGCAGCGACTTGACTGATTCAGTACGGATTACCGCCAGATCGTAATTGGCGGCAACGCCTACGATTTTCGCTTTAGTGACCTCACCGGTGCCAAATCGCACCTCCAGCCCCCGCGTGTCGGTGACGACGTGATCGTTGGTCACGATATTGCCAGCCTCGTCCCAGACGAACCCGCTACCGGTCTGGATCTCTTCTTCGCTTGCCGCAGTCAGCGAGCTTTGCCCCTTAAAACCCGCAATCTGGACCACGGACGGCGCAGCCCGCTCGAATATTGCAATAGTAGACCTCTCCACTTCGGAAAGATCGCCGCGCGCTTCGACAGCGCGCGACGCTGCGTTAGCCGGGAACAGCGCTCGGTCGAGGAAGGTATGTGCAGTCCAAATGACGAGTAGGGCGACGAGGATGAAAAGCCCAATCCGTTCCAAGCGATCAATCATCCTGGTCTCTTTCCTTCTCAATTCGCTATGGGTATCAGCGCCAGCCCGTGGCCGCGCTCGAAACGTGTTCATCCGTGTGGTTGGCGTCGACCGGGGACATCTGCCGAGTCAGCGCCCAGCTGAGGAATAACAGTGCAAGCATGCAGGCAAATATGATGGCCGCCCATTCCGCGGCTGCAAAGACAGCCCGCCAATCACCAGACTTCTTCTGGTAAAGCTTATTTGGGTCCAACGGCATGATTAATGCCTCTGACAGGTCTCCTAATATTGAACTTTGTTGCTGCCGCTTCGAACTGGCGACCCATATTTTTCTCTATCCGACAGGCCATCGCGCTCAGCGACAAGGTGATGACAAAACGCTTATTGCGCGGCGCGGGAGGTGCATTGACGTATGTCAAAG
>Ga0187783_10003319_pt1 | contig 11861 bp, 8 predicted proteins | sample 1015_SJ02_MP02_2_FD_132471 | JGI IMG/M metagenome (GOLD analysis project Ga0187783, IMG submission 132471) | Tropical peat soil microbial communities from peatlands in Department of Meta, Colombia - 1015_SJ02_MP02_20_MG | ecosystem: Environmental > Terrestrial > Soil > Wetlands > Peat | place... | reverse complement strand
TCCCGTCGGCCGGCTTGGCGATCAGCCCGTCAAGGCCCGCGCCCTCGAACTGCCCGAACCAGCCCGCCGCTACCGAACGGTCCGTGGTGGCCAGGGTCAGGTGGATGGGGGAGCCCGCCGTGGCCAGGACGCCCTCAAGCGCGGCCCGGCGCTCGGCGAACGGCCGCTCCATATAGTCCGAGTCTCCGAGCGCGAGCAGATCGAACGCGATGAAGTGCCCCGGTGTCTGCTCCGCGAGCAGCGAAACCCGGCTGGCCGCGGGGTGGATCCGCAGTTGCAGCGCCTCGAAGTCCAGCCGCCTGCCTGCCGCGTCCGGGACCACGATCTCGCCGTCGATCACGCAGCGTTCCGGCAGCTCGGTCAGGACCGCGGCCACCAGCTCGGGAAAGTATCGGGTCATCGGGCGTTCGTTCCGGCTGCCGATCTCGATCTCAGCGCCGTCACGGAACACGATCGACCGGAAGCCGTCCCACTTCGGCTCGAACACGTAGTCCCCGCTCGGGATGGTGTCCACCGGCTTGGCCAGCATCGGCGCGACCGGCGGGTTGACGGGAAGATCCATGGCCCCCAGCTTCCGCGATCATGTGGTAGATGGTGTACTTCCCCACTACCGGCCACGATCATGCTCTGCTTGGTCAGAGGTTCGCGCCGGTCTGGTCGCCGGCCAGGTAGGGAGCGGTCCACTCCTCGCTGCGTCGCCACAGCTCGGCGCCCAGCTCGGGCGTGGCGACCGGGCTCGGTTCGCGCTCGGCGCACCTGTCGTAGAACCGGCCGCTGGCCTGTGCCACGTCAGGCGAGGTCGCGCAGTACAGGGACGTCGCGGCGCCTTCGGTCACGGTGAGCATCCGCCGCGTGATCAGCGGCCGCACCGGCCACGGCACGCGCCGCCAGATGTCCGAAGCCACCACGCCGGGGTGCAGCGCGTACGACGTGACCCCGGTCCCGGCCAGGCGGCGGGCCAGTTCCTGGGTGAACAGCACGTTGCACAGCTTGGAGACCGCGTACTCGTGCAGCGCCGTGACGTTGCGCGCAGGCCGGCGCAGCGCCCCGAAGTCGATACCGCCAGCGTTGTAGTGGGCGTCGCTGGACACGCTGACGATCCGGGACGGCGCGCTACCAGTCAGCCGCTCAAGCAACAACCGCGTCAACACGAAGTGCCCGAGGTGGTTGACCCCGAACATCATCTCGAACCCCTGCCTGGTCAGGCGGTGCGCGCCGCCCACTCCCGCGTTGTTGATCAGCACGTGCAACGGCTCCCCGCGAGCGAGAAACCCCGCGGCGCACGCTCGCACGGACTCCAGGTCAGCCAGGTCCAGCGCCAGGAAGAACACCGACTCGTTCCCCGTGGCCGCCTTGATCGCCGCCACCGCCGCCTCTCCCTTGACCGGGGACCGGGCCGCCACGAAAACCCGCGCGCCCCGCCGGGCCAGCGCCTCCGCTGCCGCCCGACCTATTCCGGTGTTAGCCCCGGTCACCAGGAAGCCGCGCCCGCCCAGTGCGCTCATGACCAGCTCCGCACAACTGATCGTGGGCCGTTACCCACGCCATGGCAGGGGTAACGGCCCACGATAACGAAACCGGCGGGGCTACTCGACCGGGATTTCCTTGTTGATCAGGCCGAGGTCGATGCCCTGACGGTTGCGGACGATGCGGGCGCCCACGTAGATGACGATGGCCAACACGTACATCGCGCCCATGTAGATGAGCGAGTCGTGCGCATTGACGCCGTACAAGTCGTTCGACAGCCACTCGTACAGGTTGAACCCCAGCAGCCCGATCGTGACCACTCCGGCCACGGGCACGATCGGAACGCCGAGCAGCTTGACCTTGCTTGCCGGGGAGGCGTACCACAGATCGGGCTTGCGCAGCGGCAAGATGACGACCGCGATCGCGCTGAACAGGTAGGTCACCGCGATGACCAGCGTGGCGTCCAGGGTGTAGGTCCTGAACGTCAACGAGTAGGCGTAGATCGCGGCCAGGCCCACTGCGGGCAGCAGCATCAGCACCAGCGACGCCATCGGCACCCGGCGCTTCTCCGAGACCTGCGCGGCCGCGTCCGGGAGCACCCGGTCGAAGGCGGCGGCGAAGATGACCCTGGTCGAGGACAGGAACAGCGTCCCCACCCAGCCGAGGAACCACAGGCTCATGATCAGGATCAGGATGAACTGGAACGCGGCGTTGTGGACCACCCAGCTGGCCAGCATCACCGGGTACGGGAAGATCGGCAGGGCGGCCTTGCCCCCCGTGAGAAACTGCTGGTTGACGTTCAGGTAGAAGCTCCAGCCGAACGTCTTGGCGAACAGCAGCAGGAAGGCGACGGACAGCAGCACCGTGGTCCAAAGGCCGACGAACATGCCGCCGAAGACGCGGCGGAAGTCGCTGGCCCCGCGGACCTCGCCGTACAGGGTGGTGCCCCAGTTCGGCCACAGCAGGTAGAACATCAGCAGCGGCAGCAGCAGCATGGTCGGCCCGAGCGGCCCGAAGCCTATGGCCGGCGCGATGTACCCGGACTTGACCGCCGCCACGTTGGTCGCCGCATAGCCGTTGGACATGCCGAAGAGCTTGAGGGCCTGGCTGTTGAACGACGCGATGAAGTGCGCCCTGCTGGTGGCCAGGAGGATGATCACGATGACCGCGAAGCCGACCAGGCCGCCGTAGAAGGACCACTTCTGCACCCGCGCGTAGCCTGCCATTCCGATCGAGACCAGGATCCCGGCCGCCACGATGGTGATCAGCGTGACCACGAAGATCCCGTTCTTGGTGCCGAACCAGGCCGCCGCGCCGACGTGGCCGGTGGTAGCCCACAGCGGCTCGAAGAACTCCTCAGACAGGATCCCGCCGTAGATCGGCGCCCAGAGCCACAGGATGAACCACCATCCGGTGGCGGCCATCACGAAGCCGAGCCCGCTGCCCAGGATTCGGCTCTGCCACACGTAGTCGCCGCCGGCCCGCGGGATGGTGACCACCAGCCCGGTGTAGGCGATGACGAGGAACGAGACCCAGACCCCCGAGATGAGGATCGAGGTGATCAGCTGGCCCTTCGGGAACAGGGACTGATCTGCCCAACCAAAGGTCATGCCCAGCGTCACCACGTTGGTGGACAGGCAGGCATAGATCATGGAGTCCCTGACCGACCAGCCGCGGACCAGGCCGGTCGCCTTGCGGAGGAAGAGAGTCGGTCTCTCTTCCCCGAGTGCTCCTGCCGTCATTTTTTATCCTCCGGTTAACCAGGTTCTATCCGTCTTTTTCCGGATTTCGGGGCTTATTTGGGGCGGGGTTGGCGATGGTAAGAGCATTACGTCTGTGGGTCTTTGGGTTCATCTAGCGCCAATATAGGGCTTTGGGGGCGTCTGGGAGCTGCGGTCTGCGAACTTGGAACATCACGGTCTGACATCCTCACTGACTGCAGCCTCACGAACTAGGAACGCCAGCCGTCCACGGCCTGGTGCCCGATCACCGATATGACTCAGACCTCATAGGCCTCACGGCAGCGCCAAGACCCTACGTCAGCCGTTCACGAGTATGTACCTGGTGACCTTTCCCTTCTTCTCGTTCAGCTCCAGGACGGCGCCCTGCAGCACGCCGTCGGTGTAGGAACTGCCCGGATTCATCGCGAGCGTCCGGCCGAGCTTGCGGACCCCCTTGCTCTCGTGGATGTGCCCGTGCAGCGACAGCGGCGGCTGGTACTTCAGGATCGCCGCCCGCACCGCGGTCGAGCCGACCGGCTTCATCACCGCGCCGCCATGGATCGGCCGCATGGTCGCGTCCAGGGCGGGCGCCTCGTCGAGCCCGGTGCCGTACGGCGGCGCGTGGAAGTTGAATACCGCGCGGTTCATGTCGGGGATCGACGAGACCACCGCGTCGATCTTCGTTGCCAGCACGTCCTCCGGCGCCTCGCGGAACGTGTTCCACGGCGTCGGGTTGGTCCAGCCCATGGAGGCCAGGTAGAAGCCGCCGATGTCGATCACCTTGCTCTCGGCGAAGCTGACGCACGGGGCCTGCTCGATGATGTCGTCGATCTCCCAGATGTCGTCGTTCCCGCCGTTCAGGATGCAGGGGATCTCCCCGCCGCGCAGTTTGCTGTCCGCCATGTCGAGCCACATCTCTAGGCCCTTGGTCATCTCCTGGGTGAACCTGCGGTCCACCGAGCCGTCCTCCTCGTTCAGGGCGTCGAGCTCATCGACGGACATCACGGCCGGGTAGTACCCGCGGTCGCGGATCCTGCGCTTCATGTCGTCCAGCTCGGCCTGGGTGTCCAGCTGGACCCGCTGACCGCCGAACGTGACCTCCCAGTGGCCGGGGGACGTGCCCACGATGGGGACCATGACCTTGCCGGTCACGTCCCCGCCGAGCACCACCATGTCGACCTTGTAGAAGGCGGCGGAGTTCAGGAACTTTCGCCAGCAGATCTCAGAGCCATGGATATCCGTGGCGAAGAACACTTTCATCTCATGCGCCTTCCCTTGTAACAAACCCCGGCCGGGATCAGTGGTCCACTTCCTCCGGCAGTTCGTACCAGCGGACCCGGTCGCCGACCTTGGCCCTGGTCTTCCACTTCAGCCCCTTCGGCACCGTCTCCGCGACCTCGTGCAGCTGCTTGGCCTGGGTGAGCGGGTCGTACCTCGGATACGGCGGCGCCAGGCCGGGCTGCGCGGCGAGCAGGCCGGGCAGCTTGGTCAGGTTGCCGGTCACGGTTCGCCACCACCCCCAGTCCCCGGAGAGCACCGAGCCGAACCTGTCGGTGTCGATGTACGGCCGGGTGCCGTCCGGGCCGACCCGGACCCCGGACAGCAGGTGGAAGATGTCGTGCGCGTCCTTGGCGTTGAGCTCGAAGATCTGCAGCTTGGTCAGCAGCAGGTCGGCCGGGTCCAGGGTCGGTGAGGCAGATGCGAACGACGGCCGCAGGTCCAGCGTGTGACACATCGACAGCTTGTCCACCATGACGTCGATCGGCCGCCCGGACGGGGCGTTGAAGTACATCTGCTGGTGACCGTTCAGGTTGTTGAACCGCTTGTCGGGCTCACAGCCCGCGCGCTCCAGGTGCTCGGCCACCTTACGCCAGGTCTTGCCCTGGCAGGCCAGGTCGATGTCCTGGCCCGCGCGCTGACGCGGGGGGAAGTCGGGGCACAGCACGCGCACCCCCAAGCCGCCGAGGATCTTGAGCCGGTAGCCTGCGTCCGCTGCACCTCGCACCAGCGCGAGCGCCTCGGGCAGCGGGTCACCCGCCGCGCCGGGCCCGGGGCCGGCCCCTTGAGCCCCCTGAACCCCCTGCCCCAGGCCCCCTTGAGCTCCGTATGGTGTGGTCATGCCCGTCTTGCTCCTCGCTGTGTGCGCACCGATGCCGCGTGCCACCGGTGCAGTTCGATCATGGTGACGTGACTGCCGGTCTGTCCAGCCTACGCAAAAAGAATCCCACGTTGTGGTGCTGCACGGTACACCACGGTCCGTTCGGGCGATAGAAAAGGTCTCTATTTTTCCGAACGGGCCTTCGTTTCACGTGTCCTTGCTGGTGCCTGAGCCGCGCCGGTAGAACGCCACGTGCTCGGGCGGCAGCGGCGTATTGCCGAGGATCCGGTCGGCGGCCTTCTCCGCGGTCATCATGACCGGCGCGTAGATGTTGCCGTTGGTGACGTACGGCATGACCGACGCGTCGACCACCCGCAGTCCGTCCAGGCCCTGTACCCGCAACGACCCGGGGTCGGTCACCGCCATCGGGTCGGTGCCCATCTTGGCCGTGCACGACGGGTGCAGCGCGGTCTCGGCGTCCCTGGCCACCCAGGCCAGGATCTCCTCCTCGGTCTCCACCTTGGGCCCGGGGGACAGCTCGCCCGCGTTGTACGGATCGAAGGCCGGCTGGGTCAAGATATTCCTGGCCACCCGGACCGCCTCGACCCACTCCCGCCGGTCGGTCGGGGTGGACACGTAGTTGAAGCGCAGCGCGGGATGCACCTCGGGGTCGGGCGAGGTGATCATGACGGTGCCGCGCGAGTCGGAGTACATCGGGCCGATGTGCACCTGATAGCCGTGACCGCCCGCGGGCTGGGAGCCGTCGTAGCGGATCGCGATCGGCAGGAAGTGGAACATCAGGTTCGGATACGCCACGTCGTCGTTGCTGCGAACGAAACCGCCGCCCTCGAAGTGGTTGGTGGCACCGGGCCCGGTCTTGGCCAAGAGCCACTTGGCGCCGACCAGGGGGCGGTTGCGCCACTTCAGCGCCGGCGCGACCGACACCGGCTGCTTCGAGCCGTACTGGATGTAGACCTCCAGGTGATCCTGCAGGTTCTGGCCCACGCCGGGCAGGTCGGCGACCACGTCGATGCCCAGCCGGGCCAGGTCCGCCCCGGGCCCGACGCCGGACAGCTGGAGCAGCTGAGGCGAGTTGATCGCCCCGCCGCACAGGATGACCTCGCCGGCCCGGACCCGCTTGACTTTCCCCTGATGCCGGAACTCAAGGCCTACGGCGCGCTGGCCGCGGAAGATGATCGCCGTGACGAAGGCGCGGCAGGCCACGGTCAGGTTGGCGCGGCTCATCACCGGGTGCAGGTAGGCACGCGCGGCGGACAGGCGCATGCCTTTGTGGATGTTCCTGTCGAAGGCGGCGAAGCCCTCCTGCTGGTAGCCGTTCACGTCATCGGTGAGCGGATACCCGGCCTGCTGCACAGCGGCGAAGAACGCAAGGAACAGCGGGCTGGTCGCCGGGCCGCGCTCGAGCACCAGCGGCCCGGACCGGCCGCGGAACAGGTCGCGGTCGTCGCTGGCCAGGCAGTTCTCCATCCGCTTGAAGTACGGCAGGCAGTGCGCGTAATCCCAGTCGGCCATGCCGGGGTCGGCGGCCCAGCGCTCGTAGTCCATCGGGTTGCCGCGCTGGAAGATCATCCCGTTGATGCTGCTCGACCCGCCGAGGACCTTTCCCCTGGCGTGGTAGATCCGCCGCCCGTTGAGCGCGGGCTCTGCCTCGCTCTCGTACTTCCAGTCGTAGAAGCGGTTGCCGATGGGAAAGGTAAGCGCGGCGGGCATGTGGATGTACGGGTCCCAGATGTAGTCTGGCCGCCCGGCCTCCAGCACCAGCACCCGGTGGCCCGGGTCGGCGGACAGCCGGTTGGCCAGCGCGCTGCCTGCCGATCCGCCACCGACAATGACAAAGTCGTAGATTCCGGGCGCCATGGGTGCCTCCGTGCCCTCTGGACCCAGCGCCGTCAGGCCTGTGTGGCGGCGTCCAGGTTCTCGCGGACGGTCTGGGTCATCTGGTGGTCAGGTCCAAGGTAACGCTCGCAGTCGCTCAGGGCACGCTGCAGGACCGGGACCACGTCGGACAGCCGGCCCACGGTGTAGTAGGCCGAGGCCAGGTTGCAACGGGTGGTCAGCGTCTCCATGTCGCCCGCTCCGAGCATCCGCTCGCTGTCGGCCAGCGCGCGCTCGTAGTGCGGGATGGCCTCGGTCAGCCTGCGGGCCTGCTGATAGCAGACGGCCAGGTTGGAGCGGGCGGTGAGCGTATCCCTGTGGTCCCGTCCCTGGATCTGTTCCCGGTCGGCCAGCGTGCGCTCGTACTGCGGGATCGCCTCCCGCAGCCGTCCCGCGCTGCGGTAGGCGTAGGCCAGGTTGGCCCGGGCCGCGATGGTGTCGGGGTGGTCGGTGCCCTCGACCCGCTCCCGGTCGGCCAGCACCCGCTCGTACTGCCCGATGGCGTCCTTCATCTTCCCGGCGGTGCGGAACGCCGAGGCGAGGTTGGCCCGGGCCGCGATGGCCTCCGGGTGATCACGCCCGTGCATCCGCTCCTGGTCGGCCAGCGCCCGCTCGTACTGGTCGATCGCGTCCCTATGCCGCCCGGCCGCCGCGTAGGCGGTCGCCAGGCTGGAGCGGGCGGCCAGTGTCGTGGGGTGGCCCGCGCCGAGATGCCGCTCGGCGTCGGAGAGCAGCAGCTCGTTGGCGGAGATGGCCTCGTTGAGCTTCCCGGCTGTCTGATACGCGTCCGCCAGGCTGGCCCGCGACCCCAGCGTGACCTGATGGCTGGGGCCGAGCAGCCGCTCGGAGTCGGCCACCGTCCGCTCGTACAGGGCGACGGCGTCGGCGGGGCGCCCGGCCGACTGGTAGGCGTGGGCCAGGTGGCCCCGGGCCGCGATGGTCTCGGCGTGCTCCGGTCCCTGATTTCGCTCCCGGTCCGCCAGCGCCGCCTGGAAGACCGAGATGGCCTCGGAGGGGCGGCCGGCCGACTCGTAGGCCGCCGCTACCCGGTCCCTGGCCACCACGGAATTAGCGTGCGCGGGCCCGAGCAGCCGGGTGCTGGTGGCCAGCATCGACTGCCAGTACGTGATCGCGGCATCGGTTAGCCTGGAGTTTTCCAGGGACAGCCCGGCGCGGAACAGCAGCGGATGGGCCTCGGTCTTCCACAGCATCCCGCTGTCGTTGGCCCGCAGGGTGGCGGTGCAGTCCCGCAGCGCCTGATCGAGCTGCGGCCCGCCGTCGCCTTCCGGCCAGGTCTCGAGCAGCGCATCCGCCGCGGCCAGCACCACCTGCTCGAGGTCGGTCTGCGGCAGCCAGGCGCGGACGGCGGCCTGCACGCTGGCGTGCATCTGTACGGTGCGCACGGGGCTGGCCGGGTCGATGGTGACCAGGCCCACGGCGGCCAGGTTGTTGATGGCGGCGCGCACCATGTTCTGATCCGCCCCGCCCGCGGTGCTCGGGCGGCCCGCGATGTAGCTGCAGGCGGCCGGGCTGGTCAGCACGGCGCCCGGTATCCCGTGGTAGTCCATCATCGCGGCCAGCACCAGGGTGGGCCAGGCCAGCCCGGCGGGCGGCAGCTCGTGCGCGCACTCGGCGGCCAGGGACCAGGTGGCCAGGACCGGCGCCGAGGCGCCGTCCACGCCGGTCATGTGCGCGCGGCGCTCGCTCAGCAGCGAGCGATACTCGCGGCAGCCCAGCTGGCGGGCGTTGATGACCGAGGTGGCCTGGGCCAGCGCAAGCGGCAGGCCGTTGAGGTCCTCGCCCAGGTCCAGTGCCTCGATGCGCTGGTCGGGATGGTCGGTGAGCCGGGAGCTGAGGTAGGACAGGGCCTCCCGCCGGCTCAGCCCGGACACCGGGATCAGCCGGACATCCTTGCTCTCGAAGCTCGCAGCCGGCAGCCTGGTCGTGATCAGCGTCCGGCCGGACGAGCCGGACGGCCACAGGCCTTCCAGGTCGGCCACGTCGGCCAGGTCGTCGATGATCAGCGCCCACGGGCGCTTGGTGTGCGCCAGCCAGGAGACGAAGCGGGCGGCGCTCACCTCGGCGTCCTCGCTGGGATTGCTGGCGTCTACCGTGTTGGCCGCCTGGGCGAAGCCGATGATGACCGACTCGGAGTTGGTCGCGGTCACCCAGACCAGCACCTCGACCAGCCGGCCGTTCCACACGGCGTGGGCGAACTCCACGGCGAGCTGTGTCTTTCCTGTGCCGCCTTGAGCCATGCGTGCCGAGTCGGTCTCCGCGCCGTGCACCAGCACGACGGTTTCCCCTGGATATAGGCGGGTGGCCAGGTCCGGGCCGGTTTCGACGCGCGTGTAGTAGCTGTCCGCGAGCGGCGGCACGATCCCGGACAGCAGTATTCCTGAGTGCGTTGGCGTTTCAGGTTGCTGCGTGACCACGTTCGACAGCCTCTCTTGCCTGCTTGGGAGTCCGCGTCAGGCGGGCGCGTGGACGCCAGCCCGCACATGCGGCGCAACCAGGCCCATCCGGCATGATATTAAGGATGTTCGCGGCAGGCCCCGACAAGGCCATTTGTCGTGATAAGTCACGATGTGTAGCGCTAAGCCCGAGCCGTGTCCGTGCCAGTACGGTCCGTGTCACCGTCCTGCTGGCCGAGTCTAGCGGCTTGCGCGCGCGCGTATCGGGCTCTTGGTCCGTCTGGCCGGCTTTTCACGGCCCGAGATCTACCTCACTGACCCCAGCCAGGAACCCGACATGAGCGCATGGCAGACCCAGCTCGCGTTCCGGCTGGCCGGCTAGGTCCGGCCGGGGCCTACCGCCGGGCCCGCGCCCTAGCCGCCTGCCATCGCGCCGACGATGAGGAACGGTTCGGTGCCCGCGATCACCGAGGCCGGCAGCGGGACGTCAGGCGGCTCGTTGGACAGGTCCTGCTCGCAGGCGAAGAACCGGACGAACGCGCGACGCCGCCCGGTCACGCGATCGCGGATGGTGCCGCGCAGCACGGGATAGGCGGACTCGAGGGCATCGAGCAGCGCCTGCCGCGTGATGCCATCACCTTTGCCGCCCACGCGCAGCGCGATCTCGCCCTCGACCCGGGCCAGGTTCTTCAGGTGCGCGGGCAAGACGACCCGGACCGTCGCCGTGCCTGCTCCGGGCGAACCGCCGCGGCCCGCCGGTACATCGGGCTGGCCAGGCCTCATGGCAAGGTCTCCGGCTCGCTCACGGCAGCGTCTGGACCTCGACGGACAGCACGGCAGGCAGGTCACGGGCGATGGGCTCCCAGGTGTCGCCCGCGTCCGCGGACACGTAGACCTGCCCGCCCGTGGTGCCGAAGTACACCCCGCACTCCTCGAGCGAGTCGATGGCCATCGCGTCACGGTACACGTTGACGTAGCAGTTCTCCTGGGGCAGTCCGCGGGTGAGCGGCTCCCATTCGTTCCCCCCGCTGCGGCTGCGGTAGACCCGCAGCTTCCCGTCCGGCGGGTAGTGCAGCGAGTCGCTGGTGATCGGCACCACGTAGATGGTGTCCGGCTCGTGGGCGTGCACGCCGATCGGGAAGCCGAAGTCGCTGGGCAGGTCGCCGCTGACCTCCCGCCAGGTCTCGCCCGCGTCGTCGCTGCGCATCACGTCCCAGTGCTTCTGCATGAACAGCGTGTCCGGCCGGGCCGGATGCATCTCGACGTGATGGACGCAGAACCCGACCTCGGGCTCATCCTCGGGCAGGGTGCCCTCCGAATGCAGGCCGCGGTTGACCGGGCGCCAGCTCGCCCCGTAATCGTCGCTGCGGAAGGTGCCCGCCGCGGAGATCGCCGTGAACATCCGCCCGGCGTGGACCGGGTCCAGGATGATCGTGTGCAGGCACATGCCCCCGGCGCCCGGCTGCCATCCGGGGCCCGAGTCGTGCGTGCGCAGCCCGGTCAGCTCGGTCCAGGTCGCTCCGCCGTCGCTGGTCTTGAACAGCGCGGCGTCCTCCACCCCGGCGTACGCCACGTCCGGATCGCCCGGCGACGGCTCCAGGTGCCAGACTCGCTTGAACTCCCAGGGCCGCGGGGTGCCGTCGTACCACAGATGGGTGCCGGGATCGGTCGCGTAGCTGAAGTCGTTCCCCATCGCCTGCCACGTGGCGCCCCCGTCGTCGGAACGCTGGATCAGCTGTCCGAACCAGCCGGTGTTCTGCGAGGCGTAGATCCGGTCCGGGTCGGCGGGAGAGCCCTTGAGGTGATAGATCTCCCAGCCGCCGAAGTGGGGACCGCTGACGTCCCAGCTGGCGCGGTTCCCGTCCGAGGTCAGGATGAACGCTCCCTTGCGTGTCCCGGCCAGTACTCGTACGTGTGTCATCTCCGGTCGCGGCGTGCAGCTCCCGGCCGCCACGCCGGGAGAACACCGCCGCTTCACCTCCCGATGGATATCGATGTTAGTCGATAGTGTATTCGCTTGTCTAGGTACCGCCTGCTCGCCACGCCCGGTCCTGAGCCGGTGATCCGGGACCGCTGCCGCGCCCTGGGGCCGGGGCGGGCATCACGCCCGCTCCGACCTGACGTTACGACGGGTCCCGGCCAGGAAAGTCATCGTTGGAGGTTTTCTGAGTATTATCCGGTTCGGCTGTCCACATGCGGAAACGGTTCTCCACAGCCCTCGTTGGCTGTCGGCTAAGGCTCGCGCACGTCGGTGTCCACAGCCCG